>ERZ808246.676-NODE-676-length-27336-cov-3.553572_pt1 | contig 27336 bp, 21 predicted proteins | sample MGYA00521083_ERZ808246 | MGnify/ENA primary metagenome ERZ808246 (study PRJEB31516, sample SAMN03275577) | gut metagenome | biome: mammalia-associated habitat; material: feces | host: Papio cynocephalus | place: Kenya | collected 2012-07-07 ...
TGTATTAATCGATCTTTGATTTTCAAGGTTCGTTGTGCTCTCTTGCGACAGCTTGCATATTCTATCAAAGCTGTTTTTGTTTGTCAAGCACTTTTTCAGAAATTTTTGATTTATTCAGAAGCATTCGCTTCGTTTTCATCTATCATTTCTGGTGACGAGTAAATACTTTATCATAAAGTGTTATACCTGTCAATAAGATTTTTCATATCTTTCGAAGAAAAATCTTAGCGGAGCAGGAGGGATTTGAACCCTCGCGCCGGTTTTATCCGACCTACACCCTTAGCAGGGGCGCCTCTTCGGCCTCTTGAGTACTACTCCGAATTAACCTGTGATCCCTGCCAAGGGAGATGAATCATCTCAAACCGGGAATATGGTTAATAAAAGCACCCTGTTTAAAGGGTGCTTAGCTATACTATCAGTTAATTTACATTATGTCAACCGGCTTTTTACCTTTTCGGCTTTATTCTTCCGATGAATCAGATGAACTGTCGGCATCCTCCGCTGGTTCTTCCGTGAACGTCTCTGTTTCCTCAGATGCTTCATCGTCTTCGGAGGCATCGATGTCTTCTGAGAGCTCAGCTTCATAGGCCTCGGTCGTCGATTCACGCACCTTGGCAATCGAAGCAATGACCGTGTCCGAATCCGGATCGATATTCATGAACTTTACACCAGAGGTATTACGCCCAATATCCTTTGCATCCTTCAGGGACATACGAATGATGACACCTTCACTGGTAATCAGCATGATTTCCCGTTCCTTGGAGGTAAGCTTAAAGCCAACAAGCTTTCCTGTCTTTTCGGTAATACGATAGCAGAGGAGTCCCTTGCCGCCTCGTCTCTGTACCTTGAATTCTGAGGTATGCGTCAGCTTTCCCATGCCTTTTTCTGATACGACAAGTACATATTCACCCTGACTGAGCTTCTGCATACCGATTACTTCATCATCCTCCACGAGTTCAATGCCACGTACACCCATGGAGCTTCGTCCGGTTGCACGCACATCGGATGCATGGAAACGGATGGACATACCATTACGGGTACCCAGCATAATGTCTTCATTGGCATCGATGAGTTTTGCCTCTATGAGCTCATCTCCATCACGAAGTGACATGGCAATGAGTCCGGTCTTCCGGATATTGGCATAATCCGCAATCGGTGTCTTCTTGACCATACCGTTCCTGGTTGCAAGAAGGAGATACTGCTCAGAGGATGGGTAGTCATCTGTCAACGCAAAGCTGGCCGTTACGTGCTCATCTGGACCGAGCTGCAGAAGATTCACCAGTGCCGTTCCGCGTGAGGTTCTGGAGGCCTCCGGGATGTTGTAGGCCTTGATACGGAAGCAACGTCCTGTATTTGTGAAGAACATGATGTAATGGTGATTGGTCGCCATAAACAGATCCTCAATGATATCATCATTGATGGTCTGCATGCCCTTGATGCCCTTGCCACCACGGTTCTGCTGCTTAAAGTTTTCCGGCGACATGCGCTTGATGTAGCCGAGACGTGTGGCCGCAATGACTGTATCATCGTCTGGAATCAGATCTTCATCCTCAAGTGAATCATCGTAACCAAACTTCGTACGACGCTCATCGCCGTACTTCTCCGCTATGACATCAATTTCTCCCTTGATGACCCCAAGCATTTTCTTCGGATCCCCGAGAATTTCCTGGTAGTATGCAATTTTCTTTTCCAGCTCGTCATACTCATCCTTCAGCTTGTCGCGTTCGAGACCGGTCAGTGCGCGAAGACGCATGTCAACGATGGCCTGCGCCTGTGCATCATCGAAACCGAATTTTGCACAGAGATCAAGCTTCGCCTGGTCGGTATTTGCAGCTGCACGAATCGTATGAACGATCTCATCGATATGATCAACGGCAACCAGGAGCGCTTCCAGGATATGAGCGCGTTCCTGCGCCTTATTCAGATCATATTTCGTACGTCGAGTGAAGACATTGACCTGATGTTTCAGATACTCCTCCAGAATCTGCTGGAGATTCAGGACCTTTGGCTCGCCATTGACGATGCAGAGCATGATGACGCCGAAGGTGCTCTGGAGCTGGGTATGCTTATAAAGCTGGTTCAGGATTACATTCGGATTAACATCCTTCCGAAGCTCAATGTTAATCTTCGCATCAGAGCCCTTACCGGAGGCATCGTTGATGTAGGTGATGCCATCGATTTTCTTATCCTTTACCAGATTTGCAATATTTTCAATGACACGTGAACGATAAACGAGATATGGCAGCTCCTTTACGATGATGCGATGCTTTCCATTCTGCATTGGCTCGATTTCACATACGGCGCGGAGCTTGATTTTCCCGCGACCCGTGCGATAGGCCTCCTCGATGCCCTTACGGCCGAGGATGATGCCACCGGTTGGAAAATCCGGGCCAGGAATGACCTTCATGATATCCTCGAGTGTGGTTTCCTGATCCTGTATGCGATGGTCAATGATGAGATCCACCGCTTTGATGACCTCTCGGAGGTTGTGTGGCGGAATATTGGTCGCCATACCAACTGCAATACCGGTAGCACCATTGACGATGAGGTTCGGGAACTTCGCCGGAAGTACCGTCGGCTCATCGTACTCATTCGAGAAGTTTGGCATGAAGTCGACCGTATCCTTGTTGATGCCGGCGAGCATTTCACCTGCAAGACGGGACATTTTCGCCTCGGTATAACGCATTGCGGCAGGAGAGTCTCCATCATCAGAACCAAAGTTTCCCTGTTTATCGACCAGCACATGGCGCATGGACCAGGTCTGACCCATATACACCAGGGCTCCGTAAATCGAAGAGTCACCATGTGGATGGTATTTACCCATACATTCTCCGACGATAGTGGCACACTTCTTCGTTTTCTTATCCGGTGTCACGCCAAGCGACTGCAGGGAATAGAGCACACGGCGCTGAACAGGCTTGAGGCCATCCCGAACATCCGGAATTGCTCGCGATACGATGACGCTCATCGCGTAATCGATATACGAGTTTTCCATGGTCTTCTTGAGATCGACATCCTGAACCTTATCAAAAACATTTGGTTCCAAAATCTTATCCTCCGAATTCACTAAGTTCCTTTACGAGCTGCTGTACTTCCCGGAAAGTGGGAGAGAAGCTCGTAAAGCGCTGTCAAACAATATCAAATATCGTGATCATCAAACATCGAGATTGGTTACGTACTTTGCATTTTCCTCGATGAATTCACGTCTTGGTTCTACCTGATCCCCCATCAGCGTGGTAAAGGTCACATCAAGATCTGCTCGATCATCCTCGTTCATATTCACACGAAGAAGCGTTCGGGTCTCTGGATCCATCGTAGTCTCTGCAAGCTCCTCGGTATCCATTTCACCGAGTCCCTTGAATCGGGATACATCCGTTCCCTCGGCACCGATCTGCTTCAGAATATCCTGATACTCCTCATCCGAATATGCATAGTAGTGCTTCTTGTTCTTCGTGATATTGAAGAGTGGTGGCTGCGCCAGGTATACATGGCCCTGCTTGATGAGCTCCGGCATGAAATTGTAAATAAAGGTCAGCATGAGCGTCGCAATGTGGGCACCATCGACATCGGCATCGGTCATGATGATGATCTTGTTGTAACGTAGCTTCGAAATATCGAAGTCTTCATTGATGCCCGTGCCGAAGGCGGTGATCATGCCTTTGATTTCCTCATTGGCATACACGCGGTCCAGACGCGCCTTCTGTACATTCAGAACCTTACCACGCAGTGGGAGAACCGCCTGCGTATGGACATTTCGTCCATCCTTTGCAGGCCCCAGCGCAGAGTCTCCCTCTACGATGAAGATTTCGCACTCATTTGGATCCTTGGAGTTACAGTCGACGAGCTTTCCAGGAAGACCGACACCATCAAGGGCCGATTTTCTTCTCGTGAGGTCACGCGCACGACGTGCAGCGGCACGAGCCCGCTGTGCAAGCACTGATTTCTCGCAGATGGCACGAGCCACGCTCGGATTCTGCTCGAGATAGTAGGTAAGCTGCTCATTCACGATGCTCTGTACGGCGGTCTGTGCCTCGGAGTTTCCAAGCTTCTGCTTGGTCTGGCCTTCGAACTGCGGATCCTCGATCTTCACCGAAATGACCGTGGTCAGGCCCTCACGAATATCATCACCGCTCAGATTCGGTTCCGAATCCTTCAGAAGTCTGTTGCTGCGCGCATAATCATTAAAGGTTTTCGTGATTGCATTTTTAAAGCCGGTCAGATGGGTTCCACCCTCTGGCGTATTGATGTTATTGACGAAGGTATAGGTATTTTCGGTATAGGAATCATTATGCTGCATCGCCACTTCGACGAAAACATGATCCCGCTCCCCCTCGCAGTAAATTACATCCGGGTACAGTGGCTCCTTGCCCTTGTTGAGATACTGCACGAATTCCTTGATGCCACCCTCGTAGTGGAAGGTCTTTTCCTGCTCCTTTCCTTCCCGTACATCGCGAAGGACGATCTTCAGGGCCTTCGTAAGGAAGGCGGTCTCACGAAGACGCACCTTCAGTGTGTCATAATCGTATACCGTTTCCTCAAAAATCTCCGGGTCCGGAAGGAAGTGCACCGTGGTACCATGTCTGGCTTCATCGCATTCGCCAATGATGGTCATCGGCTGTACAACCTTTCCCCGCTCAAATTTCATGTTGTAGATCTTTCCGCCCTTGAAAACAGAAACCTCGAGCCAGGTAGAGAGTGCATTGACGACAGAAGCACCCACACCATGAAGACCACCGGATACCTTATAGCCGGAGCCGCCGAATTTACCACCGGCATGAAGGACGGTAAAGACGACCTCCAGTGCCGGCTTTCCTGCCTTTTTCTGAATATCAACTGGAATGCCTCGTCCATCATCCTGAACGGTGATGGAATTATCCTTTTCAATCGTCACTGTAATACTGTCACAGAAACCCGCCAGTGCCTCATCAACGGAGTTGTCCACGATCTCATAAACGAGATGATGAAGACCACGGATGGAGGTACTGCCGATATACATTCCCGGTCTTTTGCGAACTGCTTCGAGTCCTTCCAGAATCTGAATCTGATCTGCGCCATAATCTGAGGAGCCCTTCATGAGCTCTTCCTCACGCTGCAGATCTTCATTCTCATTTTTTTCTATTGCCATTGAAGCTTTCTCCTTTGACTACCCGCCGAGTGGTGAACTGCCGGGAACTACTTTTGTTTCTTACGATTGCAGAGACCTTTCGAAATCGTCTGCCCAATCTATTTTATCATGGACGATGGAATTCTGTCATGTTTTCCACCCTGGTGGCTGTTCCCTTCACCACATGAAACAGCTCATCGATATGAAAACGATGATTTACAAATTCATCCAGTCCCGTACAGGTAATGATGTTCTGTGTATCGCAGAGAAGATCCAGAAGATAATTCTGTCTCTTCGCATCGAGCTCAGACAGCACATCATCAAGCAGCAGGATGGGCTGATCATCGATCCGTTTCCGGACAAGCTCAATTTCACTCAGCTTTAATGCCAGTGCCGCTGTACGCTGCTGACCCTGCGATCCGTATTTTCGAATGTCCTTGCCATCAATCGTAAAGCAGAGATCATCACGATGCGGTCCCACCAGTGTAAGATGCTGACGCTTTTCCTGCTCGAAGCTGTGCTGAAGTGCGGACGCAAAGCTCTCCGCAGATACATTTCGATCATAGCTGATACAGAGCTTCTCGACACCACCGGTCAGCTGATGATGAATGCGACCGATGATCTCCTGCAGCTCCTGTATGAATTCCTCCCGGATGGTAATGACTTTTTCTCCATACAGACAGAGCTGGTCATTCCATACCGATAACGTATCCTCCAGTCCTGGACGGAGCATCATATCCTTCAGCAGCCTGTTTCGCTGCTGAAGAGTCCGATTGTACCTCGCAAGATGATAGAGATACACCTTATCCAGCTGACAGAGCTCCAGATCAATGAACCGACGCCGAAGCGCCGGACCATCCTTGATGAGACTGAGATCCTCCGGGCTGAAGCAAACAACATTTGCAATACCAAACAGCTCGGATGCATGCCGGATCGGGACTTCATCGATGGCGATGCCCTTCGCTTTATTTTTCTTTAAATGCATATCAATCCGGCAGGGCACCTTTCGCTTTCGTGTCTCCATCTTGATATGCGCTTCCTCATGTCCAAACTGAATGAGATCCCGGTCATGGGTAATGCGATAGGATTTGGATGTACACGCAAGAAAAATCGCTTCCAGTACATTCGTTTTTCCCTGCGCATTATCCCCGAAAAAAATATTCGTCCCAGGACTCAGACTTAATTTCAGATGGTCATAATTCCGATAATTCTTTAATTCCAGTGTTTCAATGATCATGATAATGCAATTCTGCTTCTTGGGAGGCAGCACAACATGCTGTCATCATCTATACGCCTCGGCGTTAAAGTTGACTGGCAGAATCATGTAATTATAGGTCTTCTTATCATCGCGGATGAAGCATGGAGAACGAGGAATCGACATATAGATCGTCACCTCCTCATCCTCAATGGCACGAAGTGCATCGGCCAGGAACTTCGGATTGAAGCCGATCATCAGATCATTGCCCGTTTTTTTGATGGCAATCTCCGCATCCATCGTACCGAGGTCGGTCTTGATCTTCAGGCCGAGAACATTTTCCTCGATCTTCAGCACCAGCGGCTGCTTCTCATTGTCCTTGACAAAAATCGTCGAACGATCCAGGCAGTCCAGGAAATTTTTCCGATTCACGACAATCTTTGTCTCATAATCCTCGGAAAGCATCTGCGCTACATGGAAATAGTCGCCATCGATCAGACGCGTTACCACCAGTGTGTCATTAAACTCAAACATGATGTGATTCGTAGAGAAGTAGACAATGACTTCATCATACACACCGCCGGACAGAATTTTACTTAATTCGTTCAGTGCCTTTCCAGGAACGATGGCCTGGGCAGCTTCATAATTCTGATTCAGCTTGATACGACGGATCGAAATACGATGGCCATCAAGAGAAGTTACGTTAAAATCATCTCCATTGACCTCGAAAAGCTCACCCGTCATCTTTTTGTTACTATCATTTGCTGAAATAGAGAAGATGGTCTGCGAAATAATCTGGCGTAACATGAACTGGGAGAGGGAGACCGACTGGTTTTTATCGATCTTTGGAAGTGCTGTAAATTCATTTCCATCCCGTCCGGCGATCTTGAAAACAGAGTTTTCACAGGTAATAACGGTATTATTACGCTCATCCGTTTCGATGGTAACTTCAATATTGGCAGCTTCCGGAAGACGACGAATGATTTCAGAGAAAATTTTCGCTTCCAGTGCAACCTTGCCAGGCTCCAGGATGGTACCGGCACAGACGGTCTGGATTCCAAACTCTGCATCATTTCCGACCAGTTCGATTTTTCCATTGGATGCATCAACCAGGATACACTCCAGAATGGACATCGTCGTTTTCGACGGAACAGCCTTGGATACGATATTGATGGCATTTATAAGATCAGTTTTCTTGAATTGCAGTTTCATGAGGCGGCCTCTCTTTTATATTCTTTAATTCTTTTAATTCTTAGTATTACTATTAGGTGCTGTGGAAATGTGAAAATCTCATTTTTACGGCATTATTACGTCATTTTCAGCGTCGGACAACTCGGTTGATTGCCTCTTTACACACTGTGAACAGAAAATGTCATTATGGTGATATTTTTTTCTTCAGCGTCTCAATTGTGGATTTCAATTGTTCGTTTGTGCGTAATTCTGTGGATATCTTATCGATTCCATGCATAATCGTAGTATGATCCCGGCCGCCGAGGTACTCACCGATGGTTTTCAGTGGTACATCCGTCATTGTACGGCAGAGATACATCGCGAGCTGACGCGGAAAAACGATCTCCTTGTTCTTTTTCTGCGACGCGATTTCGAGATTTGTAATGCCGAAGTGCTCCGCAACCGTTGTGATAATGAGATCTGGCGTCACTTCCTTCGGTCCATCCGGCGTAATATGATCCTTCAGCAGATCCTCGGCGAGTGGGAGATCAATCGACTGTCCCTTCAGTCTCGACATGGCGACGATTTTCGTCAGTGCGCCCTCCAGCTCTCGGATGTTCGACTTGATGTTGGTGGCGATGTACTTGATGATCTCATTGTCAATGTTTACATGCATGAGCTCTTCCTTCTTGCGAAGAATGGCCATACGTGTTTCGAAGTCTGGCATCTGAATATCGACGATGAGGCCGACTTCGAATCGTGAACGCAGTCGATCCTCCAGATTATCGATGTCCTTCGGTGGTTTATCGGATGCGATGACAATCTGCTTCTTATTTTCATAGAGCGTATTAAAAGTATGGAAGAACTCCTCCTGGGTCCCTTCCTTACCTATAATAAACTGAATATCATCGATCAGAAGAACATCGAGTTCACGGTAACGATTTCGAAAATCAGCCGGTGACATATTGTTCTTGTTTCGAATGGAATCGACGAACTCATTAATGAAGGTTTCGGAGGTCACGTAACGGATCTTTGCATTCGGATTGTTTCTTAATATAAAGTGAGCAATCGAATGCATCAGGTGCGTTTTTCCGAGACCGGCGCCTCCATAAATATAAAGCGGGTTGTAAATTTCGCCCGGGGATTCCGCAACTGCAAGGGATGCAGCATGTGCCAGATTGTTACTGGAACCGACAACGAAGGTGTCAAAGGTATATTCCGCATTCAGATTTGCTTCCTTCAGCGTTTCTGCCAGAAGTGCTTCCGGATCTTTTTTCTCTGTGGATATTCCCTGAAGACGTGTTACGTAGTCGCGGGCATCTTTTTCCACCATAAAAAGAATCTCGACCGGTATACTCGTTATTTCTTCAACGGACACCTTTAAAAATAAGGAATATTTTTTATCGAGATACTTGATATAGCCAGTTTCTGGTACGAGAATGATGAGCTGTCCGTTGATAAAGTCAAAAAGACGCAGCGGTTTCAGCCAGGTATCAAAGGATACCGGAAGGATGTCATGCTCCTCCTTCATACTCTGCAGAATATGATCCCAGTTTTTTCTAATAATCTCAAAATCGTTCATGAGATGCTCCTTAAACGCTAAAATCACGCATAAATTATAAACGATTGTGGATATAATAGCAAGATAATGTGTGGATAAGTAGCTGTGAACATCTGTTTTTCCACATTAAAATGACGCAAATACGTACTTTTTCAGAAAGTTATCCAGATGAGTAGTCCACTTGTCCACATTTTGTACACAAAATGTGGACAAGTTTTTATACTGTGGAAAAGTGGATAAAAATGTTGATAAAGTGCATAAATAAATCATTGACGAAAAAATGGGTTTTCTATATAATATACAAGCGATGTTTACCCTAGATCTGAAGTTACTTCAGGACGAAGGGCTATGATAGGAGTCCAACATTGAAAACTGAAAATTCAATGGAGTCCTGAAAGATTATCAGAAAAGGAGGTGTCAGTATATGCATAAGGGCAAGATGACTTTACAGCCAAAGACCAGACAGAGATCCAAGGTTCATGGATTCAGAGCCAGAATGGCAACCGCAGGCGGTAGAAAGGTACTGGCTGCCAGAAGAGCAAAAGGTAGAGCAGCATTAACCGTTTAATCCAGAACATATGATGAAGACCGCTTTTTTAAGCGGTCTTTTTTCATAGCTGATTATGGAAGACGTAAAAACGGATCGGTAACAACGACGAAAGCAGTGAAGACGGGAGAAGGTTTTAGAAGATGAAAAGATTTCCATCCGTAAAAAAGAACAGTGAATTTCAGAGAGCCTATCAGACCGGCCGATCCTTTGCATCCAGTGCGCTCGTCATGTATGTCTGTAAAAATGAAGCGAAGCACAATCGCTTAGGCGTTTCCTGCTCGAAAAAGATCGGAAACTCCGTCGTACGACATACATTTGCGCGGAAGATGCGGGAAATCTTCAGATTAAATGATTTTCGTGTAAAACAGGGGTTTGACATCATCGTAGTGATTCGCGGAAGGGCGAATGACTGTACTTATCAGCAGATTGAGGCACAGTATCTCAATCTTTTGAACAGGCATCATATCATTTTAAAAGATGCGGAAGCGGCACAGCCGATCCCATCGAAGGTATCGAAGTGAGACATTCATAAGGATGAAAAAGGAGGGCATCATGATTTCAAAATTCATGATCGGTTTAATCCGTGGATATCAGAAGTGTATCTCCCCTTATATTGGCGCTCACTGTAAATATACACCGACCTGCTCTCAATACGCCATTGAGGCAATCAGAAAGTACGGGTGTATCAAAGGTTCATTGTTGGCGGCATGGCGCATTCTTCGATGCAATCCATGGGCCAAGGGCGGTTATGATCCTGTTCCCTAATCCGGAGGTAAATCTTGGACTTTTTATCCTTAGTTGTACTCACAAAAAATACGTCAACGATTCCAGTTCTGGGACCCATCTGGAATGTCATCGTAAACATTCTGGGCGCGATCATGAATGTGATCTATCTTTCGCTCGAAAAATTCGGTATCGGTAATATCGGACTTGCGATCATTATCTTTACCCTGGTCATGAGAATTCTTCTTTTCCCGACGAGCCTGAATCAGCAGAAATCTTCCCGCATGATGCAGATCATGCAGCCAGAGCTGAAGGCCATTCAGGATAAGTATAAGAATAAAACGGACAATGCTTCCATGATGGCACAGCAGGAAGAGATGAAGGCCGTTTACGAGAAGTATGGCACCTCCATGACCGGTGGATGTCTGCCACTGCTTCTTCAGATGCCGATCATCTTCGCTCTGTATCGCATCATCATGAACATTCCGGCGTATGTTCCGCATGTCTATACGATTTATGAGAACGTACTGACGGCCATTGGCGGATCCTCTGCAGCACAGAAGCTTGTAGATTTCGCCACAAACAACAACATGAAGAGCATTCTTACCCAGCTTCATAATCTGGGCATCGGTGAGAATGTTTCCTACACAGCGGATCAGATCGGTAATTTCATCATTGATTTCCTGTATAAGCTGAATCCGTCCCAGTGGACAGCACTGCAGGGTGTCTTTACGGATCCGAATGCGACTGCCGCCATTCAGAAGGCCGCAGAAGAGTCTGCACATATCAATAATTTCCTGGGCATTAACCTTTCAACTGCACCGAGCGCACTTGGATTTGTTCCAAATGTATACTGGATCATCCCGATTCTTGCAGGCGTACTCCAGTATCTGAGTGCGAAGCTGATGTCCACACAGAATGCAGCGATGGCCGATGGCAATGACCAGTCTCAGCAGATGATGAAGAGCATGAATATGATGATGCCGCTCATGTCGGTATGGTTCTGCTTCACCTTTGCATCTGGTATCGGTCTTTACTGGTGTGCTTCCTCCTTCTTCATGATCATTCAACAGCTGCTGATGAATAAGTATTTCGGAAAGTTTTCTGATCAGGAGCTGCTTCAGGCTTCCATGGAGAAGACCAATAAGAAGCGTGCGAAGAAGGGACTTCCGCCAATCGATGAGAAGTCTGTAGAAAAGCGCATTGAAAAGGCGAAGGCCATGGCAAGCAGCGCAGAGGAGAACCGCATGGCGGTAATTGCAAAGCAGAGCGCGAAGACCAGGGAGTCGACAGAATACTATAATCGCAATGCGGCACCAGGATCTCTGGCATCGAAGGCCAATATGGTTCAGATGTACAATGAGAAAAACGAGAAGCATAACAAGAAGTAAAGAGGTTTACGATGGATAAAATCAGAGTTTCAGCAAAAACGAAGGATGAAGCCATTACAAAGGCCCTGATTCAGCTTGGTATTACATCTGACCGTCTGGATTATACGGTACTGGTCGAGGGAAAGTCCGGTCTTTTCGGTATTGGTGCGAAGCCATGGATCATTGAGGCTTCCGCAAAGGCAGCTCCTCAGAAGTCGGAAATCGAGCGTCTCGAGAAGGAAATTCACAGCATCACCAGTGGAAAGGCGGTAGAGAAGAAGCCGGCAGCACCGAAGGCAGCGAAGTCCACGAATGAGAAGGAGAACGCTCCGAAGGCTATGGCGTCGGAGAAGAAGGTCGATGCGACAGCTCCAGAAGTGAAGGAAGAGAAGAGCGAAGCCGTAAAGGAAGAGCAGCCGCGTGAAAGAGTTCGTCGGGAGCGTCCAGAGGCACGCGAGCGCAGTGATCGTCGTCCAAGACGGGAGCGTAGTGAGCGCGGAGATCGTCGCAGTGATCGTCCGATGAACAAGCGCTATCCACGTGGTGGCTACGAGGTTCAGAATATGAGCATTCTGAATACACCGGAGCCAGAGCGGAAGGTGCGTGAGATCAAGCCGGTTTCTGCAGAGGAAGCAGAGGCTGCACAGAAGAAGGCAGAGGAATTCATTACCGCACTTATGAAGGGAATGAACATGGATGTCAGCATCAGTGCTTCCTTCCATGCAGAAAATAATGAACTTCTTCTCAATATGGAAGGCCCGGATATGGGTATTCTGATCGGAAAGCGCGGACAGACCCTGGATTCACTCCAGTATCTGACCTCCCTTGTGATCAATAAGGAGCATAAGGAGGATTACATCCGCGTAAAGCTCGATACCGAGGACTATCGCTCGAGAAGAGAGGCGACACTGCGGAACCTTGCTCGGAACATCGCCTACAAGGTACGCCGTTCCAGAAAGCCGGTGGCACTGGAGCCGATGAATCCGTATGAGCGTCGCATCATTCACAGTGCACTGCAGAATGATCGTTATGTGACGACACGTTCCGAGGGCGATGAGCCATTCCGTCATGTCATTATTTACATGAAGAAGAAGGATCGGAAGCCGTATCCACAGGATGAAAAGCGCGTGGAGAAGCCGGTTTCTGCAGTAGAAGAGGCGGTTACGGAAACGACCACAGCCACAGAAGTGACAAATGAAAATGTATGATCCACAGTGAAACGGTCAGAATCCGGTAAAATGTGGATAACTTTTTTCCCGTATGTGCAAACATACGGGTTTTTTAGTATTGATCCACGATTGGTTACAATCGTGGATGCCCCCGGGCGAGTCCCTATACTTTTCGGTATATCTTGCCAACAGAGCCATTAGCTATTAGAATAGGTTGAGTTTTATTGTGGAAAACTGTCCATTTTGTGAAGGGAGCAGACATGAGAGAGGATACGATTTGTGCATTAGCGACCGCCGCGGTGGAGTCTGGAATCGGTATTATACGCGTGAGCGGACCGGATGCTGTGGAGATCGTATCGAAGCTTGTGCGTTCGAAGAGCGGACGAGCGGTGGATATTTCGGAAAGTCATCGCATCCGTTACGGCTTTCTTTATGATGGAGAGGAGCTGCTTGATGAGGTGCTGATCCTGACCATGCTTGCACCGCGTTCCTATACGGGAGAGCATACGGTGGAAATCGACTGTCATGGCGGAGTCCTTATGATGCGAAAGATTCTGGAGGCCGTGGTACGTGCGGGAGCCCGTCTTGCAGAGCCAGGAGAATTCACGAAGCGGGCCTTTCTGAATGGACGGATCGATCTTTCAGAGGCAGAGGCGGTAGGCGATCTCATTACAGCTGAAAATGAGAATGCCCTGAAGGCCTCGGTCCGTCAGCTGAGAGGCTCGGTTTCGAGAGAAATCAAAGCCTATCGCGCACAGATTCTGGAGGATGATGCGTTTATCGAGGCGGGGCTCGATGATCCGGAGCACATACAGCTCGATGGCTTTACGGAGAAGCTGAAAGCGCATGTCGAAGCAATTTCTGAAGGTCTTCGACGCCTGATTGCCAGTGCAGATGATGGACGGCGTTTACGTGAAGGCATACGAACGGTCATTCTTGGAAAGCCGAATGCAGGCAAATCCTCTCTTCTCAATGCTCTCGTCGGATCGGATCGCGCCATTGTCACGGATATTGCGGGGACGACAAGGGATACACTGGAGGAGCACATTAATCTGAAGGGTGTGAGTCTCACCATCGTCGATACGGCAGGCATTCGTTCCACCGAGGATACGGTAGAGAAAATCGGTGTGGAACGGGCACTAAAGGCCGCACAGGATGCGGATCTTCTCATCTATGTAGTGGATGCTTCGGTACCTCTCGATGCGTCCGATGAGAAAATCATGAAGGAGCTCGGTGATCGAAAATGCATCGTTCTCATGAATAAATCGGATCTTCAGCCGGTACTGACAGAGGAAGAGCTCGAAAAGAAAACACATCGTCCGGTGCTTTCCATCAGTGCAAAGCAGGAAACCGGCATGGATGCGCTGGAGGAAGCCATTCACCGCATGTTTTTTAAGGAGGGGCTTCATTTTAATGATCAGGTCATCATTACAAATGAGCGGCATAAGTACTGCCTTATGGAAGCAGAAAAGGCCCTGGAAGAGGTGCTTCATTCCATTTCCATGGGGATGCCAGAGGATTTTTATACGATTGATCTGATGCGGGCCTATGAGGAGCTGGGGCATATCCTCGGAGAACAGGTATCGGAGGATCTCGTGAATGAGATCTTTTCCAAGTTCTGTATGGGAAAATAAGAAAACAGGAGTTGAGAATGTCAGTAGTAGAAGAGAGCTATGATGTAATCGTCGTCGGTGCAGGACATGCAGGATGTGAGGCTGCGCTTGCGACCGCACGGCTGGGACTGGAGACCGTGGTCTTTACGGTGAGTGCTGACAGCATTGCCTTCATGCCATGTAATCCGCATATCGGGGGAAGCTCGAAGGGACATCTCGTGCGGGAGCTGGATGCACTCGGTGGTGAAATGGGAAAGGTCATCGACCGGACCTTCCTCCAGTCGAAGATGCTGAATAAGTCGAAGGGACCGGCCGTGCACAGCCTTCGTGCGCAGGCGGATAAGAAGGCGTATACCGATGAGATGCGGAAGCGGCTGGAGAATCAGGAGCATCTTGTGATTCGTCAGGCCGAGGTTGCGGAGCTGATCACGGAGGAGCAGAAGGATGCAGAAAGTGCGGCGCAGAAGCGTGTGACGGGCATTCGAACCACCTCCGGGGCCATCTATCATGCGAAGGCCGTGATTCTCTGCACGGGTACGTATCTTAATTCCCGTTGTCTGACGGGTGATCTGATCGAGCATACGGGACCGAATGGCTTTAAGGCGGCGACGAAGCTGACCGATTCACTGAAGGCCAATGGCGTAGAAATGCGTCGTTTCAAGACGGGAACGCCGGCACGTGTGGATCGTCGTTCACTTGATTTTTCACAGTTTGAGGTGCAGAAGGGAGATGTTCCGGTCATTCCGTTCTCGTATTCGACGGATTTCGACGAGGTGCAGCGCCCACAGGTGGACTGCTGGCTTGTTTACACGAATGAGCGGACGCATGAGATTATCCGTGAAAATATTGAACGTTCCCCGATGTACAACGGTTCCATTCAGGGGGTGGGTCCACGGTACTGTCCATCCATTGAAGATAAGGTCATGAAGTTTCCGGATAAGAACCGGCATCAGATCTTCATTGAGCCGGAGGGACGCTATACCAATGAGATGTATCTCAGCGGTATGTCGAGCTCCATGCCGGAGGATGTACAGTATCAGATGTACCATTCCATGAAGGGCTTCGAGCATGTCCATATCGTTCGAAACGCCTATGCCATCGAATATGACTGTATCGATGCCACCCAGCTTCGGGCAAGTCTCGAATTCATGAACATTGACGGACTGTTTGCAGGTGGTCAGTTTAATGGATCGTCCGGCTATGAGGAGGCCGCAGTGCAGGGCTTTATGGCGGGTGTCAATGCGGCCATGGAAATTCAGCATCGTCCACCGGTTGTGCTGGACCGTTCCGAAGCCTACATTGGCGTACTGATCGATGATCTGGTTACGAAGGAGAGCACAGAGCCGTATCGTATGATGACGAGTCGAGCAGAGTATCGCCTTCTTCTTCGTCAGGACAATGCAGACCTTCGCCTTCGAAAAATCGGGCATGACATCGGCCTGGTATCGGATGAGGACTATGAGAAAACGGTCGAGAAGCGAATGCTGATTGATCAGGAGGAGGAGCGCCTTCGGAGGACCTTCATTGGAAACAGTGAGGAGGTCAATCGCTTCATGGAAGAGCACCAGTCGACAGCATTGAGCTCAGGTGTATCTCTGGCAGAGCTCATCAAGCGGCCTGAGCTCGATTATGAGAGTCTAGGGGTGCTGGATCCGAAGCGCCCGGCTCTGCCCTATGGTGTACGAGAGGAAGTCGGCATTGAAATCAAGTATGAGGGATACATCAAACGGCAGGAGCAGCAGGTAGAGAGCTTCCGAAAGATGGAAAACAAGCGGATTCCAAAGGATATTCATTATGAGGACATCGGAAATCTGCGTATCGAAGCGCGACAGAAGCTGGAGCGTATCCGTCCAGAGAATATCGGGATGGCCAGCCGTATCAGTGGCGTAAATCCTGCGGATATCTCGGTGCTTCTCATTTATCTGGAAAGCTGCCATGGAAAAAAGGAGTAATATGACGGAAACATTTTACAATCGTCTGAAGGAGCAGTCGGAGGCACTGGGCATTCAGCTGAGTGATACCCAGATCGAGCAGCTCTTCACATACTATGAAATGCTGGTGGAAACCAATAAGGTGATGAATCTGACCGCGATCACAGAAGAGTCGGAGGTTGTCACAAAGCATTTTATCGATTCAATGGCCATCGTGAAGGCAAGCGTGAAAAACGAGAATGTTTCACGTGAAACATTGAGCGGAAAAACACTCATTGATGTCGGGACGGGGGCCGGTTTTCCGGGACTCGTACTGAAAATTGTCTTTCCTGAATGTAAGGTGACGCTGACCGATTCCTTACAGAAGCGTCTTCGCTTTCTGGATGAGGTGATCGCAAGACTTGGACTTCAGGATGTTGAAACCATTCATGGACGGGCAGAGGACCTCGGACATCAGAAGCAGCTTCGCGAGCACTATGATCTTGCTACCTCACGCGCTGTCGCCAATATGTCGACGCTTACAGAATATGACCTCCCGTTCGTGAAGGAGGATGGCTACTTCATCGCCTATAAATCAGGCGAAGTCGGAGAGGAGCTGGCGAGTGCAGAGAACGCCATCCGAAAGCTGGGAGGGAAGCTGGAGCAGGAGGTCGAGTATGTGCTTCCGGAATCGGATATTCATCGCTCACTGATCAGCATTCGAAAAGCGAAGGAAACACCGAAGACCTACCCGAGAAAGGCTGGAACGCCTGCCAAGGATCCACTGAAATAATGCAGCCGGAGGCATCCGCTGAAAATGCAGCTGGAAAATGCAATAAAAGCTGCAGCTGAGGAGTACAGTTGCAGAATAGAGCTATGGATCATGCTGCAGGTAGAACTGTATCAAAAAGCTGTATTCTAAAGCCAGAAAGGAAATATTGATCGGATGAAGAAAAATCGAATTGTCTGGATTTCAAATCTGCTCCTTCTGTTAACTGCCATCATCTGGGGCTTCGCGTTTGTCGCACAGAGCGTAGGCATGAATTATGTAGGACCGTGGACCTTTGTATTTACACGGTTTATCATTGCAGCTGTGCTGCTGATGCCACTGTCCGCAGTGTCCGAAAAGGGCTACCGCGCGTCACTCCCGATGGCCGTAGAGGAGAAGGTGTACCGAAAGGAAGTCCTGCAGGGGGGCGCGAGCTGCGGAATACTTCTCGGCCTGGCAAGCATCACGCAGCAGATTGGTATAAAGACGACCACTGCCGGAAAGGCTGGATTCATCACCGCCTGCTATGTCGTGATTGTGCCGCTGCTCGGCTTTTTTATAGGAAAGAAGCCGAAAAAAAGTATCTGGATCAGTGTACTGCTGGCACTGGCGGGTCTCTATATGATCAGTATGCATGGCGGAATGACCATCGAACATGGAGATGCAATGGTGTGTCTCTGTGCCCTCCTTTTTTCCTTCCAGATCCTATCCGTTGACCACTTTTCAGAAAAAGTGAATCCGATTCGTTTATCAAATCTTCAGTTTTTCTTTGCTTCACTGGTCGGACTGATCGGTATGCTGCTCTTTGAGCATCCAACAGCAGCGGGCATCCTGGGAGGACTTCCGTCCATTCTGTATGCAGGTGTGCTTTCCTCTGCCGTCGGTTATACACTGCAGGTTGTGGCACAGAAGAATACGGATCCGACGATCGCATCGCTCCTGATGTCACTGGAATCGGTTTTCTCCGCCGTGGGAGGCTTCCTGATTCTGCATCAGCTGCTTTCCATCCGTGAGCTGATCGGATGCGTCATCGTATTTGCAGCCGTGATCCTTGCACAGCTGCTGTGATATACGGAAAAATGGAAGCTCCGCGAAAAAGTTCGATGCGGATAAGGAATGCTGAGTGATGTATAGAAGCAGATAAAAGCTTCATTTCCATCGCCCTGGAGATGGATGCCTGGCTGAAAGAAATCAGATAAAAAATCAGATATCAAGAGAAGCCCCCTGGGAGCATGTTTTTCAAGTACATGCTCCCAGGGGGCTTCTTCGTGAATGATCAGACCAGATTCCAGGGAAGGAACTTCATTTCAGCTGCCTGAGAGGGACTTCCTGTGGATCAAAAATTGACAGCTATGACGTGTTAGAGTAGAATGACGTCAGCGAAATGTTTCACGTGAAACATCAGACGTATGAAAAAACCGGATGGACGTGGAGCATAATCATCTTTATATGTTTCACGTGAAACAATTAAAACAAAGACGTCTCATCCTGTAAAAGGGTGGGGATGAATGTTTCACGTGAAACATTCATCTTATTTCAGTCCATCCATCACAGATGAGCCTTCATCATAAGAATACAATCTCAGGAGAAGAACATGGGAAAAATCATAGCAATCACAAATCAGAAGGGTGGTGTTGGTAAGACCACGACAGCTGTGAACCTTTCAGCAACACTGGCCGAAGCAAATCAGCGGGTTTTACTGCTGGATTTCGATCCACAGGGCAATGCAACCAGTGGATTTGGTGTTGAGCGAGATGAAATCGAGCATACCATCTACGATGCAATGAGCGGCAGCTGTACGATGGATGAGACGATCCTTGTGGATGTGATCGAAAATCTGGATCTGGTGCCGGCAGACATGAATCTCGCAGCCATTGAGGTTGAGTATGCAGAGCAGGAAAACAAAAATCAGATTCTGAAGGAGCTGCTGGCCCCGTATAAGGATCGTTACCATTATATCCTCATCGACTGTCCGCCGAGCCTTGGAACCATTACCGTGAATGCACTGACGGCGGCGGACTCGGTCATCATTCCGATTCAGTGTGAATATTATGCACTGGAGGGTCTGAATCAGGTACTGAATACCATCAGCCTCGTGCAGCAGGGTCTGAACCCATCCCTTGAGGTCGAAGGCATTGTCTTCACCATGTATGATGGTCGCAACAAGCTCTCGCAGCAGGTTGTGGAATCTGTGAAGCAGAATTTTCAGGGCAATGTCTACGATACGCTGATTCCGAGAAATGTGCGTCTGGCCGAAGCGCCAAGCCACGGAGTACCGATCACCGAGTATGAATCATCGTCGACAGGTGCGGAGAGCTATCGTCGGCTGGCTGCAGAGCTTATGAGTAAGGGGGACGACATTTATGGCTAAGGAACATGGATTAGGAAAGGGACTGGGGGCCATTTTCGGAACCAGTGCGACCGTGAATACGGAGCGTCCGAAGGTGGAGCATCGCTATAAAACGGTAGCGGAAGCAGCCGCAGAGAAAAAGCAGGCGGAGACGTCCAGAACGTCAGAAGGAACAACGAAGAGGAAGAGCAGTGAAAGGAAAAAGCATCTGGCTTCAGCTGAAGCGCTGAACGGAGGCGAAGGACAGACGTCAGGCTCCGTGGATACAGAGAGAAGCACAGCTGCTGTTTCTTCGGTACGGAGCATGGAAACCGTCCAGGATACGGAGGATGGCATGATGCTTGTAAAGCTCAGCCGTATTCAGCCGGATCATGATCAGCCACGAAAGAATTTTGATGAGGAAAAGCTGCAGGAGCTAGCAGATTCCATCCGGACCTATGGCGTTATTTCTCCCATCGTTGTAAAAAAGCGGGGAGCATTCTATGAAATTGTGGCTGGAGAACGTCGCTGGAGAGCAGCACGTATCGCCGGATTAAAGGAAATTCCGGTGGTCGTGAAGGAGGTCGATGAAAAAACGAGTCGTGAGCTCGCCATCATTGAGAATATCCAGCGAGATGACCTGAATGCTGTAGAAGAAGCGAGAGCGTACCAGTCGCTGATTGAAGAGTATGGACTCACGCAGGAGGAGGTTGCAGCGCGGGTTGCAAAGAATCGTTCAACCATTACGAACAGTCTGCGACTTTTGAAGCTGGATCCGGAAATTCTGCAGCTTCTGCAGGAAGAGAAAATTACGCAGGGACATGCACGGGCGCTTCTGTCGGTAGAGGATCCGGAGCTTCGCAAGAAAATTGCAGAAAAGTGCACGAAGGAAAATCTTTCCGTACGGGAAATTGAGACCCTGGTGAAGCTGGACCGGCTTTCAAAGGAAAAAAAGGAGAGAAAATCCTCTCCGGAAGCACAGGAGCTCCGTCGACTCAAGGTCATCTATCGGGATCTCGAGAAAAAGATGAAAACGAAGCTTGGCACGAAGGTTTCCATCGTTCCGAAAAATACGGAGCGTGGAACACTGGAAATTGAATATTATTCACAGGATGATCTGGATCGAATCTTCATGATTCTGAATTCCAGTCACCAGAATTAAGGTGAAGAAAGGGAATTATGCTTGTAACAGACACACTTTTACTTGCGCTGGCGGCGGGAGGACTGCTGATCGGTGTCATTTCACTGATTCTGAGCATTCGCGCCAATGCAAAATACAAAAGACTGTATCGTCAGTATGATTATTTCATGCGGGGGAAGGACGCAGAGACCCTGGAGGATTACTTCGTGGATCTTCAGAAGCATGTCGAGGCTCTCGAAAAGGAGGACCTCAAGAATAAGGATGTCATGCGTGTCCTGAATAAGAACATTCGCGCTTCTTTTCAGAAGCTTGGCATCATCCGCTATAATGCCTTCGGTGGGATGGGCGGCAACATGTCCTTCGCCATCGCAATGCTGGACAGTACCAACAGTGGTTTTGTGGTGAATTCGGTACATTCAAGGGAAGGCTGCTTCCTCTATATAAAGGATGTGGATGCCGGAACCACAGAGGTGGAGCTCGGTGCAGAGGAGAAGCTCGCACTGGAACAGGCTCTGGGATATAGAGAGAAAGAACAGCAGCAGTGAAAAAACATACACGTAAAAAATTTGAAAGAATCATGACCATGAGTGCGGTATTCCTTATCGCACTCATCCTCTATTTTTACCAGTCGTATCATTCAATGGAACGGCAGAATACCGTGTATTCCACGATGGAGGAGCCGAGTCTGCCGATCGCCTACGTTTCGAGCAATGGCTATCTCATGAATCCCATGCATGCATATCTTCAGGACATGGGAAACCATGCCGCACGTGACATGATTACCGTGCTGCCCGAAAATCGAGAGCTCTCGCTGGTTGTAGAGGAATATGACAATATGGTGGCTTCCGTCCGCTATGAAATTCGTACGCTGGATCTCAGCCATCTCATCGAAAAGGGAACGGTCGCCGACATTGAACGAAGCAATGGACAGGCCAGCTTTACCCTTCCGATTCAGAATCTGATCAATAAGGATCAGGCCTATCTCCTGCATATGACGCTGGAGACCGGCGCGCATACACTGAATTATTATACACGGATTCTCTGGACGAGTCGGGATTATACGAAGTCCATGGAGGATATCGCCTATAAGTTTACGACGGGAAGCTTCAATCCGAGTGACAGTAAGGATATTACGACCTATCTCGAGACGAAGGATACTGCAGATTCATCGGATTTCGGACATGTGACGCTGAGTTCGAGCTACCGTCAGATCACCTGGGGCGACACAGGCATGCAGCCGACAGGGGCATTTTACATGACACTGAAGGAATTCGATGGCATGATGGGAGAGGTTGAGATCTGCTATGAATCCAGCATGAAGGACGAAAACGGAGAAGAGAAGCACTTCCTGAATGAAGATAATTTCGTTTTCCGGAATGATCCAGAGCGTGTTTATATGATGGATTTTGACCGCAGGACGAATGAAATCTTCGAGGGGACGGGCAGTGACTTCGAGGGGAAGCGTCTGACACTTGGTGTTGGCAATACCGAAAACTTCGAGGTGAAGAAGTCCGAAAATGAGCATTATATCGCATTTAAGACCAGTCTCAGCCTCTGGCGCTACGATCAGTCCACAAAAACCGGGCACGCAACCCAGATTTTCAGTTATCGCTCAGAAACGGAGGATGCGATTCGTGCAAATTATGACCAGCATGACATGAAAATCCTGTCGGTTTCCGATAAGGGAGATGTGGATTTCATGGTCTACGGGTATGTGAATCGTGGGCAGCATGAAGGAAATAACGGCATTCTGTACTATCGCTACGACAGCTCAGAGGATACGGTTACGGAGAAGTTCTTCATTGCCATTCCGGAAACCTATGAGGAAATCAAGTGGAATCTCGATAAGCTTTCCTATCTGTCTGGCGATGGTATGCTGTACCTCTATTATAATGGAAGTGTCTATGGTATCGATACCAACAGCCTGGAGGTCGTGACCATGGCGACGGGGCTTCAGGCCTCCGCCTTTGTAAGCTCGGATCGCCAGCAGTACATCGCCTACCAGAGCACAGAGGCAGAAGATATCAACCATTCCAGTAAGATTACACTGGTCAATCTCGAGGGAAATCAGGCCAGTGAGATTCAGGGAAGCGGCTATCTTCGCGTGATCGGCTTCAATCAGGATGACCTCATCTATGGAAGCATTGACCCAGGCTACGCAAGCGCCTATACGGAACGACATCAGATTCCGATCAGCGAGATTCATATTGTCGGACCAGATCTCAGCGAAAAGACGACGTATGCGAAGGAAGGACAGCTGTTTACAAATGTACGCGTCAGCGGTACACGCATTTACTTTGAGAAGCTGAGCCCGAAGGAGGGCGGCGGATACCAGGATCTTGGGGAGGACACCATCATTTCCAATCGCGAGGATGTCGACGAGCGTCTGCAGGGCGTGGACTCCTATAATGATACGCTTCTCCAGAAGTGCTGGTATATCGAGATCCAGGATGTAGGCACGAAGGCGATTCGCAGTACCACACCGAAAAATCTTTCCCTGGAGCGCGCTTCTGCGCTGGAGCTCAATGTCAATGACGAGGAGGATGGAGCACCGCAGTTCTATGCCTATTCTCTGGGCCATTTCCGTGGGGCTATGGAGACACTCGAGGAAGCCTATGCCCTGGTGTATGATGATTTCGGCTATGTGCTGACGGCGGATGGCGAATTTGTCTGGAATCGTGCGGATAAGAGCACGATGGTGACCCTGAAGGACCCGGCTGCACTGGCGGGGGATGCGCTTCAGAAGCTGTCGCAGCTCACCAGCATTGATACCTATGAGAATTACAGTATGGTCAATGCCTATGGCCTCGACCTGAACTCTGCCCTGTACTATCTGAATAAGGGGTATCCGCTGATTGCGTACCTGCAGGACAGCTGCTATCTGATCTACAGCTATGATTCCTTCAATATCCGGCTGATGGATCCGGCGAGCGGAACGCAGAATACGGTGGGAAGAGCGGATGCGGAAGCCATGTTCAAGGCGGATGGCAACCGCTTCGTCGGCATCGTGCCGCATAAGACCTGAGCTTGCTGAAAGCGGCAAGGGTAGGATGTCCAAATGCTTGACGCACTGCGGCGGTCAAAGCGTTTGGACATTCCTACCCTTGTCGCTTTTACTAATCTATGTTCTCATTCTGCTGTGCATCTGCGAATGCAATCAGTGCATCCGAGAGAGCGGCGAACTGTGCGAGGGTCAGGGCCTCGCCACGAATGGTTTCCGGGAGGGAAAGTGCTGTAAGGGCGTCACGCGTTGCGTCCTTCGGGACGGAGGCGAGGGAAGACAGTGCATTGAGGAGCGTCTTCCGGCGCTGTCCGAAGGCGGCCTTGATGATCTGGAACATCCAGCGCTCATCCTGGACCTTTACGGGTGCGTCGATGTAGCGCTTCAGGCGAATGACGGCCGAGCCGACATTCGGGCGCGGGATGAAGCAGTGCGATGGGACCTCCTGGATGATGTCCGGCTCCGCATAATACTGTACGGCGAGGGAAAGCGCACCATAGTCCTTCGTACCAGGACCTGCCTGCATACGATCCGCCACTTCCTTCTGTACCATCACGGTGATGGACTGGATCGGTGCATGGCTCTCGAAGAGTCCCATGATGATCGGGGTTGTGATGTAATATGGAAGATTGGCGACGACCTTGACCGGCTTTCCGTGATTGTAGGTATCGATGACCTTATGGAGGTCAAGCTTCAGTACATCGTTGTGGAGGATGGAGACATTGGCATAATCCTTCAGTGTCTCATGAAGGATCGGAATGAGATTCGCATCGATCTCCACGGCGACGACCTGTCCGGCGGCCTCCGCGAGGGCCTGCGTCATCGTTCCGATTCCCGGACCGATTTCGAGAACGCAGTCGTCCTTCGTGATCTCCGAGCTCCGAATGATATTTTCCAGTACGCTGGCATCGATCAGAAAGTTCTGACCGAAGCGCTTCTGAAAACGGAAATCGTTTTTCTGAATAATTTTGATGGTTTCCTGTGGATTGATTAATTTACTCATGCTGATTGCTTCCTATGCTCAATGCTTCCGACGTACCACACGCGCGACGCGCAGACGGCCACGGTTCAGGAGGAAGCAGAAGTGTACCCAGGCCTCAACGGCATTGGCGAAGGATTCCTGTGCAGCGACGGTCTTATCACTCAGTGTCAGGAGATAGCCGAGACGAGAGGTCGGGATCGAGGTGGAAAGCGGGAACATATGGCTCCAGATCGCGCGCTTTTCCTTGTAGGAGAGGTAGAAGCCCTCGGCCTCTGCGTTCTCTACCGCGTCCTCTGGATGATAAAAGCAGTACCAGCGGCCATCATGAATGGTCTTGTCTGTCTGATGATAGTCGATCAGACAGAAGTCATGCAGAAGCCCCACGCGGGCAGCACTTTCTGCATCCACACCGACGAACGGTGCAAGTGCAGCAGCCATCTGGGCGACACGAACGGAGTGATCGAAGGTATTGGTGCTTCCGTGACGTGGAACGTTCCGCAGCTTCTGATACTTTCGATTCTCTGTGATCTCCGAATGCTGCTTTGCAAACTGCACAGCGCTGTCATGTAAAACCATGGGCATAGATTCCTTTCTGATGTATCACATCCTGTTAAAAACAGTCATTGTTAATGTAGATGGCTCATTGCCCGTATGAAGTACAGGACAAAAGCCGATAGTTACAAAAACTATATACGAAGTCTTTCATGAACGTCAATTATATTTAGTAAAATTTCAGAAAAGTACAGGTAAAATTCGAAAAACTTAGAGATTCTGTACATTGTGCGCAGGAATACGGATGGATAAACTATACTCTGATTTTATACGTATTACTATAGAGGCCAAACATCATGAAGCGTTTTTATCATACTCACCGTGCCGTCGTTCGGGACATGACGACCATCCTTACCGTGCTCCTGTCCTTTTTATCCGCCCTTCTCTTTTTCAGCCTGCACTGGCTTATGCATACCTGGTCGGAGCTGACCGTCGACGAGGTACTCTATCACCTCTTTGCCCCGCTTCAGGGCACCAGCACCGCCATGGTCCGGGAATACATCCTGCAATGTGCTGTCCCTGCCGGGATCGTGACCCTGCTGGTCATCGTGATCTTTCTCCTCTGTCGCCACAGACGGAATTACCGGCGCCTGGTACTGCTCGCGCTTGCCGCCGCCTTTTTCACCACCGGCTACACCGTTCACGACGCCTGGGACGATCTCGACATCGGAAATTACATCAAATCTCAGCTTGAAACCTCCCGTTTCATCGACGATCACTACGTCGATCCGAAAACGGTGGAGCTTCGCTTCCCGGAGAAAAAACGGAACCTCATCTACATTTTCATGGAGTCCACCGAGGTGACCTTCGCAGATCAGGAATCCGGCGGTGCCTTCCCGGAGAATACGATTCCGGAGCTCACGCAGATTGCTGAGGACAATGAAGACTTTTCCGGCACGGACACGACCCTGAACGGTGGCTATGCCATGCCGGGTGCGACTTGGACGATGGGCGCGATGTTCGCACAGACCTCCGGCCTGCCACTGAAGATCTCCATTGACCAGAATGCGATGGACTCGCAGAAATCCTTCTTCCCGGACATCCTCACGATCGGTGATCTCCTGGAAAAGCAGGGCTATACCCAGGAGCTGATGCTCGGCTCCGTCGGTTACTTCGGCGGCCGGAAGCTCTACTTCCAGACCCACGGAAATTATGCCATCAAGGACTTCAGCTACTGGAAGAACCAGCATAAGTTTCCGGCCAATTACTGGGTCAACTGGGGCTTCGAGGATCGAAAGCTCTACCAGTATGCGAAGGAAGAGCTCGACCGTCTCGGAAACCAGGAGCAGCCGTTTAATCTTACGATGCTGACTGTTGATACCCATTTCCCGGACGGCTATGTATGCCCGCTCTGCCCGAACCGCTTCGAGGATCAGTATGCCAATGTCTACAATTGCGCATCGCAGCAGCTGAAGTCCTTCCTCGACTGGTGTAAAACCCAGGACTGGTACGAGAATACCACCATCGTGATCTCCGGTGATCATCCGACTATGGATCACGACTTCTGTAAGGATGTGCCGGACGATTATGAGCGGACCGTTTTCACGGCCTATGTCAATGCTCCGGTCCAGCCAGTAAGCACAGAGCGCCGCGACTTCACCACCTTCGATGATTTCCCGACGACCCTCGCAGCGCTTGGCGTCGAGATCGAAGGCAATCGCCTCGGCCTCGGTACGAATCTCTATTCGGATCTCCCGACGCTTTCCGAGCAGTACGGACGCGCGAAGGAGAAGGAAGAGCTCGAAAAGAAATCTGCGCTCATGGTCAAGCTTGGGCAGATCGATGAGCAGGCCGCCATCGAATCGAAGGAGGCCAAGGAGCAGAAGGAGAAAGAGAAGAAAGAAAAGGAAGCCCAGAAGGCCGCAGAATCCCGCGCCGCAGAGTCTCGCGCTGCAGAAAGCGCGAAAAGTTGAGTACAAAGTAGAGTCAGGGCACCGGCGGCAGGGGGCTCCAGAAAAGCTGCTCACACTCAACGGAAAAATCTAAAATAGGACCCCTAAGACGCACTAGGCCCTCTGCAATCGTCGCGTTTTCCTGATGAAAACGCTCCGTTGTCAGAGGGTGCTGAGGAAAAATTACTCCAATGAGACGATGCCATGATAAGCGCCTACGGCGCAGGCATCGTCGTTTGATTTTGCCACATACGTGGCAAAACGGCCTCGCCGCCCGGGGGCATCCATGTGCCATAGGCACATGG
>ERZ808246.679-NODE-679-length-27266-cov-3.402190_pt1 | contig 27266 bp, 20 predicted proteins | sample MGYA00521083_ERZ808246 | MGnify/ENA primary metagenome ERZ808246 (study PRJEB31516, sample SAMN03275577) | gut metagenome | biome: mammalia-associated habitat; material: feces | host: Papio cynocephalus | place: Kenya | collected 2012-07-07 ...
AAAAACAGAAAAAGCTGACCAAAAACAGCCCGAATTTTTAACTCACAGCTTTTCTAGCGAAGAACTTAATGCTTTGTTTGATAACTTGGATGAGGTGAAACTTATATGACAAAAAAAGAAATTTTAACTCAAGTTTTTGATATTTTGGCACATAGGCGAGCTTCGTCAAACGCAATTGCCGAGCAAAACAAACAAACAGCTTTAAGATACCCAGAATATGCTAATTTAGTTGCAAAACAACATTTGCTAAATATGGAACTTGGCAGGGCAAAATTTAATGGTCGAGATGCAAGCAAAATAGAAGAGCAGTTGCAAAGCATAATCACAAAGCAACAAAAAACACTAAAAAAAATTGGGCTTTTGCCCGCTGATTTAATACCAAACTATTCTTGCAAAAAATGTGGCGATACAGGTATTTATCAAAATCAAATTTGTCAGTGTGCAAACCAACTTGCAAACAACTTGCTTATGCAAAAGTGCGGAATAAAACTTGCGGATGTGCCGGATTTTGCCGATTACGACTACAAATTTTTTGATGACCCAACCGAAAGGCAATTTGCTGAAAAATGCGTAAAAACATTAACCGATTATGTAAATAACTTAAAAAATATTACGGTAAAAAATGTTGTTATGTGTGGGGCGTCAGGTACTGGAAAAACATATCTTGCCAAATGCATTGCCAAACAACTTGTTATGCGTGGCTACACAACTCTTTTTGCCAGCAGTTTTGACCTAAACAATATGTTTTTAGAGGAGCATTTATCTTCGGCCGAGCAAAAGGGCAACTTGCAAAATTTGATTGACCTTGATTGCTTGATTATTGACGATTTGGGCACAGAACCAATGCGCAAAAATGTTACAAAAGAATATTTGCTTTTGCTTTTAAACGAAAGGCTTTCTAAAGATAAAGCTACAATAATCACAACAAACCTCAGCCCCGAGCAAGTGCTTTTAAAATATGACGAAAGAATATTTTCTAGAATTTTTAACAAGCGAAATACTTTAATTTTGCAATTTAATGGCAAAAACAACCGATTAAAAAAATAAAACAAAAAGTGCATTTTCTGCACCTTTTTTGTTTGTGTGGCAAAGATTAAAAATTTTGGCCATTTTGCAAAAATTGTGCAAAAATTTAAAAAAATATATAAATTTTGCAAAAATGACTACAAAATTGCAAAACACAGTCAAATTGATTAGACATTTTTTAAAAAATGGTTTATTTTATTTATAAAATAAAAACAAAAGAGAAAAAATAGTATTATGAAGTTTAAACTTGCGCCATATTTAAAAAAATATAAGTGGCAAATGATTTTGGGCCCATTTTTTAAATTTTTGGAGGCGGTAACCGATTTGGTTACGCCTGTTTTGGTTGCACTAATTTTGGATAAGGGGATTCCAAATCAAGATACCAGTTACATTTTGATGATTGGCGGAATTGTTATTGCAATGAATATTGTTGGCTTTATTCTTGCGGTGGTTTGCCAAAGGTTATCGGCAATTGCCGCATATGGCATTGGCCGAGATATGCGCCGAGATGTTTATGCCAAAATTACAAAGTTGTCATCTAACGAAATGGATAAATACACCACAATGAGTATGACTAATCGTGCCGTTAACGATATTGGGCAAATACAAAATGCAATTGGAACAACAATAAGAAATGTTGCTCGCGCACCTTTTTTGCTTGTTGGCAGCACAGTTATGGCAATGTTTATAAACATAAAACTGTCACTAATATTTTTAGCTGTTATTCCAGTAATTTTGCTTGTGTTTTTTTTGGTAATGAGAAAAACCAATCCACTTTATTTGCAAACAAAAGCCAATTTGGATAATGTAAGCAATGTAACTAGAGAAAATTTGTCTGGCAACCGTGTTGTTAGGGCGTTTAACAAGCAAGAATACGAAATAGACCGCTTTAACAGAGCTAACCAAAAGTGGACAGATGTTAACTTGCGCATAGGCACATATTCAGCACTTTTGCAACCATTGTTAAGGCTTATTGTAAATATTGCTGTTATTGTTGTTGTTTGGATAGGTGGAATTCAGGTTAATATTGGCGGACTTACACAAGGTCAAATAATTTCGTTTATAAATTATCTAACGCAAATTTCTAGCAGTTTGGTTAAAATAGCAAAAATAATTATCATTTATGTCCGCACAGGCGCAAGTATAAAGCGTGTTGCCGAAATTTGTGCGTTAGAGCCTTCAATTGTTTCAAAACAAAATGCTAATATGTTGTCGCTTGACGACGCACCTCAAATAGAGTTTAAAGATGTAAGTTTTTCTTACAACGGCATAAAAAACGCAATAAAAGATTTGTCGCTAACAATACAGGCTGGCGAAACAATAGGTATTATTGGTGGCACAGGCAGTGGCAAAAGCACACTCGTAAATTTGCTACCAAGGTTTTATGATGTTACAAAGGGCGAAATTTTAATAAATGGAAAAAATATTAAATCGTATGATATAGAAAGTTTGCGAAATTATGTTTCTATTGTGCCACAAAATCCAACACTTTTTAGTGGAACAATAGAAAGCAATTTGCGTTTTCGCAAATCTGATGCATCACCAGAAGAACTTACAAAGGCACTTATTGTATCGCAATCATACGGCTTTGTTTCAGAAAAACCAAATGGAATAAAATCTAATGTAGAACGTGGTGGCAGAAATTTTTCGGGTGGGCAAAGGCAAAGGCTAACCATTGCAAGGGCAATTGTTGGTAACCCAAAAATTTTGATACTTGACGACAGTTCGTCTGCGCTAGATTTTCAAACCGATTATGAGCTTAGAAAGGCATTAAAAACCACATTAAAAACCACAACAAAAATTTATGTATCACAGCGAACAAACAGCATAAAACAGGCTGATAAAATAGTTGTGCTTGATAACGGCAATGTTGTTGGTATTGGCACGCACGATTATTTGCTACAAAATTGTGATGTTTACAAAGAAATTTACGATAGTCAAAACAGATAAAATTTTGGCGCTGATTACTTAATATCAAATTAAGTTGTTAGGGAAAATACAAATTTAAAAACACGATGTATAAATAAAACATAACAAACAAAATTTATATTTAAACTTTCAAACAAATATAAAAATTGAAAAAATCAAAAAAAATTAAAATTACAAAAATCATACAAAAAAGCATAAAAAATGTAAAAAAGGAGTTAAAATTGAGCAAAAAAAATGAAGAAACCGATTTTTCGGTAGAAGAAAGCCCTGCTGGGTCAAAAGTGGTTTCTATTGCTAAGGGCCGAAAAAAGTTTAATTTGAGACATGTTGTTTCGCAGGCAAAAAAGGTTATAGGCTTTGGCAAGGCGTTTCATATATATTTATATTTATCAATTTTTGGCGTGTTTGCCAGCACCTTTTTTGATCTTATTATGCCGGTATTTTTAGGCAAGGCAATAGATTGCATTACAACAATTGGAGATGTTAATTTTAGCCTTTTGGGGCGAAATATTTTATATTTGATATTATTTGCTTGGCTAAGCGCAATTTTTACATTTATGGCTGATTATTTTAGTAATGTATATTGCTTTAAATCTAGTGCATATATGAGGCAGTTGATATTCAAAAAATTTAACAAAGTTCCTTTAAAATTTGTAGATAGTAATCAGCATGGCGATTTGCTATCTAGAATGATAAACGATGTTGACTTGCTAACAGACGGATATTTAGAAGGTATTACTGGAATAACCAACGGAGTTGTTACAATTGCTGGCACACTTATATTTATGTTTGTGCTAAATGTTCCGCTTGCCCTGGTAGTTTCGCTTGTTTCGCCAATAAGCTTGTTTATTTGTATGTATATAGCAAAAAAGTCCTACAAATTGTTTGCCGAGCAAGCAAGGTCTGAGGGCGAGTTGAGTGGCTTTTTGGAAGAATATATTTCAAGCGACCGTTTGGTATCTGCATTTAACTATCAAGATAGAGCCTTGCAAAATTTTGAAAAAATTAACGAAAAGTATTACAAAGTAAGCAACAAAGCCGACTTTTTCTCTAACTTATCCAACCCAACAACAAGGTTTATAAACGGAATAGTTTATATTTTGGTTGCATTTTTGGGCGCAATTTATGCCATAAAAGGGCAAATAAGCATAGGGTTGATTTCCAGCTTTTTAAGTTATGCATCAAGTTTTGGCCAACCATTTAACTTGTTTTCTAGTGAAGTTAGCGAGTTGCAAGCAGCCATTGCGTCAACCGACCGAATCTTTTATATTTTAGATTATCCTGACGAGCCAAGCGACAAGAATAACAAAGTTTTGGCAAGCGTAGATGGTAACATTGAAATTTGCAATGCAAACTTTTCTTACACACCCAAAACAAAACTTATTCAAAACTTTTCACTTTCTATAAAACAAGGGCAAAAAATTGCAATTGTTGGGCCAACTGGTTGTGGAAAAACCACACTTATAAATTTGCTTATGAGATTTTATGACCTAGATAGTGGCACAATTATGATTGACCAAAATGATATAACCAAAATTACACGAGATAGTTTGCGCAACAAATATGGAATGGTTTTGCAAGAAAGTTGGATATTTTCGGGCACAATCAGAGATAATATTGCCTATGGCAAGCCAAATGCAACAATGGAAGAGGTTAAACAAGCGGCAATTTTGGCCGGCTGTGATGACTTTATAAGCAAACTTAAAGATGGCTACAACACAAAAATTTCGGAAGGTGGGCAAAACATTTCACAAGGGCAAATGCAATTGCTTTGCATTGCAAGGGTTATGCTAATAAGGCCACCAATGTTAATTTTGGATGAGGCCACCAGCAATATTGATACCCGAACCGAGTTAAAAATTCAAGACGCCTTTTCTAATTTGATGCAAGGCCGAACAACATTTATTGTTGCACACCGATTATCTACCATAGAAAATGCCGATGTGATACTTGTTATGAACAAGGGTAATGTTATTGAGCAGGGCACACATCAAGAGCTTTTAAAAAAGCATGGATTTTATTATTATTTGTATAACAGCCAATTTGCTATTGTTTAAAAAAGTAAAAAAGCTTCTTGATGCAAGTCAAGAAGCTTTTTTGCTACGCTACACTTAACTGCTTGACAATAATTTTTGTCAATGATAAACTTGTTAAGATTTTTAGATTGGCCTAATTTATCGCGATTTTAGTTTAGTTGCTTAGGAGAAAATATGAAAAAGAGTCCGCTTGTTTATACTTTTATTTTGATTGTATGGTTTAGTATCGCATCGGTTTTGGTTTGGCAAACAATAAATGTTTGTATTGGGTTATGTAATACACCAACCGAAATATGTAAGAAGATTGTGGCTGGTATAATTTTGGGTTGCAATTGTTTATGCTTGCTTTATTTTTGGCTTAATGCAGTTAAAGATTTGATGTTTTCGATATTTTATATTTTTTTAAACAAAAAATTCAAAAAAATATATTCAAATTTTGATGAGCCTTGTCAGGACAAAACAAAAAAAGTATTATTGCTTTATTGCACTTGTAATGATTTTAATAAAGATGCATTACTTGAAAGCTCAAAGCAAGATTATCCCAATGTAAAGGTTATAATTTTAGATGATAGTTCAAAGCCAGAATATATAGATAAAATAAACGATTTTGCAAAAAATAACAATTTTCAAGTTATTAGGCGTGAAAATCACACTGGCTTTAAAGCAGGGAATTTAAACAACTATTTAAAAAATGTAAATCGGGACTATGATTATTTGGTTGTGCTTGATAGTGATGAGAGAATACCAAGCAATTTTGTTTCTAAAATTTTGACATATTTTATAAATGATAAAGATATTGGCGCCGTGCAGGCTGCCCACGTTGCAACAAAAGGCAATAATTTGTTTCAAGATATGTTAGGAATGTGCGTAAAATCTAATGGAAAAATTTGCCAAACAATGAAAAATTTTTATGGTTCTAGTTCTGTATTTGGCCACGGAATGATGATAAGTAAAGAATGTTATGAAAAAGTTGACGGATTCCCAGAAGTGGTCGCAGAGGATATTTCAATTTCGGTAAAAATTAGGGATGCAGGGTATAAAATAGCATTTGCGTCAAATGTTGTTTGTAGTGAAGAATTTCCAACGGATTATATTTCTCTAAAAAAAAGGCAATGCAAATGGACTCAAGGTAATGTTGAGTATATGAAAAAATACAACAAAGAGATAGATCATTCCAAAATTATGTGGTATGAAAAATTAGACTTAAAACTTTCGCACTATAGTCTGCCTATAATACCGATTTTAAGCCTTTTGCTAGTTATAAATACAACTATATTAGGCTTTTTAAACTGTATCCCTTATGGATATGGTTTGTGGTTTGTTATTCTGCTTTCTGTGTTTTTATTATCTCCGCTTATTCCAGATGTTTTTACATATGCAAATACAAAAAACATATGGCTAATTATTCCATATTTTATATTAAATATGATAACATATGCATCAATGGAGCCAATGATGATTTCTACGGTTATTCTTGGCGCGTTTGGCAAAAAAGCAAAATTTATTATCACGCCTAAAGATGCAAAATATATAACTTTTTTGGAAATGTTAAAAACATCTTATGTTTCGGTGATATTTGGACTGATTATTGCGGTAACTACATATTTTGCATATAAAAGTTTAATTCCAACACTGATTTTGTCTTTGTGTTGCATATTATGCCCTATTGTTGTTTTGATGGCCAATATCCCAACACGACAATACAAAAACAAAAAAGTAACAAGCACAGCAAGCGATGCAGTTTTGTGCAATGGCGAGGGTGCACAATTTAATGGCGAAAATGCAGATAGATTTTAAAATAATTATAAAAAAATAGGGCAACGCTCTATTTTTTGTTTCTTTTTGATGATTGATAGTTTTTAGAAATCTCTAAGCATTTTGAAAGAAAAATTTTGTAAGGCTCTACATATTTTTGATTTTTGATATATTGACTGTTTTTTTCTAGCATATTTTTTTCTCTAGCAGGGTCGCAAGTTGGCAAAGAAAATTGTTGTTTTACCTTGCATATTTTATCTATAATAATCATTCTTTGCTCAAAAAGTATAGCCATATTTTTATCTATTTCATTAATTTGATTTCTTAAATTATCAAGTTCGCAATTTTTAATCTCTAAATTTTCCATAATTTTTTATTAACCTCTTAAAACTAGTGATGCAATAGGGTATCCAATTGCAATTGTTGCAATTGCACTTATTAGCATAAGCAAACAGCCATATTTAAACATATCACTTGTTGTTGCATAACCACTAGATGCAGTTATTGCAATGTGTGGCATACTTGGCGGTGTTGCGAACGCGTAGGCACTTAACATTCCAATAATTGCAACTACAGCGCCCAAATTTAGGCTAGATGCAGAAAGTATGCTTACGGCAACCGAAGATACTAATGTGGCAGTAACCATATTTGATGATAGATTTGTTTGAATAAGTGGCCAAATTACAAAAATAATAAGCAAAACAACATTGGATACTCCACTTAAACCATTTTGCAGGTTTGTTTGGATAAATGCTTTTAGACCAATTGTATTGCTACTTAGTGCCGAACCAAGCGCGAGGGTGCTGGCACACATAATTAGGCTTGGCCATGGCACGCCATTTTTAAACGCATCGGCAATATTTACAAGAGACTTTCCGTCAACTTTAATTAGGCAAAGCAAAATTGCACCAAACATAGCGGGCATTGCATTGTTTAAAGATGCAACAAATTTTAGTGCAGAACTAAACGCATTGCTAAAAATCAAACAAAGTATCAAAATGCTAAACCCAACACTGCCCAAAATTACACTACTTGTTGCAAGCTTTTTGTTTTTGCTTTTAGTTGCTTTTAAAAGCACCGATAGGCAGGCCACAAAAAGCAAAAAGTTAAACATAGCAAATATTGCAACTTGCGTGTTATTTAACCAAACAAACACATTAAATTTGTTTAGACACAACAAAATTACAAAAGTTAAATTTAAGGCAAATATCAAAAATAGCATAAAAATTTGCAAAAATAAGTTAATTTTGGGCTCATTTCTAATGTTTTTTGCCGTTTTTATCAATTTAACAACCCAAAGTGCAAATGTGCAAGCCATCAAAATTATGTAAACACTTGTGGTTATTGCTTGACTTGTTGCAATGCCTCGCTCGCCAAAAAACGATTGTTCAAGCCAAAGCAAAATTACAACAATAAATATTCCAGAACTTAAAATTTCTTGCAAACTTATGGCTGGCAGTTGAGTGGTTAAACTGTTTGTGTCAACATTTTTTAATTTGCTTAAATCGGGGTTTAAAAATAATTTAAACATCAAAAGCATAAGTGCAAAAACAATAATTCCAACCGGAACGGCAAAGGCCATATAACTAAAATAATCAATACTAAGCCCTGCCTGACTAATTGCAAGAATGGGGAACACATGTGCAATTGGAGTCATTCCTGATGATATCGACACTGCAAACGCTGTGCCAATGTAAAGCAACTTTCCAGCCTTTTCGCCTTTTTGAATGCCACTCATTTTTAAAATTTCATCTAAAATTGGCATCATAACAACAAACAAAACGGTTGGAGATATAAACATTCCAAGTATCAAAACGGCACTTAAAAAGCAAATAGAAAATGTCCAGCCATTTTTTTTGGCCAATTTGTTTGATATAAACCAAATAGCAATTCGCTTTATTATTGGGGTTTTTGATACTGCATAGGTGCAAACAAATGTAAAAAGCAAAAATATAAATGTGCTACTGCCAAAACTGCTGTTAAATGTATTGCTAAACCCAAATTTTGGTAGCAAAGCAAGGGCAAACAAGCACAAAACACTTGGCCAATCTATGCCAACCGTTAGCCACAAAAGTAACGACCCGGCAAAAATGCCAATAAGTCCAAATGCATCTTGCGATAACCCCTGTGGTGCAGGCAAAAACCTAAGCCCAAAATCTAAAAACACTGCAATTGCAATAATTATCCACCTTAAAATGCTGTTTTCTTTTGCATTCCATTTCCATTTTTTCAAAACTGCATTGCTATTTTGTTGTGTATCCATAATTTATTCTAAATATCCTATAAAAAACTTTAAATTAACTTAATATAAAAAACTTTAATATAAACAAAAATATAAATAAAATAAAAATAATTTATAAAAAATCAACTTAATATATAATACCAAACTTACGCAAAAAAAACAAGTGCAAATATTTTTTTAACAAAAAAATGTATATATGCTAATATGTTTATATATTACAAATTGTAATATATAAATTGTATTGGCACAATGTTAGTGCGCTCGTAGGGCTATAATCTTGCAAAAAGTGGTTGTAACAAGCACAAGGCTAAATGTGTTTTTTGCCTTGATTTTATTGGCAAAATAACATATATTACAAAATGTAATAATTAAATTTTAAAAGGTATTTGTTGAGCTAAGATTATAATATTGCTAAATATAACAAATTGTAATACTTTGTGCGAGCCTTGCCGTAACAAAAATTGGCAGGTTTTTATATTATGTTGTATGTTACAATTACCGCCAATTTGGCTTACTGTTTTAACATCTTTATTTGCTTTTTTAATCACCTCTTTGGGTGGGGCGATGGTTTTTTGCTTTGGCAAAATAAACAAAATTTTTATGCAGTTAATTTTAAGCTTTTCGGCTGGCATTATGATTGCCTCAAGCTTTTTTTCGCTAATTATGGTTGCAATAAACCAGTGTGATACGCTTGGCCAAAACCCAGCCTTTGTTTGCACGGCGGGTGTGCTGGTTGGCATAATTTTTGTTGTTGTGTGCGAAGTTATCACCGATAAAATTTTTTTAGGCTCAAAAAAACTTGGTGGTGTGATAAATCAAAAAAACAAACAAGCCGTGTTAAGCACCGTGGCAATATCGCTCCACAACATTCCGGAGGGGCTTTGCATTGGTGTGGCGTTTGCAGGTGCTGGTATTATTGGTGGTAACGCAACAATGGGTGCTTTGCTACTTGCCATTGGCATAGGCCTACAAAACTTTCCGGAGGGTGCAAGTGTAAGTTTGCCGTTATATAATTCTGGTTTTTCTAAAAAAATCAGTTTTGCAATTTCCGTAATTTCGGGCGCAGTTGAACCAGTTTTTGCAGTGGTTGGATTTTATTTTACAGGGCTAATTTCATCAATACTTCCGTTTTTGCTTTCGCTTGCCGGTGGGGCAATGATTTCGGTGTCGTGCATAGAGTTGATTCCTGAAAGTTTGGGCGATAACAAAAACATTGCAACAATTGGGCTTGGTGCAGGGTTTTGCCTTATGATGCTACTTGATTTGCTTTTTTAAATGCTCACGTTTAATTTTATTTTGCTTTTAAATAATATTTTTTAAATATTGCAATTTGCCAAGGCGGTGAGCTTTGGCTTTTTTGTTGGCAAAGTTAAGATAAAAACAAATGGTTAAAAATTAAAGCCGGCAAGTTGTAGGCAAAACTGCTTATAATAAAATATGGCAAACAAAACCAATACAAACAAGTGTTGTTGCGCAAACTAAAAATAAAGTGCGCAAATAGGCATTAAAAACCGGCAAACGGGTGCTAAGAGCAATCAGGTGGGTAGTAAAGGTGGGTAAACCGGTGGTAAAAACACAAAATTTATATATATATTATATAAGTATAGTTTATTTTATTTGACAAAAAATAACATAAAAGATTAAAATATCAGTATATGGAGGCGTTTGCCATGTTCCAAAAAACTTTACGCAAATTATCTTTTGCAAAAATATTGATTGTTTTGTTTGCTTGTGCTGTTTTAGCACTGGGCAGTATTTTTATTATAAATTCAAAAAATATATCAAGCCCATCGCCAAAGCCAAATCAGGTTTATGCGGCCAGCTCGTCAACTTTAAATAAAAACTGGAAAAAGCTTGTAGAGGCAAGCGTAACATCAAGTAGTGTTAGCTATAGCAGTTTTTTAAGTGTTACATTTACAAGTGATAAATCGGCTGTTCCAAGCACAGAGGGCGCGGATGCAAAAAATGTTGTTGGCACAGCAAATGTTGGTTGCACTGATGACGAAGGAACAGTTGTTGACCCAACATCACCAATCACAGCCTATGTTATACGAGAAATTACATCTTCTGGTTACAAACATTCGTGCATTGTGTATTCGGCAGGCACAATTTATGCCCCAATAGATAGTTCTAGTTTGTTTTCGTATAGCAACAATTTGATTTTAAAAAACTTGAACACATCAAAAGCAACAAATATGAGTAGTATGTTTTATGATAGTGATTTTAGTTCGATAGACTTATCTTTGTGCACTTTTGATACAAGCAAAGTTACAAACATGGCGTCTATGTTTAGTCGCTGTTGTTATTTAAAGGCGCTAGATTTATCTGCATGCACAAATTTTAGCACAAAATTAGTTACAAACATGAGCTATATGTTTTATGGGACAGACCTAACAACAGCAGGCTCGGGCTCAAATTACAAACTAAATTTTGGAAGGCAAACCAAGTTTGATACATCAAATGTTACCGATATGAGCTATATGTTTGCAGGTAACTATTATAATTATTCTAGCGACCCAGTTTCGGAATTTACCGAAATTGACCTCTCTATATTTAAAAAACAATCTTCGGCAAACAATCAAAACTTTCCAGAGGCAAAAAAACTTAAAAGCCTTAGGGGAATGTTTAGCGAGTGCCATTACCTAACAAAAGTTACTTGGGGTCAATCATTTTCTACCGGTGATGTTACCGATATGAGTTATATGTTTGAAAATTGTAATGCACTTAAAAGCTTTGATGCAAGCAAACTTAACACAAGCAGTGTAACAACAATGACCGAAATGTTTTCGGGCACAGGTTTTACAACAGCCGGCGCAACAAAATGCGACTTAAACTTTGGCACAAAATTTGATGTGTCAAATGTAACAAGTTTTAATGGTATGTTTAGAGGCCATGAATACAATAGTGGGGATTCATATTATTCTACCAAACTTCAAAGCATAGATATGAGTGCGTGGAAATGCCCAACAACAAAAGATACAAACAAAAGTGTAACATTTGAAAGAATGTTTTATAGTTGCGAAAATCTTATTTCGGTAAATTTCGGTGATAACTTTACAATACCAAACGCAACATCATTTGATTCGATGTTTAAGTATTGCACACACATTTCGGATATAAATTTTGGCAAAAGCTTTGTTCCACAATCGGTAACCAATTTTAGATATATGTTTGCATATTGTCACGATATTGTTGGTATTGACCTTACAATGTTTGTAACATCAAGCGCAACAAATATGGAATATATGTTTTTTGACTGTAACTCGCTAACCAGTTTGGATTTAAGAGCATTTATAACGTCAAAAGTTACAACAATGAGTCATATGTTTGCAGTTGCAAAAGATAATGTATCAAGCCTATCTAACTTAACACTTAACTTTAACACAAAAAGTTTAACAAATATGCAAGCAATGTTTCAGTATTGTTCTAGCTTAACAGCAATAGAACTTAGTAGTTTTAACACAAACAATGTTACGGATATGAGTTACTTGTTTGATGGATGCTCAAGCTTAAGTAGTGCTGGCGCAAACAACTCACTAAACAACTACGCAATTAACTTTGGAGATAGTTTTTACACCAACAAAGTTACAGATATGCGATATATATTTAACAATTGCTCGGGTATGATACTTATTGACTTATCTCGCTTTGTTACACCAAACCTTACAAACTTAAGCCACGCTTTTAATGGTTGCAAAAGCGCAAAAAATATATATTTTAGTAGTAACTTTACAACCAACAAAGTTACGGATATGGAGTATTTGTTTAACGATTGCACATCGCTTAACGATACACTAGACCTTACATATTTTAGTGCAAAGCAAATATCATCAACACAAAATATGTTTGCAGGTTGCAGTCAACTTAAAAACTTGCTTTTGGGTGCTGATTTTACAATAGAAAAAGCAACCAATATGCAAAATATGTTTTCTAAATGTTCTAACTTAAACAATATTGATATAAGTATGTTTAATACATCACAAGTTATAGATATGAGTTATTTGTTTTTTGATTGTTCTACATTTACAAAACTAAACCTATCAAATTTTGATACCAGCAATGTTACAAAAATGAGAAATATGTTTGCTCGTTGCAGTAACATAGCAAGTATTGGTGTTGGTGATAATTACGACTTAAATTTGGGCGAAAACTTTAACACCAGCAATGTTACAAATATGATTAGTATGTTTGAGTATTGCGGAAAAACCACAACTATGGAGCTTGGCTCAAAGTTTGATGTATCAAAGGTTACAGGTGTTGCAAGTATGTTTGCAAACTGCTCTTCGCTAAAAAGCCTTGGAGTTGTAAAAAACTGGAACACCACAAAATTTAAAGATATGAGTAATATGTTTGCGGGTTGCTCGACACTAACCGAACTTGACCTTGGCAACTTTTCTATTAGCAGTGGAACTGGTATAACAGGCCTTATTAGTGGTTGTTCGGCACTAGAAGTTATAAAAGCGCCAACAATCGACTCACAAAATCAATCAACCGATTTGCCAACAATATTTAAGTCAACAAGCACAAACAAATCGTATCAACAACTATCTTATTTAACAAATAGGCAAGAGTTAAGGCGAGCAGGAATATTCCTTTACAGCTCGTTCCGCTCTACAATTGGCAGTGATGTTTGCCAAAAAATTGCAACAATAAGTTTTACAAGCAATTTGTTAACACTTGACAAAACCAAAACCGATTACAGCACAATAGAACTTTTGGAAGCCGCAGCCACAGGTGGTATTTATGCGGTAGGGACTGGAAATACCAGTGGAACATCTTACAGCAACACAAGTATGTTAAAAGCATATTTGTTGCCAAGCAACACATATTTTGATGCCGAAGGCAATCCATTATATGATTGCATAATTTACTGCCCAAACAAAAATCTGGTAATTTTTGCACCAGTATCTTGCAACAAATTGTTTGCAGGTAAAGACGAATACAACACATATTTTGCAAATTTAAAAGAAGTTAATTTAGATAACTTAGATACAACTTACACAAATGATATGAGCGAAATGTTTTTAAATTGCGAAGAAGTTCGTAGCATAACTATGAACAAACTTGTTACAAAAGATGTTTTGACCATGGAAGATATGCTTAAAAATTGTCCAAAACTTTCGTATATTTACACATGTGCATTGCCAGCAGGTATGGATGTAGATTTGCCAGGTTCTTACTACAACAGCAAATCATCTTCTGATAACAACACCTACGAAAAAATGCCATCAAAAGTTATGGAACTTGCCCGAATATTTGCACTTAAACTTGATGTATCTAATGTAAATAATTTTAGCGAAAAGGGTTGGGAGGTTGACCCAACAGATACAAATTTTGTAAAAAAGAATTACTTTTATAATTCCACAATTGGCAATTTGCCACAACTTGTGGTTGGGAATAGAGTATTCTTTGGTTGGGGAACAGTTGATAGAGATGGCAACTGGACAGCATTTACCAGCAAAAAGTTTGCTTCACTAGAAGATATTGTGCTATATCCAAAGTGGGCAAAAGTTAACATAACATTTGTTGTTGATGTTGGCCAAATTGATCCACAACATGTTGTAACAACACAAATGGTTACAAAACAACAAGAAGATGGAACGGAAGTTCAAAAAGTTGCAAGCAAAAGTTCGTTGGCGCCTGCTGATTGGGGCACTAAGTTTGACGGCACAACATTAAGTTTGTTTGTTGGTGATGAATATGGACAACTTCCAAATGCAAAACGGGATGGCTACACCTTTGTTGGTTGGTTTACAGAATTGCAAGGCACAACAGCAGTGCTTTCGGCCGATGTTATTCCGCAAGCTGAAGATGCAAATGCCGAAACATACGATGTAACATTGTATTCTGGCTGGGAAAAGATAATAAATCTTGCTAATGTTAGAACAATTACATACAATGCAAATGGTGGCACGATAAATGCGAATTATGGCCAAAAGATAAGTTACAAAACCGAGCAACAAACCGACCAAACAACTGGCGAAGAAGTTACAAAAACTGTTGCAGTTGTTGATGATACCCAAAAGGTAGAGTGGACAATGCAAGATAAGCTTGCAAGCAAAAAAACAGATGTTGGAGAGATATATGATTACTTTCCACTAATCAATTATGCAGGTTACACCTTTGTTGGTTGGTTTACAGCGCAAGAGGGTGGCGATAGAGTTGCCTCTGCTGATATGATTGAAAGTGATACATCAAAAGAGTTTACACTTTACGCTCATTGGGAAAAGACCCCTATAAAATCTCTTGACAAAAATACACTTATATATGTTGGTTTGGGTGTTGTGGCTATTGCGGTTTTAAGCATTGTGTTTGCGGCTGTTAAAAAATCACACAAAAGCAAAACTATTGTTACTATAAATGAAGACTACATCAACAAGTTTAATCAAGATAATCCACAAAATACCGATGCAACAAAAAATCCAAAATTAGATAAAGATTTGCAAAACGCTTATTCGCCTTCGGACGACACCTCAAACGATGCAGATGATGGCAATCAACAACAAAATGCAACAAACGGCAGTGATGGCCAAGACCAAAACAATAGCAATAATTTTAGTGACCTAGATATTTAAGTTGTTTGGCAATGCCACTTGCAAATTGTTTGTTTGCAATGCAAAGGAGTTCTCAAAAACCAAAAGTTTTTAAAAACAAATATTTGATTAAAAACAAAAAAAAGTCCGTTTGGACTTTTTTTGTTGGAGCTGGTGGCCAGAATCGAACTGGCGACCTACGCGTTACGAGTGCGTTGCTCTACCGACTGAGCCACACCAGCATGTATTATAAAGTTGTTTACAATAAGGGAAGTTAAAAGATAAACCGAGCGTTTTTAGGTAGAGCCAAGGCTCTTACGGCGAGACTAAAGTTTCTTACGCTTGACGCTCGTGCACTCGCTGGCTACAAACTTGCCACTGGCAACTTATCTTATTATAATGTATTTTTGGCTTTAAATCAAGTTTAATGCAACAATTTTATTTTGTTTAACAGCATCAAAGCAATGTTGGTTTGGTTTATATTAAATTTTGGCATTTTTAACTTTTTTTGTTTTTTGGCTGTTTGCTTTGCAAAAATATGTTGTTAATATGTATATTACTATATAATATATATTATTATCTAAAAAGTTATTGTGTTTTTAAAAAATTTGTGTTATATTATATTAGCACCAAAGTTTTGGCAATATTTTTTGTTGCAAAACAAACAATTTTTGCCGGCGGAGGTCCTTACATTATTGTTTTGTTAATCAAAATGTAATGTCAATAGTCCAAAAGGAGGTAAAATTATGAATAAGTATGAATTACTACTAATTTTATCAGCAAGCGTTGAAGAAGGCGACAAAGATGCTTTGATAGAAAAAGTTTCTAAACTTTTAGAAGCAAAAGGCGCCAAAATCACAAGTGTTGATAAATGGGGAAACAGAAAACTTGCTTATCCAATCAACTTTAAAAATGATGGATATTATGCTTTAATTAACCTTGAAGCACCGGCAAATGTTCCTAGCGAAGTTCAAAAACAACTTAACATCACAACCGATGTTTACAGAGCTATGTTTGTTAGAAAGTAAGGAGAAATTATGAACAAAGTTATTTTAATTGGTAATTTAACAAAGGATCCAGAACTTACAACCACAACAAGTGGAATTTCAGTTTGCAGATTTACTTTGGCTGTTTCTAGAAGGTTTACAAACAGCGAAGGCGAAAGAGAAACTGACTTTATAAATATTGTAGTTTGGAGAAACGCTGCGGATAATTGCCATAAATTTTTGCGCAAGGGTAGCAAGGCTGCTGTTGTTGGCAATTTGCAAACACGCAGTTACGATGCTCAAGATGGCACAAAAAGATATGTAACAGAAGTTGTTGCAGAAGAAGTAGAATTTGTTGGTTCTAGGGTTAGCGATGGCGGAGACGCTGGCAACACTGATGCGGGCCAAGGCACAAACCAAGGCAATCAAGGTGCAACCACAAAGTTAACACCAATCCAAGATGATTCACTTCCATTTTAAAAAGGAGAATTAAAAATGGCAGAAGTTAAAGAAAAAAAAGCGCCAGAAGTTGTAGAAGATAAGTCTAAAAAAGTTTATAAATCAAGCAGAAAAAAAGTTTGCCAATTTTGTGCAGACAAAACAGAAGTTATAGACTACAAAGATGTTGCAAAGCTTAAAAGATTTGTAACAGAAAAAGGCAAAATTTTGCCACGCAGACAAACAGGTTGCTGTGCTGCTCATCAACGAGAGCTTACAACTGCAATCAAGCGTGCACGCACAATGGCTCTTCTTGCACCAAAGGCAGAATAATTGCAAATTTTGTATTTGCTAAAAACAAAAAACTCTTAATAAGTTATTAAGAGTTTTTTTATGTAGTTGTCCAAAATGCAACAAGGTTAGTCCAAAAAAGATTTTTTATTCAACTTTTTTAGCATATCATCGCTAAGCAGTGGTAGGGTTTTTGTTTGCTGTTGCTTTTGCTTTATATCATCAAAATTTGTGGTAGATATTGTTGGTAGGGCAGTGGTCAAATTTTTTGTTTTGCGCTCACGATAATTTCGATTGCGGTTATAAAATATTTCACCCTCCTGGCTTTGAAAGTAAACTCCAACAATTTTTTTGGTTTTGCTGTTAATTACAGTAAATGCAGCACGCTTTCGTGCACCACCCAAAATATTGCTTTCGCCACTATCACTTTTAACAAACACATTGTATGCCCTTATACGGCCCTTGTTATCAACAATTGTTATTCCATCGTAGTTAAGCATATCCATAAACAGCTCGCTATACGATGTTAACTTGGTTTCGCTGTAATTTTTTGTTTGCATAAATAGTTTGCTAAACTCAATAGGCTCTTTAAGCCAAATACCATCGGCAAAAAAACCATCATCAACATAATCTTTATCAACAACGGCACAAATACAGCCGTGAATATTCCTAAAGCAGTTTTCAAAAGTGTTTTGATAAAGTGTTTTTATATCCCTCAACTTTTTTTTGGTGGTTTTTAACTTGCTAAAGCTGGCTTCTACAAATTCGCCAATTTCTTCGTTAAAATTTAAAAGTTTTTTGTTTTCTAGCGAAAAACTTATGTTAAGTTGTTGACCTTTTAAACTTTTTAGCAAAATGTTGTTAGCACTTATTGACTGCACCAAAAAGGCAAAAATTGTGTTTGTTCGGGCTTTTAACTCTTCACTGGTAAATAGGTTGGTGTTAAAGCTGTGTTCCTTTATGCTGTTAAACGAGCGATATATGCCATATCTAATTTTATCATCGCTACCAATTTGCACATAAATGTTCCACTTGTGTGCCGAAAATGGAATAAGAGACTTCATACGCATACGAAACATATTTTCGTTTTCATCTTCAAAAATTTCTTGTTTTGCGCTGTTAGGAACATTTCTAATAAGCGTATCAATTTTGTTTGTAAAAAGAATGGTCGGTCTAAGTTTTACGCCTTCTTCTTCATACATACAAATGTTGCAACAAAAGTTAATAAGCTGTGCAGATAACTTTTGTGGAAAGTTGCTATATTCGGCGTTTATAAATTGCTCTATACCTTCTTTTCCGTTAGAAAAAAATATATTATCTGCCACAGTTTTCCCTCCCTAAAAATATGTATCCATATTGTAATGCATAAAAAAGCAAAAATCAAGTGTTATTTTAATAATTATTCATTTTTGTGCATAAAAACTTTGTTTAGTTATAAAATCATAAGTTAGTGTCAAACCTTTGTTCTAAAAAATTTTTTCAAGCCAAAAATTATACCAATTTTTTTGTTTTGCAGGCTACAAATTTTTACAAAAAATTTTATTTTTCTACAAAATAACTTATGCACCGAATTTTTTTATATTACTAGTTTTTTTAATGGGGCAGTGGAATATGCTAACAAAGCACAACATTTGTGCCCGCACATTGCTAATGCAAAAAAATGTAGTCTAAAATTTTTAAAAAGCTCAAAAATAGGGTGTGTTTGTGCAAGGCTTTTGCCACAAAAAAAGCAGTGCCACAAAGCATCGCTTTTTTGCAAAATTAAAACCACAAGTTTAAACACGCAACTTATTTGTTAAACAAAATTTCGCCATCACCAACATAATCGTAGTTATCTCTTGTGTAATCTTCCACATATTTATCATAATTATCATTTATATCGTTATATTGTCCGTTTTTTTGGTCAAGTGTTTGAGATGCCTCGGATTGCTGACTGTGCAAACTGCTGGCTTTTGCGTTTAAACTTGCTATTGTTATATATTGCGAAAGCAAAATGATAAAAAATATAGCAAAAACAACGCCAATCGAAATTTTTATTATTTTAGAAATCGTGTCTTGTTTTGAGTTTTCCATAAAACCTACTTAAATATTTTGCCAAAAAGTTTGCTTTTTTTTAGCTTGCAAAATATTTTTATAAGTAGAGTATAACTCATATTTAAAAATTTTTCAACTAAATTATTTAGCGAAAATTGTTCCAAAAAAATTCCGGCACAAAATCCAAGCATTTCAAATAGCCTAAACTGGCCATACGCATACTTAATTTTTGCATAAATAAAGATAAGGCTAAAAGCTAGCATAAACGCAAAATCGGTTATTATAACCACAATTTTATTGCACTTTGCTAGTTTGTCGGCAAGCTTTTTTATGCTTAATCCAAGTCCACAAATTACCCCAAAAAACACAAAGCAAAGCAATATTTTGCCTTGTAACAATGTTTCGTAAAGCATTAGCCAAAAATCTTCTTAAAAATATTTTGTTTTTGCTTTGTGCCTGCAAATTTTATGCTAGAAAAATTACCGGTGGCTTCCAAAATACCACTTTCAACATCAATTTTGCTTGCCGAAATATCTGTGCCCAAAATTTCTAGCGTTTGTGCACCAAAAACAACTTGCAAACAAGTTGGCGTGCTACTAATAACTTTTTCTACACCACTTAAATATAGATTGTTGCCATTTGCAATTGTAAGTTTTGTGGCCCTGTTTGTTGCTTTGTTTTGTTTTTCGTTTTCCATAAATTATCTCCAATTTATTTTATTTTGCACAACGTCAAAATATGCAAAAAAGCGTTGTTATGCAAGTTTCGCAAAAATGTGCCAAAATATCAAAATTTGTGCCAATTTTTTTGCTACCATTGTGTTAGAAATTTGATTTATACTTTTTTTGAGGCTTTTTATGAAAGATTTTTTTGAAACAAAAAAAGGTATTTTGGTGCTTAACTTTGCAAAATATTTGGCGTTTTTTGCCTGTTTGTATTTATTTTGCATTGGTGGGATTAGGGACGAGATTTTTCCGTTTGCATTTGGGTTTTATATTGCGCTTTGTTGGTGCGACCAAAATGTATTTTTAATGAGTTTACTTTATGTCGGTGCAAATTTGTTGGCAGGCTTTTCGGTGCCAGTTTTGGTGCAAAGTCTAAGCACTGTGGCAATTTTTGTTGTGTGCTATTTTGCGCATATCAAGCTAAAAAGGCGAATCCCAACCAGTTTGCTTTGCATTTATGCAATTATCAGCCAAACAATGTATTTGTATTATAATTTAACCAGCGTGGCCAAAATTGTTCCGTGCATTTTGTATTTGCTGTTTGGCGTTTTGTTTATGCTATCGTCAATAAACATATTAAAAGTAATTTTGGTTAAAGGCATTGGTCTGAGGCGAACAATAGATGAAAATATTTGCATTTGTGCATTTTTTGTGGCACTTGGCAGTGGACTTGCAAGCGCAAATTTTTGTGGTTTTCAGCCAATAAATGCCGTTGCGGTGCTTTTAATTTTGATGTGCACATATGTGTTTGCATCGCTTGGTGTGCCACTTGTTGTGGCATTTTCGCTGGGGCTTGGCTACGCACTTCAATCGGGCAGTTTGCTTATGATGTCGGCACTTTTAACGCTTGCTGTGGCGTCAATCAGTTTTAAAACAACAAACAGATATTTTAGCATTATGGCAATTATAATTTGCGATGTGGTTTTGGGACTTTATTTTAACGCCTATGGCATATATTCATACAAAATTTTACTGTCTACAATAGTTGGTGAATCGCTGTTTTTGTGCGTATCAAACAGCACACTTGCACTTGCAAAAACATTGTTTGCACAAAAAAATGGAACAACAGCAATTCGCAATATGGTTAATCGAAGCCGAGATAATTTGTGCAAAAAAATGTTTTCGCTTAGCGAAGTTTTTGACGAGATGGATAGGTCGTTTAAAAGCACAATAACCAGCACATTGCCTGCAAACGAGGCAAAGCAAATGTTAAAAGAAGAGCTTTTAAACAAGGTTTGCTACGATTGCCCTGAAAAACATCGATGCCACAGGGTTTTGCAAAAAGAAACAAATGAGGTGCTAGACGCACTTATTGCCACGGGGCTTGATAGGGGCAAGGTTAGTTATTTAGATATTCCTCCATTTTTAAGCACAAGGTGCGCAAAAACAAATATTTTGCTTAATGTGGCAAATCAACTTGTTTCGGGTTACAAACAATATGCTATTTGCAAAAATAGTGTAGATACAAGCAAAGCGCTTGTGGCAGAAGAGTTTAAGGGAGTATCTAGATTGCTTTTAAAACTTGCCGATGATACAAAAGAACTTGTTACTTTTAACGAGGAATTAGAGCAAAAAATTATCGAAGAACTTAATTATGCCAATATTTTTGCCAGTGAGGTATATGTTTTTGAAAAGCAGGGTCAAAAGGTATCGTGCGTGCTAACCCTGCGAAACACTGATGTCCAAAGCGAAAACTTAACAAAAATAATAAACAAAAATTTGGGCACAAAAATGGTTATGCAAGCAAGCGAACCATCGGCAATTGCTGGTTACACAATTGCAACCTTTGCACAAATGCCAAAATTTGATTGTATTTATGGCAGTGCTGGCGCCACAAAATTTGGTGGTGAGGTTAGTGGCGATAGCTATTCGTTTATCAGGTTAAATGGTAACAAAATTTTGCTTGCCGTTTGCGATGGTATGGGAAGTGGCGAAAGTGCACAAAAAATTAGCGACACAACAATTTCGCTTATCGAAAACTTTTATAGGGCAGAGTTTGATGACGAAACCATACTTTCTAGTGTAAACAAATTGTTAACAATGCAGTTAAGTGATAACTATTCGGCACTTGATATTTGTGTTTTAGATTTAAACAACGCACTTGGCGATTTTATAAAAGTTGGTGCGCCTGCAAGTTTTATTAGGCACTCCGAAAGCACCGAAATTTTAACCGGCAGTGGGGCACTTCCAATTGGGATTTTGCAAGAGATTAAGCCAAGCATAGATAAAAAATGTTTAGAGGCTGGCGATATTGTTGTTTTGTGCAGTGATGGCATTATTGATGCTTTTGATGATATTGAAACCCTTAAAAACTTTGTTAACAACATTCAATCAAACAACCCACAAGAAATTGCCGATATTGTTACAAAACAAGCCATACAGCAAATTGCTGGTCAGCCAAAAGACGATATGACTGTTTTGTGTGCAAGGATTTATCTAAATATTTAGTTGTGCACATTAAACGATTGCTAAAAAGAGCAAAAAAATATATAATGTAAATATGTTAGTTAGTGGCAAAATAGTTAGTGTAATTTTTAGAAATGAAGAAAATAGTTACACCGTTGCAAAGGTATCATCGCATGGCGACTTGTTAACTTGTGTAGGCAGGTTTCCAACGGCAAATGTTGGCGAAAGGGTAGAGATAGATGGCACAATTGTAAAAAATGAGAAGTATGGCGAGCAAATAAGTGCGCAAAATGTAAAGGTGCTCCCGCCAGATGATATTGATGGCATAAAAAAGTATTTATCAAGCGGGCTTATTAGGGGTATTGGACTTGTAACGGCCAGCAACATTGTTGATATGTTTGGCAAAGATACGCTAGATATTATAGAGTTCGCCCCTTTAAGGCTTGCTGAGGTTAAGGGTGTTAGCAAAGAAAAGGCAATTAGCATAGCCAATACATTTAAAGATTTAAAGCAAATGCAAAACACTGTTATGTTTTTGCAAAATTACAACATATCTACAAATTTGGCAGTTAAAATTTACAAAACATATTTTGATAAAACCGAAGAAATTTTAAAAACCAATCCGTATAAGTTGGTAGAAGATATAGATGGCGTGGGCTTTTTGTCCGCCGATAAAATTGCTCAAAAATTAGGCATCCCGCAGGATAGCACTTTTAGGGTTAGGGCAGGTATGCTGTATGTGCTAAAGCAAAACAGCGATAAAAATGGCAACACTTATATAAAGCGCCAAACTTTAACTAGCGAAACACTAGCCCTTTTAAAGCTTGATGAAACATATTGTGGCAGGGCAGACGAGGTGCTTGATCAACTTAGTGTCGAGTGTGTGGTTAAGCAGTTTAGCAAAGATGATGAATCTTGTGTTATGCTTTCAAAAATGTATTTTATGGAGCAAAGCATTGCGCAAAAACTATTGCGCCTAAAGGTTGATTATACCGCCCCAAAAATTGATGCCACTGGTGATATTACCGAATACGAACTTGTAAATGGCATAAAGCTGCATCAGCATCAGGCGCAAGCAGTAGAGACTGCAATAAACAATGGTGTAAGCGTTATTACAGGTGGCCCAGGCACAGGCAAAACAACCATTGTAAAGTGCGTGTTAAGATGTTTTAAAAAGCAGGGCAAAAAGTGCATTTTGCTTGCGCCAACAGGCAGAGCTGCCAAAAGGCTTAGCGAAAGCACAGGTGAAGATGCCAGCACAATACATCGTGCGCTAGATTTAGATTACAAAAATGGCGATGGCGTGTTTTTTACCAAAAACGAGCAAGATCCATTGCCTCAAGATGTTGTTATTGTGGACGAAGTTAGTATGGTTGATAGTCAATTGATGTTTAATTTGCTAAAAGCCATAAAAACCAATGCGCAACTAATTTTGGTGGGGGATAAAGACCAGCTTCCAAGTGTTGGGGCAGGCAATGTGCTTGCCGACATTTTGCACAGTGGAGTAATATCGGTTATGGAACTTACCGAAATTTATAGGCAAGATTCCAAAAGCTATATTATTACAAATGCACACTTAATAAATAGTGGCAAAATGCCAATTTTGGATAACACTTCAAAAGACTTCTTTTTTGAAAATAAGTCCGACCCAACCGAAATGCTTCACACGTGTGTAAGTTTGGTTACCGTTAGACTTCCTCACTTTTTAAAAATGGAGGCTGGCAAAATTCAGGTGCTTGCACCAATAAAGGCAGGCTCTTGTGGTGTTGATAACTTAAACAAAGAGCTTCAAAAAATGATAAACCCCGCAAAACCGGGCAAAACAGAAATTCAAACTGAAAATGTAATTTATCGCACTGGTGATAAGGTTATGCAAACCGTAAATAATTACGAGCAAGCTTGGGAAAGAGTCTCAATAGATGGTTTTGTAGAAAAGGGCCAAGGTGTGTTTAATGGTGATAGTGGAATTATTGAGAATATATCTCAACAAACCGGCGAAATAACTGTTTTGTTTGAAGATGGTCGTAGGGCAATTTATGCACGAGAAAACATTTTTGACCTTATGCTTTCGTATGCAATAACCATACACAAAAGTCAGGGTAGTGAGTTTGATGTTGTGGTTATTCCGGTTGTTAGTGGGGCAAGTATGATATTAACGCGCAATCTTTTATACACGGCGGTTACAAGGGCAAAAAAAATGGTTGTGTTGGTTGGCACAAAGCAAAACATTGCACGAATGGTTCATAACAGTTACACACAAAAAAGGTATAGTATGCTAGAAACATTTTTAAAGCAAGAGCAAGAAAATTTAGCGCTTTTGTTTGGAAAGTGATTTTGAGTGCTTAAACCAAAAAAACATTGCAAAAATTATCCAAAATTTTGATTTTAATATTGGCGAGAGCTGGGCAATACTAATTTGTGCCAGCCTTGCCTATATAGAGGCAAAGTGAAGCAAAAAAAAGAGCAACAATTTTTATGTGCTCTTTTTTGTTACATAAAATTAAATTTTGTTAACTTTTATTTTGCTTTTGCGCTTTGCTCGGCACTAAAATTTTTGTAGGCAGGTGTGTTTTGCAAAACATCAAGTTGTGCCTTTATTACCTTGCCAAGTTCGGCTTGACTTTTTGTAAAGGTCCTTCGTTTTTCTAGATAATCTAAAATAAACAAAGTGTCGTTTACTGTTCTAACAATTTTTTGTGGCGAGCACTTATCAAGGTCGCACAAATTATCAAGCCTATCGGCAAGTTTTATGGTTAGGGCATAGTTTGTCATCATTTGCATTTTTTCAGCCAAATATAACCCTTTGCCAATAATTTTTGGCACATAAGGTGCAGTTGTTAACTCTTGCACAATGCTTGCAACCATAATTCCAAAGTTATCTTTAAGTTCTCTAGCACTGGTGTATGTATCTTCCAATGTGTCGTGCAAAAGTGCAGAGGCTATCAAAACTTCTCGATTTTTGCTGTATTGCCCTTTATATTTATCAACCAATTTGGCAACCCGTATTGGGTGAGTTATGTATTCGGTGCCGTCATCTCTAATTTGCCCTTTGTGCTTTTGGGTTGCAAACTCTAGTACTTTTTTTAAATCAATTGGTTTGTCTAGTTCTATCTTTTCCATTAAAACTCCATATTTTTGTCTGCACTTAATTTTTGCTTTAAGGCATTTGGCACAGGCAACTTTTTGTATGTTTGAGCAGGGAATTCTTCGTCCACCTTAACTTTAAGTTCTTTTTTATCAAGTTCCACAAGGTAAGATGATAGGCAGTTTGAACAGTGCACTTTTTCAGCATCGGTCAAATTTGATTGTTTAATTTGCTTAAACAATTTGTTAGCTTCAACATATCTAACTTCTCGCAAAGTAATAACTTTTTCAAATTTTTCAACGGCCTCAAATTGTGGCACCTTTGTTGTAATCACATTGCTTAAAATTTCATTTCTAAACATTGTAACCATCTCGGCAGGGTAATTTGTCAAAAATTTTAACTTATAAAACTCAAAATCAGAATGAGCCGATTTTAAAGTTATGTAGTTTTCTAAAGTTTGATTTTCGTTATACTGCACAAAACTATTGGTAAATGTGATTTGAGCTGAATTTAAATTTTCAAAATCTGTTATTTGTTTATCATATTCCATACAAACCTCGCTTTTGCAAACAATTTTGTTTGCACAAATAGTTTAAACTATAATTGCTTGTTTGTCAATGTTTGTTTGCACACACAAAAAAATAACAATAAAAAAACTGCAACAAATTGCAGTTATTGGGGTGGAATAAGAGGCTCGAACTCTTGACCCTCGGTGCCACAAACCGATGCGCTACCAACTGCGCCAATTCCACCACACAAAATTTATTATACAAAAAAATTGATGGTTTGTCAATGCTTTAAACAAAATATATTTTTCAAAAAGCCAAAACGCTGGGCTTTTGTTTGTTTTTTGATGGCTACAAAAAGCGTGGCAAACTTTGCTTTACGCTTTGCAAAAATGGCAAAAAAATAAAAATTTACACAAAATTTTGCTGGCCTAAATACCAAAAACAACTTGCAAAACATTTGGCACAAAATTTTGCTTTTTGCTACTTTATTGCAATTCATATTGTTTGCAAGTAGTTGCAGTTTTTGATATAATATAATTATGACAAAAATTATTTTACTTGCAGTTTTGCTTGTTATTGTGCTGGCTGGGGTAATATATAGTTTGGGCAGTTATAGGCGAATGCTGTTTACATACAAAAAGTATGATGCCGAGTTTGTTTATTGCGATTTAACAGGCCTGCAGTTTGCTGGTTTTGCTATAGATAAACTTGGGCTAAACACAAAAATTTGCATTGCAGGTAAGCCACTAGACGAGCGATATATTCCATCAAAAGATGTTGTTTGCTTATCAAACCATATTGCAAATACCAGCAGTGTATCAAGCATTTGTATTGTTGCGCACGAACTTGGACACGCTGTGCAACGCAAAAACCAAGGGCTTTTATACACCGTGCACACATGCCTTGCAATGCTAAGCAAATTGTTTTGCTTTTTGTTGCCGTTTTTAATAACGGCTGGTGTGGTGCTACTTTGCATTTCTAGCCTTTTTGATGTTGGGACGGTTTTGCTTTTGGTGTGCATTGCTATGTTTGCACTTATGTTTTGCCTAAAACTTTTAACCATTCCGGTAGAAATTCAGGCCAGCAAGATTGCGTATAATTTTTTAAAGGATAACAATGTGCTATCGGCACAAGAACTTGCTGGTGGCAAAAAAGTGCTGGATATGGCCATTGGCACATATGTTGCCAGTTTGTTTTATCCCATTATCAAATTTTTTAGAGGCTTTGGGTCCACCGCCGCCAGTCGCTCATGGAACCGTTCCGGCCCCTCT
>ERZ808246.681-NODE-681-length-27239-cov-6.698389_pt1 | contig 27239 bp, 26 predicted proteins | sample MGYA00521083_ERZ808246 | MGnify/ENA primary metagenome ERZ808246 (study PRJEB31516, sample SAMN03275577) | gut metagenome | biome: mammalia-associated habitat; material: feces | host: Papio cynocephalus | place: Kenya | collected 2012-07-07 ...
TTTGTCAGGCGAATTTTTCCAGCTCTTCGGACAATTCCAGCCACCGTTGTTCGGCGGCGTCGATTTCATCGTTTATCTGCGCCAGCGATATTTGCAGGTTTTTGACCTTTGCCGCGTTCAACCCGATCATGTAAAGGGTCGGGTCTTCCAGCATTTCTTCGATCTTTTCCTTTTGCGCGTTCAGTTTGTCCATCTGCGCTTCGACCGTTTTCAATTCCTTGCGCAACGGGGCGGACAGCTGGCGTTTTTCGGCGGCTTCGCGGCGTTCGTCCTTGCGCGAAACGGCGGGAGCTTTGTCGGTTTTTTCCGCCGCTTTGCCCGCACTTTGCACACGCGCCTTTTGTGCCAGCAATTCGCGGTAGTCGTCCAAATCGCCGTCGTAGGGTTGGCATTGTCCGCCGTCAATCAGCCACAGTCGGTCGGCGGTCAGTTCGATCAGATGCGGATCGTGCGTGATTAAAATGACCGCGCCGCGGTAAGCGTTAATCGCGTCGGTCAGCGCGTCGCGCGCGTCGATGTCCAGATGGTTGGTCGGTTCGTCCAGCAACAGGATGTGCGGCGCGTTGCGCGTCATCACGGCGAACAGCAACCGCGCCTTTTCCCCGCCTGACAACTGTTCGATGCGGGTGTCTGCCTTTTGCTGGGTCAATCCGAAATTGCCCAGATGCGCGCGAATTTGCGTTTCGTTCGATTCTTTCATCACCAGCTGCATTTGCTGAAAAGCGGTCAGCGTCGGCGACAGCTCTTCGGTTTGGTGCTGGGCGTAATACCCGACCTGCAGCTTTGCGGACGCCTGCATCGTTCCGCCCGCCAGCTTCAGCTTGCCGGCCAGCAGTTTGGCAAACGTCGATTTCCCGTTGCCGTTCGCGCCCAACAGGGCGATGCGGTCGTCGGCGTCGATTCGCAAATTCATTTTTGATAAAACGATGTGGTCGCCGTATCCGACGCTGCCGTCTTCGATTTTCACCAAAGGCGAGGGCAGTTCCAGCGGCGACGGGAAAGAAAATCGCAACGACGATTCGGCGGTGAAAACGGCCTTGGGCGGCAATTTTTCCAGCATTTTCACGCGGCTTTGCGCCTGTTTCGCTTTGTTCGCCTTGTACCGGAACCGGTCAACGAAAGACTGCAAATGTTTGCGCATCTCTTCAGTTTTCGCGGCCTGTTTCTGTTCGTTTTCCAGCTGCAGGGCGCGGGTTTGCTCGAATGCGTCGTAATTGCCGCCGTAACTGGCGATTTTCAGGTTTTCAACGTGCAAAATGCGCGTGCAGAGGTGATTCAGCAAAGACCGGTCGTGGCTGATGACGATCAGCGTGCCGCCGTATTTCGCCAGATAGTTTTCCAGCCACAGCGTCGCTTCCAAATCCAAATGGTTGGTCGGTTCGTCCAGTAATAAAATGTCGGACGGCACGAACAACGCCGCCGCCAATGAAACGCGCATCCGCCAGCCGCCGGAAAAATCGGACAGGGGCTGTTTTTGCTGTTCCGCGGAAAAGCCGAGGCCGTACAAAATCGCACCGGCGCGGGATTCGGCGGAATTGGCGCCGATGACGTTCAAACGTTCGTGTAACTCGCCAATCCTGATACCGTCGCTTGAAGCTTCAGCCTTTTCCAGTTCGGCTAGCAGTTCCGTTCGTTCCGTGTCGGCTTGCAGTACACAGTCCAACAGGGACACGCTTGTGTCGGAAATCTCTTGTCTGACGGTGGCGATCCGCTGCCCTTTGGTCGTGCGGATGTCGCCGTCGTCGGGGGCGATGTCGCCTAAAATCAACCGGAACAGCGTCGTTTTGCCCGTTCCGTTCCGTCCCGTCAGGCCGACTTTCTGTCCGTCGGAAATGTGGGCGGACGCCTTGTCAAACAGCAAACGGCCGCCGAACCGCAATGTGATGTCGTTAATATCCAGCATGGTGGCCGGACTGTAACCGATCGCGCGGAAAAAGAAAAGCCTTTATAACACTAGTCTTTACAAACGGGCGTTTTTCATTGATGATACGGGTATGAGCAACCGCCTGTATTATATGAAAGTCTTTTTCCTGCAGTACAAAACGTTCATTGTGCTGGGGTTTGTCGTGTTCGTTTTCGGTTTTCTGGCCGCCGCCGCGGTGTTTCGCGGCCCCCGCGTGCCGAAAACGGAACAGGATTTTTCGGATGCGTTGGAAACGGGGCGGCAACTGTTCAACCACAAAAGATATGACGAAGCGTTTGAATATCTTGTCTATCCCGCCGAACACGGATATCCCGCCGCGCGTTTCATGCTGGGCGAAATGTATTATAACGGGCTGGGGGGCGCAAAGGATTTGGGGCGCGCGTTTGAATATTACAAAGCGTCGGCCGACCGGATGTTGGAATCGAAATACATGGCGGCATCCATGGGATTCCGCGGCGAAACCAAGCAGTTGCCCAAAGGCGTGGCCACGACCTATCTGACCGAGGCCGCCTATCACGGATACAAGCGGGCGCAAAACGATCTGGGGATTTATTCGCTGATGTCCGGCGATTTCGAGCAAGCTTATTTCTGGCTGTCCGTTGCGGGCGGCGGCGCGTCCGAACGGGCGAAAAAAGCGTTGGAAACCGCCGCGTCCAAGCTGTCCGGATACCAACGCGGGCTGCTGGATGTGGAAATTCAGGGGTTCGTCAACGGAAAATAAACTAATTTGGCGGTTGAAAGGTCGCGTCCGGACGGGTATAAAAGAGCGGAATCTTTCAACTTTAACATCACAGAGGATAAAATGACCGTACAACGTACATTTTCCATTATCAAACCCGACGCCACCCGCCGCAATCTGACCGGCAAAATCAACGCCGTGATCGAAGAAAACGGCCTGCGCATCGTCGCCCAGCGCCGCGTGCGTCTGACGACCGAACAGGCGAAGGCTTTTTACGACGTTCACGCCGGCAAACCGTTCTATGACGAACTGGTTGCGTTCATGACGTCCGAACCCGTCGTCGTTCAGGTGCTGGAAGGCGAAAACGCCGTCGCGCATTACCGCGAAGTCATGGGTGCCACCAACCCCGAAAAGGCCGCCGAAGGCACGATTCGCAAAATGTTCGCCGTTTCCATGGGTGAAAACTCCGTCCACGGTTCGGATTCCGAAGAAAACGCCGCCCGCGAAATCGGGTTCTTCTTCTCTCAATGCGACATCGTCGGTTGATTTGAAACGCTTTTGAAACAGGAGCCGCCTTTGATGAAAATGAAAAAACTTTGTTTTTACGGCGCATTGACCGCTTGGCTGATCGGCTGGGCGTTCGTCGGTCGCGCGCAGGCGGCTCCGGTTGACACGAAAATGTTTTCCGCCAGCGGCATTCAAGTGGACGTGACGGCGGCGAACGCCGCGGCCGCCCGCGAACAGGCGATGCAGGAAGGGCAGAAAAAGGCGTTGATGGTCGTCATGGAACGCATCACGCCGTCCTATGTCGTCGAACAGCTGCCCGAATTGGTGCCGGACGACATTTTGAATTTCGTTCAGGACATCAGCGTTTTGAACGAAAAAACGTCCTCGGTGCGCTATATGGCGACGCTGGAAGTCCGGTTCAACCCCGACGCCGTGCGCGAATTGCTGCGGCAAAACGGGCTGCCGTACGTCCGCACGTCCGGTAAACCGCTGTTGATCCTGCCGATTTACCGCCGTTCGGCCTCCGCTTCCCCCGTTTTGTGGGAGGAAAACAACCCGTGGCTGCGCGCGTGGGTCAACCGGAACGTCGAAAGTTATATGGTTCCGCTGTTCGTCCCGATGGGGGAACTGTCGGATCTGCAGACGGTTTCCGTTGACCGCATTTTGCGCGGCGACCTGCCGGCGGCGCAGGATCTGGCCAAACGTTACGAGGCCGAGGGGATTTTGATCGTCGAGCTGGTGCGCAACGGCCAGACCTTTACGGTCAAAGGACGCGCCATGGATGAAATGACGGCGTCCGAAATCCCGAATTTCACATTCTCCGTCCCGCTGACCAAAGACACGGCGACGACGTTCGCCCGCGCGGTGAGAAAAGTCGTCGAACATCTGGAAAGCGTGTGGAAAAGCGAACAGATGGTGCAGTTTAACGAAGCGGCGTCGCTGGTCGCTTTGGTGCCCGTTCCGGATTTGGCGCAATGGCAAAAAATCAAAGGGCGGCTGGATCGAATTCCCATTATCAGCTCTTATTATTTGCAGGCGGCGCGCGCCGGCGTGATGCAGCTGACAATCTTTTTCGCGGAAAACATCGACCGTTTGCAAAAGGAAATGAACAAACGGATGCTGACGCTGACCGTTTTGCCCTCCGGCGTTTTCAAATTGGGAACGACGGATCAGGTGATGTACCGGCCGTTCGGTTCGACCGCGGATCAAAGCGGGGAAAACGCGATGATGTCCGCCGCCGAAGAACGCGACGCGTCGTATTAGTTTTCCGACCTGAAACGGAGCAAACCATGTCCGGTGTGCAAAAATTATGTGTCTGGGGGGCGGCGTTCGTTTTATTCATCGCCGGTGTTTACGTTTTGCGCGACGTGCTGTTGCCGTTTGTCGCGGGGATCGCCGTCGCTTATTTTCTGGATCCGGTCACATCGAAACTGCAAAAACGTTTACATTCCAGAATCGCCGCGGTTTGCGTCGTCAGCGCGGTGTTGTTGTTGCTGTTTTTGATGTGCGTTTTCATCATCGTCCCGATCGTTCAAAAACAGCTGAGCGTTTTTATCGCTAATATGCCGGTTTACGCGGGGCTGATCTGGGAAAAGCTGGAACCTTACGTCGCAGAGGCCAGACGCCTGTTCCCCAAGCAGGCTGACAATCTGCGCCAAACCGTTTCTGCGCATTTTTCCGGCGGTTTCAAGTTGTTGCTGGGGACGGTGCAAAAAGTGCTGTCCGGCGGCATGGCGTTCATCAATCTGCTGTCGTTGCTCTTAATCACGCCGGTCGTCGCTTTTTACCTGTTGCGCGATTGGACGAAGTTTTGTCTGGCAATCCGCCGTTTGATGCCGCGCGAAGAAGCCAAAACCATCCGTTCCTTGTTGTCGCAGATGAACGACATCATTGCCGGTTTCGTGCGCGGACAGGCAACCGTCTGCCTGTGTCTGGGCGCTTTTTACGCGATCGGGCTGACGCTGTCGGGGTTGGATCTGGGACTGATGATCGGATTGGGGATCGGTGCGCTGTCCTTTATTCCCTATGTCGGTTCGACGACCGGATTTATCGTCAGCGTCGGGTTGGCCGTCGTGCAGTTTAACGATTGGAAACGCGTAGCCGTCATCGTCGCCGTGTTTTTGTTGGGGCAAATGCTGGAAGGCAATTTTCTGACGCCGAAACTGGTCGGTGAAAAGGTCGGCCTGCATCCCGTTTGGGTGATGTTCGCTTTGCTGGCCGGCGCGGCTTTGTTCGGTTTCTTGGGCGTGCTGATCGCCGTTCCCGTTGCCGCGATCATCGGGGTTCTGGTGCGTTTCGGCATCCGGAAATATATGGAAAGCCCGCTGTATCTGGGAAAGCCGGAATAAAATGACTGTTTTTCATCAGGCCGCGCTGAATTTACCTGTGCGTTCGCTGACGGGCAGGGGGGATTTTTTCACCGCGCCCGCGAACGCGGCGGCCGTCGTGCTGATCGACGCTTTTCCGAACGGTTTTTCCGGCGCGGTCATTTACGGTGAAAAAGGGTGCGGCAAAACGCATCTGGCGCACCTGTTTTGCGAAACGGTCAGGGAAAAAACGGGGCGGACGCCGGTGATCGCTTCCTTTGAGCGGATGACGGAAACACTGGACGCGGCCGGAACGGAACCGTTTTACGCCGTGCTTGAAAACGTCCGGCATCCGATTGACGAACCGGCGTTGTTCCACCTGTTGAACACGGCAAAAGGGACGGGCGGTTTCGTATTGATGACATCGGATCGCCCGCCGGCCGGATGGGGGCTGAAACTGCCGGATCTGATCACGCGGCTGAAAGCGTTGCCGTGCGTGGAAATCTGCCCGCCGGACGAAATGCTGATGCAGGCGGTGCTGGTGAAGCAGTTTTCCGACCGCCAGCTGAAAGTCGCGCCCGAAGTCATCGCCTATCTGCTGAAAAATATGGAACGGTCGTTCGCGACCCTGTCGGCGGTTGTTCAAAGGGCGGACGAGCTGTCTTTGGAACGCAAAAACGCCGTGACGGTGCCTTTGATCAAACAGGTTTTGGCGGAAACGGGCGAAAATGACGGATAATCCGTTGGAGAAATGTCTGGCCGCCTTCGCGCGGGACAAAAGCGGGGACAACTACGTCCGCCTGCTTTACGCGTTCAGATACACGGACGTTTTGGTGACCGAAGCGCTGCCGGACGGCGAACTGCCTCTGTTCGGCAATCAGGGGATCGTCCCGAACCGCCGGTTTGTTCCCGACATCATCCCCTATGCCGGAAAAACGCTGATGCCGGTTTATTCCGACGCCAAGGAAATTCCCGCGAACCGTCCGACGGGCAAGGCGGTTTATATGCACTGCCGCGATTGGATCAAGGCGTCGCGGCAAAAGAAAACGGACGGCGCGGTTTTAAACCCGTTTTCAAAACTGTCGTTCGTTTTGACGCGCGACCAGATCAAAGTGCTGCTGTCCTTTCCGGAAGTGTGAAGCGTATTCTTCATTCTTTGTCTTTCCAATACCACCACTTTAATTTATCCGGATCGCGCGTTTCGTTTTCCGCGTAGTACACGGCCAATCGAAAAACGTACAGCAGGCATTTGTCGGTCGGATGCCCGGCGGCGGCGATATCGTTCAAATACAATTCCTCCGGATTTTTACCGGCCAAATCTCCGACCGTTTTGATGCCGATGTTCTGCAAATGCCGTTTGATGTCTTTGCCCACTCCGGGGATTGTTTCCAAATCGTTTTTATCGGTCATACGTTTATCTCCGGATACAAAAAACCCGCTTTTTCAAGCGGGTTTGATGTTGGCTCCGCGAGTAGGATTCGAACCTACGACCAATCGGTTAACAGCCGATTGCTCTACCGCTGAGCTATCGCGGAATAATCTTGGAGGCCGAAACCGGAATCGAACCGATATCTAAGGATTTGCAGTCCTCTGCATAACCATTCTGCCATTCGGCCCCGTAGCGGTTTGTCCCTAAAGACAGGTTCCTTATAGACTTAGTTTTCGCGGCCGTCAACAAAAAAATTCAACTTTTTTCTTTTTGTTGCAAAAACGGCGGATATCCTGTACTTCAGAATGTGGAAAGCGGGGGAATATGGCTGGAATTTCAATCGAAAACGATCAAAAACAGGCGCGGGAAAACATGGTTTTGGGGCAGTTGATCGCCAACAGAATCGGCAATCCGGCGATGCTGCGCGCGATCAATCGCGTCAAACGCGAACTTTTCCTGCCCGAACGGCTGAAAGGGCGCGCCTATGCCGACGAAAGTTTCCGAATCGACGCGGGGCGGGTGATGTTTTCGCCGCGCATTCTGGCGAACCTGCTGCTGGCGGCCGAATTGAAGCCGGACGATTTCGTTTTGAATGTCAAATCGGGGACGGGATATTCCGCGGCGGTGATGGCGGGGATGACGCGCGCGGTCGTTGCGATTGACAGCGACGCGGCTTTGTGCGAAACGGCGCAGCAGATTATGATCGACAGCGAAATCGACAACGTTGCCGTTTTGAATTTAGATCCCGTCGCCGGTTTCGCCGCCCAATCGCCGTTTGACGTGATTTTCATTGACGGGATCGTATCCAAAATTCCGGACGCTTTGCCAGAACAGCTGGCTGAAAACGGCCGTTTGGTGTGTGTGATCGCTCCGGCGGGCGGCGCGACGGGGCGCGCGACAAAAGTCGTTAAGAAAAACGGCGGCCTGTTCTTTACAACGCCGTTCGATTTTGATATCGGCGGTTTGACGGGGGCGAATCCGGATAAAAACTTCATTTTTGAGGCCGTTTCCTAAATAGTTGTTGATATTGGGGCGGAATTGACGGTAAAAAAGAATGTTTTTGAGATGCTTCAGTTTTTTCAAGAGGGCTGCTATGTCTAAACAACTGAGTTTGAAAAAGGTTTTGTCCGGAATCTCGCTGTCGGCCGTGTTGCTGGCGAACGCCGCGTACGCCGAAACGCTGGAGGAGGCTTTGGCCTACACCTATGTGGCCAATCCGTCGATTTTGTCCCAGCGGGCGTATTTGAAATCGGTTTACGAAAAGATTACGCAAAGCCGTTCCGGTTACGGCCCCAACGTTTCCGGTGAAGCGTCTTACGGCTATACCTACACGCGCAGTCGGACGTCCCCGATTTTCGCGGAAAGCGAAAGCATGCCGGTTTCTTTCGGCATCAATGCCGTTCAGCCGATCTTTTCAGGATTTTCGACAACCGCGTCCGTTCAGGCGGCAAAGGCGCAGTTTGAGGCTGAACGCGCCAACCTGTCGAATGTGGAGCAGAGCGCGCTGGTCGAGGCTGTTTCCGCCTATACCGGTGTCATCCGCGCCGTCGCGGTGCTGAAGCTGAATCAAAACAATGAATCCGTCCTGCAACGTCAGTTGGATTACACGCGCGACCGTTTCCGCGTCGGCGAATTGACCAAAACGGACGTGGCGCAGGCCGAAGCGCGTCATGCCGGCGCCGTTGCGTCGCGCATTTCCGCGGAAGGCGATCTGAAGGTTGCGTACGCCGTTTATCAGAAAGTCGTCGGCAAGCTGCCCGAAAAGATTTTTGAACCCGAAGTTCCGGCCGCCAAGTTGCCGCAGACTTTGGACGACGCGTTGGAAGTCGCGCTGAAAAGCAATCCGTCCGTTCTGGCCGCCGAAAAACAGGCCAAAGGTGCGAGAAGCGCCGTCACGGTCGCGCAGTCCGGATACTATCCGACCGTTGATTTGCAGGCGGGGTATTCCAATATGAAAGCGGGGGCGCATGGTTCCGCCACTTATCAGGGGAATACGATTCGCACTGGTCGAGCGCGTGAAGAAGACACCAATGTCATGTTGGTGATGGATGTGCCGCTGTACCGTTCGGGCAGCACGGTTTCCAAAGTGCGTGAATCCAAATACGCGGCCAGACAGGCTGAAATCAACATCAACACGATCAAACGCGACGCGATCCGTTCCACCACGCAGGCGTGGGAGAATTATCAGGCGACGCGCGCGTCCCTGTCATCTTTGGAAGAACAGGTCAAAGCGTCCATGCTGGCTTTGGACGGCGTGAAGGCCGAAGAACAGGCCGGTGCCAGAACGGTTCTGGATGTGTTGAACGCGGAACAGGAATTGTTGGACGCGCGGGTCAGTGTCGTGACCGCGAAAAAGAGTTTGATCGACGCGTCGTACCAGTTGATCGCGTCCATGGGGTTGATGACGCCGAAAGGGTTGGGGCTGGACATCGCCCGTTACCGCAAAGCGCCTGAAAAAACGGTTGAACAGCCGACGCAACAGCCCGCTCAGGCCGCCGCTACCGCCGAAGACGCGCAGCCGGTGGAACCCGTGACGGAACCCGCGGTTGAAAACGCCGCACCGGTTGTCGAGGGATAAGTTATTCGATAAAAACGAAAATATCGACTTGCCCCCGCGCGGAGAGATGTTATATTAAGCTGTAAGGCTAACCTGTATGGACAGAAAATGACAGAACAAAACGAACCGTCTATGGAAGACATCCTCGCGTCCATTCGCAATATTCTGGCGGAGGACGACAACAACAACGCCCCCACTCAAAACGCGGCGGCGAATGAAAAGTCCGGCGCGGCGCGGGCGGCAGAGGCTCCTGAGCCGGTACGGCGGGAAAAGGCGGATGTTCGCGCGGACGGAAAAACGCAGGGGGCGGCGCAAGGGAAAAACGCCGGCGTTGTCGATTTGACGGCGGATATGATCGTTGAAAACGAAACGCCCGCACAAAATGTCGAAAAGGCTTTCGCGCCGGCGGACGAAGAGGACGATTTTACCCCCGAACCCGTCATTCCCAGCCGTCCGATGAAAGAGGAAACGCTGACCGATTTGATCAAGGAAAACGGCGGCCGCCGCATCAACGCGGACGACGATATGCTGTTGGCCGAACCGACGGTTGCCGCGGCGACCGAATCGTTGTCGCATTTGCGCGACATCGCGTCCGAAAAACGGTTGGAAATGGGCAACGGCGCCCTGACGATCGAAACGATCGTGCGCGAAACGCTGAAACCGTATTTGAAGGAATGGTTGGATGTCAATCTGCCCGACATTGTCGAACGCGTCGTTAAAAAGGAAATCGCCCACGTCATGGACAGGTTGGATTTGAAATAGGCGGTTGAACGGTTTTTATTTCCTCAAGCCGGTCAAAGCTTGGGGAATATTTTTTTGAATGTTGAATGTAAAAGGAGAAACGGCGATGCTGGAAAAAACTTACAGCCCGTCCGAAGTGGAAACGAAAATTTACGAACAATGGGAAAAATCGGGTGCTTTCGCTTGCGATCCCGATTCGGACAAAGAACCGTACTGCATTATGATTCCGCCGCCAAACGTAACGGGCAACCTGCATATCGGCCACGCTTTGACTTTTACGATTCAGGATTCCCTGATCCGTTACCAGCGTATGAAAGGCAAGGACGTGCTGTGGCAGCCCGGAACCGACCACGCCGGCATCGCGACGCAAATGGTCGTTGAACGTCTGCTGGCCAAAGAGGGCGTGTCCCGTCACGATCTGGGGCGCGAAAAGTTCATTGAAAAGGTTTGGGAATGGAAAGCCAAATCCGGCGGCCAGATCACCAACCAGCTGCGCCGTTTGGGCGCGTCGCTGGATTGGCCGCGCGAACGTTTCACGATGGACGAGGGATTGTGCCGCGCCGTGCGTCAGGAATTCGTGACGCTGTACAAGGACGGGCTGATTTACCGCGCGAAACGTCTGGTCAACTGGGATCCGTACCTGCAGACCGCGATTTCCGATCTGGAGGTCGAACAGCGCGAAGTCGTCGGCAAGATGTGGTATTTCAAATACCCCGTTGAAAACGAGGACGGCCGCTTTATCACGATCGCGACGACGCGTCCGGAAACGCTGTTCGGCGATACCGCCGTCGCCGTTTCGGCCGACGATGAACGCTACAAGGATTTGATCGGCAAGAACGTGATTATCCCGATTTGCAACCGCGCGATCCCCGTCGTTGCCGACGAACACGCCGACCCGACCAAAGGCACGGGCGCGGTGAAAATCACGCCGGCGCACGATTTCAACGATTTCGAGGTCGGCAAACGCCACAACCTGCCGATGATCAACATTTTGGATTCGACGGCGCATTTGAACGAAAACACGCCCGAAGCCTACCGCGGTTTGACGACGGCGGACGCCCGCGTCAAAGTGTTGGAGGATGTCAAGGCTCTGGGATTGTTCGTCAAAGAGGAAGACAACCCCATGACGATTCCCTACGGCGACCGTTCGGGCGTCGTGATTGAACCGTGGCTGACCGACCAATGGTTCGTCGATGCGCCGAAACTGGCGGCCGAAGCGATCAAAGTGGTCGAGGACGGCCGTATGGAATTCGTCCCCAAAGCGTGGGAGAAAACCTATTTTGAATGGATGCGCAACATCCAGCCGTGGTGCGTTTCGCGCCAGCTGTGGTGGGGGCATCAGATCCCCGTTTGGTACGGTCCCGACGGTCATTTCTTTGTCGAGGAAAACGTCGCTTTGGCGCAGGCGGAAGCGGACAAATATTACGGCAAGCACGTCGATTTGAAACAGGATCCGGACGTGTTCGACACATGGTTTTCTTCGGGCATCTGGCCGTTTTCGACGTTGGGGTGGCCGGACGACACCAAGGAATTGCGCCGTTACTATCCGACAAACGTTCTGGTGACCGGTTTTGACATCATTTTCTTCTGGGTTGCCCGCATGGTGATGCTGGGACTGCACTTTATGAAAGACGTGCCGTTCAAAACCGTCTATATTCACGCTTTGGTGCGCGACGAACAGGGACGCAAGATGTCGAAATCGAAAGGCAACGTCATTGATCCGCTGATTTTGGCGGACAAATACGGCGTTGACGCGATGCGGTTCACTCTGGCGGCCATGGCGGCGCAGGGACGCGACGTGCTGATGAGCGAATCGCGCGTCGAGGGATACCGCAACTTTGTGACGAAACTGTGGAACGCCGCGCGTTTCTGCGAAATGAACGAATGCAAGGCGGTCAAGGGATTCGATCCGAAATCGGTTGAAAATCCGCTGAACAAATGGATCGTGTCAAAGGCGGCGCAGGCGCACGGCAAGGTCACGACCGCTTTTGACGAATATAAATTCAACGAAGCGGCGAACGCGGCGTATCAGTTCGTTTGGGGAACGTTCTGCGATTGGTATCTGGAATTTGCAAAACCGCTGTTTTTCGGCGACAACGAGGCGGCAAAGGCCGAAACGCGCGCGACGGCGGCTTGGGTGTTGGAACGCATTTTGATCATGTTGCACCCGATCATGCCGTTTGTGACCGAAGAGCTGTGGAGCAAGGGCGATCACGACAAAATGCTGATCGTCACGGATTGGGGCGACCTGCGCGATCTGGTCGATCCGGCGGCCGAAACGGATTTGGACTGGGTGGTTGATTTGGTCGCGGCGGTGCGTTCGCTGCGTTCCGAAATGAATATCGCGCCGTCGGCGAAAATCACAATGTTGCTGGGCAAGGCGTCCGACGCCGAAGCCAAGCGGTTGGAAAAATTCAACACGCTGATCAAAACGCTGGCTCGTTTGGAAAAGGCGGGGATTTCACATTCCGCCGACGACGAAAAGGGCGCGGCGCAGGCGGTGTTCGGCACGGCCGAGATCCTGTTGCCTTTGGCGGGCGTGATCGACGTTGCCAAGGAAACGGAACGCCTGAACAAGGAAAAGGCCAATCTGGAAAAAACGATTGCTTCGCTGTCCGGCCGTTTGAACAACGAATCTTTCGTCGCCAAAGCGCCCGCCGAAGTGGTCGAGGAACAGAAAAAACGTTTGGAGGACGCCAAAACCGCGCTGGTCAACATCGGCGGAGCTTTGGAACGGCTGAAATCCTTGTGATCGAAAGGAAAAGCGCATGAAAACACACGGGGTTCTTCTGACTGTTTGCTTAGCGTTCGCGTTTTCCGCGCGCGCGCAAGAGGTGATAAAGGTGGAAACGCCCGTCGCGGCGGCGGTCGGCCAACAAACGCCGTCCGACGCCATGCGCGATTTTGTCCGGTCGGAAGAGGCGCGGACGTGCGCCGGATTGAAACGGTTCGCCCGTGAAAACATTTTCGCCGATCCGGTTTTCATGACGGCGGCGCAGGACAGGGACACCCGCGCCGTTGCCGCCGCTGCGTCGAAATACGCGACGGCTTTGGCCAAGGATTACGATACGGATTTCGTTTTTTACCATCCGAACACTCGATTTTTCGTCCGCGTGAACGATAAAAACTACCGCGGCCGGATGCGTTTGGACGGGGATGCGGCCGATGCTCCGTCGGCGTGTTTTTGGGAACGCCTGCCGTCGCAGGATGTCGTTTACAGCGTTTTGATGAAAATAGACGGGGAAAAGACCGGATACCTGAAAATGTCCAAAAAGTTGCCCCGCATGGTCAAAAACGTTCCCGACGCCCTGTCGCAATTCGGCAAAGCGCGCGTCTATACCGCTTTGGACAAGACGGGGCTGAAGAAAATGGCGTGGTTCAAAATGCGCCGCCGCGAACCGGAGAAAACGAAATTTTCCGGTTGGTGCACGGCCGAGGATCTGGCTTTTCTGACTTCGATCGGCAGCAGTCGGCCTTTGGCGAAAAAACAGCAGAAAAAGCTGTTGAAAATATCCGACGGCGCGGAAACCTTTTCTTTGCCGGAACTGAACCTGACGGGGGGTGTCATGGCTTTGAACGGGCTGGACGGCGAACGGCTGGGCGCGGTCGTATATACGCTGGGAACGGCGCCGGCGGCCGTAGATAAGGACGATCCCGTCGAACAGGAAGAAACGGAAAACGTTCTGTACCGTTATTTTGAATGACAACGGAATATGAAAAACAGCGCGCGGGCGAATGGTTCGACGCGACATCGGACGAACTGTCCGGTTCTTACGTCCGGATTCAAGAGCTGTTGAAAGAATACAACGCGACCGGCGTTTCGGAAAAGGAACGCCGCGCGGAATTGATGAAGCAAATGTTCGGCGCGGTCGGAACGGGGGTGACGGTCGTCCCGCCGGTTTATTGCGACTACGGCTGTCACGTTTTTCTGGACGACGGCGTTTACCTGAACACGGGGGCGGTGTTTTTGGACGCGGGATATGTCCGCATCGGCGAATACACGCTGATCGGGCCGAACGCGCAATTTTACACGGTCAACCACCCGATCGACGCGAAACAAAGGCGGACGGGTGTTGAAAAGGCCAAGCCGATCACGATCGGCAAAGACGTTTGGATCGGCGGCGCGGTCGTGATTTTGCAGGGCGTGACGATCGGCGACAACAGCGTCATCGGGGCGGGCAGCGTCGTGACAAAGGACATCCCCGCCAACGTCATCGCCGCGGGCAACCCGTGCAAAGTGATTAAGAAAATCGAAAACTAACGCTTGACATCGTTTTTCAATCCTGTATAAGCGGCGGTGCAACAAGTTTTGTAATCCTCATCGGAGGTTTGAAACCGGATAAGATGACTGGGTAAAACCAATCATTTTATCCGGTTTTTTTTGTGTCGAAAAGGTGAAGAGATGGATTTTGGAAAGGAAAAGATCACCGTTTTGTTCGGAAAAATCTTTTTTCCGACATTGGCCGGAATGTTAAGCACCTGCGCCGTGACGGCGGCGGACGGGATTTTCGTCGGCCGCGGCATCGGCGGCGACGGCATCGCGGCGGTCAACATTTGCGTGCCGCTGTTGATGTTTTTCACGGGGTTGTCGCTGATAACGGGGATCGGCGGTTCCGTGGTCGCGTCGATCGCCCTGTCCAAAGGAAAAATCAAACGGGCGCGTTTCAACGTCACGCAATCCATGTTGTTCGCGGCGGCGGTTTCGACGGCACTTATCGCCGTCATTTTGACGCTTCCGGAAAAAACGGCGGCGATGCTGGGCGCGTCCGAACATTTGCGGGATATGGTCGTAACGTATCTGGTTTGGTTCGTGCCTGCCTTGATTTTTCAGGTTTGCGGCATCGCGTCCATGTTTTACATCCGGCTGGACGGCGCGCCGAAACTGGCGATGTGGTGCAACATCATTCCGGCCGTTTTGAACGCGTTTCTGGATTGGCTGTTCATCTTTCCCTTTCAATGGGGCGTCATGGGGGCGGCGTTCGCTTCATCGCTGTCCGTGTTCGCGGGCGGGATCATCGCCGTCGGGTATTTGCAGTTTTTCGCGAAAAACGTGCGGTTCTACCCGCTGAAAATCGGGGTGAGGGGATTCCACCTGTTTTTTGAAAACATTTGGAACCAATGCCGGATCGGTTCGTCCGCTTTGATGGGCGAAGCGACCATGGCGATGCTGATGTTCGCCGGAAACCAAGTCTTTATGCGCTATCTGGGGGACGACGGCGTGGCCGCGTTCGGCGTGTGCTGCTATTATATGCCGTTCGTGTTTATGGTCGGCAACGCGATCGCGCAATCCGCCCAGCCGGTTATCAGCTTCAATTACGGGCTGAACAACCGCCAAAGAACCCTCGAAGCCGAAAAAGTCGCGCTGGCGACCGCCGTTTTTTGCGGCGTGCTGGCGACGGCCGTGTTCACCCTGTTTCCCGCGCGCGCCGTCGGATTGTTCCTTGATCCGTCCGAACCCGCGGCGCGATTGGCGGCGGAGGGATTCCCGTATTTCGCGGCGGGGTTCGCGTGCTTCATTTTGAATTTGACCGGCATCGGCTATTTCCAAAGCGTCGAAAGGCTGGCGCCCGCGACGGTGTTCGCTTTGCTGCGCGGGTTCGTTTTTTTGCTACCGGCGTTTCATTTTATGCCGCTGTTGGCCGGAACGGAGGGGATTTGGCTGGCGATGCCCGTTTCGGAAACGGCGACGTTTCTAACCATGGCCGTGTATTGCCTGATTAAAAAAAGTTGATTTCAAACGGCAACGGCGCGCATCCCGTATGGCGAATAAAAAAGGAAAGGGGCCTGCCGTGCGGCAAGCCCCTTTTCCGTTTCTTCACTTTGTTCAGCCGGCTTTTTCCTCGGCTTCGTCATCGGTTTCGTCTTCGGCTTTTTTGATGAAAGCCTTGACCTTTTTGACGCGGAACCCGTCGATTTCCAGAATTTCAAACCGGCACAGCGGGCAATCGACGACATCGCCGACTTTGGGTTTGCGCGCCAGCAATCCGAACACATAGCCGCCGATGGTGTCTTCCTCGTGTTCGTCCAAAGGACGCAATCCCATGTATTCCAACGCTTCGTCCAGCAACGTCATGCCCAGAAACTCGAACGTTCCGTCGTCCAGCCGTTTTTCATACACTTCGTCGGTCGTATCGTGTTCGTCCTGAATGTCGCCGACCAGTTCTTCCAGCACGTCTTCCATGGAAATCAGGCCGGACGTGCCGCCGTATTCGTCAACGACGATTGCCATGTGAATGCGGCGGCGTTTCATGGTGTGCAGGACTTCGGACACCGACAGGCTTTCGGGGACGAACAGGACTTCGCGCAACATTTTTTTGATGTCTTTTTCGCCCTCTTTCATCAACAGGTCGCGCAGATGAACCATGCCGACGATGTTGTCCTTGTCCTCATCGCAAACGGGATAGCGCGTGTGGTTGCTTTCCTTGACAATGTCAAAGTTTTCGTCGAACGTGTTTTCCAGATACAGACATTCCATATCCTGACGCGGCACCATGATTTCGCGCGCGATCTTGTCGGAAAAGTCAACGGCGTTTTTGATGATTTCGCTTTCCGTTTTATCAATGATGCCGCCGCGTTGGGACGCGCCCGCGATCAGCTTGATTTCCTCTTCGGAATGAACCAGATCGCTTTCGTGCGCGGGGTGGATGCCGATGATTTTCAGCGCGCAGGCCGCCAGATGATCAAACACCCAAATGACCGGACGGAACACTTGCGCGAACAGGTACAGCGGGCGGACAACCCACATCACGGCCGTTTCGGTTTTCTGGATCGCAATGGATTTCGGCACCAGTTCGCCGAACACGACGTGCATCAATGTGATCAAAGTGAACGCCGTCGCGATGCTGACCGAATGCATCAAAATCGGGTCGTTTTTCAGCCACGGGCCGAACAGCGGGTCGATGATGACCGCCAAAGCGGGTTCGCCGATCCAGCCCAAAGCCAGCGACGCCAGCGTGATGCCCAGCTGCGTTGCGCTGAGGTACGAATCCAAAGCCGAAGTGACTTTGATCGCCAGTTTGGCTTTTTTATTGCCGTGCGCTTCGATTTCCTCCAATCTGGAACGGCGGATTTTGACGATTGAAAATTCGGCGGCCACGAAAAAGGCGTTGACGGCGACGAAAAACAATGCCGCAATCAGTTTTAAAACAGTATATGACGAAGAAGAATCCATATTTTCCTCTGGTTAAAGTGAAGACAACCGACAGGAAACGGGGGCGTGATCCGATGATTTCGGCATCCCTCTGAAACTGTCGTCAACGGCCGCCGACGCCAGCCTGTCCGCCCAGACGGGGGATAAAAACAGGTGGTCGAGCAGAATGCCGTTGTTTTTTTCAAACGCGCCGCCGCGGTAATCCCAATAGGAATACGCGCCGGTCGGCGCAAACCGCCGCAAAGCGTCCGTCAGTCCCGTGTAATAAAAGGCGCGGAAACGTTCGCGGACGGATGAAACGGTAAAGGCGGAGTTTTTGAAACCCGCCGGATCGTAAACGTCGCCGTCGTATTCGATGACGTTGAAATCGCCGCCGATAATGAACGGCGTGTCTTGTTCCGCCAACCGTTCGGCATAGACGGTCAGCGCGTCCATCCACGCCAGCTTGTATTCCAGCCGGTCGGACGATTCCGGATCGTTCGCCAGCGGCTGGCCGTTAGGGACGTAAACGCTGATGAAACGGGATTTCAAGGCGGGGCAGAACGATTCGATGAACCGCGCCTGATCCCCGTCGTCGGGGGCGTCGGGCAGTTTGTCGCGCGCGATCTCGATCTTTTCCTTTGCCAGAATCGCGACGCCGTTATAGCTTTTCTGTCCGGCGATCGCCGCGTTGTATCCGGCGGCGGCCAGTTCCAGAAAAGGAAAGCCGTCCGTTTCCGTTTTGATTTCCTGCAACATCAGGATGTCGGGGGTGTTCTGGCGCAAATATCCGGACAATACGGGCATATGCGCGTTGATCGAATTGATGTTCCAAGTGGAAACGCAAACGTCGTCCGTCCGCCGACAATCGGGGCGGGGCGGAGGCTTTGTATGGGAATCCTGATTCATATCCTTGTCAAACGACCTGTGGAACATTCAAATTATTTCCTTTATACAGGAAAAATCAAAGCGAATCCACAGGAAAATGAAAGGATTGTTTTTTTTCAAAACCTTTGGTTTAATGTGGAAAAGAACGCGGAGGAAAAATGAAACGGGCGTTTTGGTTGGGAACGGTGTTGGCTTTGCATCCGACCGACGGGTACGCCGCGGCGGTCAAGCCCGTCGTTTCCGTTAAAATCGACGAAGGGACGCCGCGTTACATTTACGAAAACAAAAATTTCGAGTGTTCGGGGGCGCACGGCGAAAATCTGGGGTGCACGCGCGTTCATTTCTATGTGGGCTATGACAACGTTATGATCGCGCCGGACGGGACGCTGGCCGGATTGGAACTGTTGGTCGGGTTGGAAAACGTCGAAGTGGAGATTTCCACGGAATTGGAAAAGGGATCGTGCCAATTCAACGCCACATTGAAACACGAGCTGACGCATTTGAATTTGCACCGCCGCGTGTTGAAACACCACGCCCCCGAAATCGCCAAATCCGTGCTGGCCGTGTTGGATAAAATGCGGCCGCCCGTGACGCTGAACAGGGCGATGAGCGCGGTGGACAAGGCGACATCGGCCGGTTTGAAGCGCATGACAACCGACGACAGCCAAAAAAACGCGCTGATGGACACTGACGGGGCATATATTCACGTCAACCGCCAATGTCCGGAGGAAGAACAAAAATGATCAAAGAGGCCGTCGTTTGCGCCGCGGCGTTGATCGCCGGTTGCTTTTCCGCCGGACGCGCGGAGGCCGCCCCGATGCGCGCCGAAATCACCGGAAAACAGAATATCCGATATGAAACTCTTCCGAAAACGGCCTGTTATAACGATATAAAACATCAGCAAAAATCGGGATTGCTGTCTAAAATGAGAAAAGACGGCGGATGCACAATATCGTCGCAATCGTATCGCGTGTCCATCGACTGCAATAAAAAGGTGCTGAAAATAGAATTGTTTCACAATTTTACGGTGCAAATTTCTCAATGGGTGAAAGAACAAAATGATAAAATTCTGTTTGACAGCACGCTGAAACATGAATTGACGCACGTTGCCTTGATGAAAAAAGTGTATCAAAAATATGCGCAATCCGCTGCCGCCGCCGGTTTGGCGTATGTCGAAAAAAACGGCTGTTTAAACGGAGCGTTGACCGCCGCATACAATGTGATGGCGGAAGCGAATAAAGAGGCGGAACGGCAAAACGCTTTGATTGACGGAGAGGAAAACTACAGCTATCAGGATGAACAGGTATGGGCGATGCAGGAAAAAGAACGACTTGCCCGCCGACAACGGGAAGAAGCCGTCGCCCGAAAGGCCGAAGAAAAACGGCAAAAGCCGGCGGCGTCGCGACAAATGGCAGCCGCCGTTCCCGAACACGCCCGATTGATGCGGCCGGAACGCGCGGTTGCTGCGCCGCCGCAGACGCGTCAAATCGCGCGCGCCGACACGCCGGAGGTTCTTCAAACGTCGGAAATGCCCGAAAAAAGACCGGGCATTATTGATGCCTTGGAAAGATTTGCCGAAGACGACTTGAAAAAATCCGTCAAAGGTAAAATACCGAACGCATCGGACGAATTGATTGACGGGTATTTGGAAACGATGGATCCGATGACAAAAATACGGATGGAGGCGGCTAACATCACATATAAAGTTATCGAGGCGGACAAGGAGCGTTACAGGCGGCAAAAGTTGGCGCGGCAAACGCAAAAATCGCCCAAACAGCTGTCCGACGAGTTCCGTAAAAAACACAATCTGCCCGATCCGGCCGACGATCCGGATACCAAACGGCGGACGTTCAGGGCGGATCATTGGGCTTATGACTGGATAGCCATGATCCTTGACGATTTGGATGATAAAATCCGTTATCGGGAAAAATTCGACAAGATTCGCGACGCGGTCAAAGGATTCTTCGGCAAAAAGGACGGCGGCGCAAAAAAATCCGCCGCGACAAAATGACATGGATTTTTTATCCGGTTTTGCTATAATGCCCCGTCAATTTTTTTTGAACAGGTGTTTTGAATGTTAGCCCCTTACGCCACTTTGGCCGAAAAAACGCGCGGACGTTTGTATCCGGAACGGGAAGCGCCGTACCGCACGTGTTTTCAACGCGACCGCGACCGGATCATCCATTCCGAAGCGTTCCGCCGGCTGGAATCCAAAACGCAGGTGTTCGTTTATCACGAAGGAACCAGCCTGCGCACCCGATTGACCCATTCGCTGGAGGTGTCGCAGATCACCCGTTCGCTGTGCCGGATGCTGCGGCTGAACAAGGATTTGGGCGAAGCGTTGGCGTTGGCGCACGATTTGGGGCATACGCCGTTCGGTCACGCGGGGGAAATGGCGTTGAACGAATGTATGCAGGAATACGGCGGTTTCGACCACAACGCCCATTCGCTGAAAATCGTGACGAAGCTGGAACGGAAATATCCGCGTTTCGACGGGATCAACCTGTCGTGGGAAACGTTGGAGGGGCTGGTCAAACACAACGGGCCGCTGGTCGGCGAGGGGATGCCGCCTTTGCCGTTGGAAATCGCGGAATACAACGCGGTTCAGGATTTGGAGCTGGACGGTTTTCCGGGGGCGGAGGCGCAGATCGCTTCGCTGGCCGACGACATCGCCTATTCCAACCACGACACGGACGACGGGTTGAAAACGGGGCTGATCACCGTCGATGAAATGGCGGAAAACGTCGATTTTTTCAAACGCCACTATGAACAGGTGTCGCGCGAATACCCGACGGTGGAACATTCACGCATCGTCGCGGAAACCGTCCGGCGCATGATTAACGATATGATTTTGGATGTCGCCGCGACATCGCAAGCCAATCTGGATGCCCTGAACCCCGCGGGCGTCGAGGATATCCGCGCGCTGGGCAAACCCGTGATCGCGTTTTCGGAAAATATGAAAAAGCAAATGCAAAGCTTGAAAGCTTTCCTGTTTCCGAATATGTATCGTCATTACAAAATCAACCGGATGACCAGCAAGGGTAAAAGGATCGTCAAGGATTTGTTTTCCCTGCTGTTTTCCGAAAACAACATTTTACCGCCGCAATGGCAGGAAATGGCGCGGCTTTGTCCGCCGACCGCCGACGGACAAAGGCAAAAGGCGCGGCTGATCGCCGACTTTGTCGCCGGATTGACCGACGCGTCCGCCATTGATTTGCACACGCGGCTGTTCGACCCGCAGGTGAGGATTTAGGATGAACATCTTTACACAGATCAGAAACAACATTATCGACGCGCTGGAACATTTGGAACGGGCGGGAAAGTTGCCGTCCGGATTGAACACGGCGCGTGTGGTCGCCGAACCGCCGCGCGACGCCGCCCACGGGGACGCCGCGACGAACGCCGCCATGGTCTTGGCGGGGCAGGCGGGAATGAAGCCGCGCGAATTCGCCGAAATTCTGGCGGCCGAGCTGCAAAGCCTGCCGATCGTTGACGCCGTTGAAATCGCCGGCCCCGGATTTGTGAATATGCGCCTGTCAAAGGTGTTTTGGGACGCCTGTTTGAAAGACATCCTGTTGCAGGGGGAAAAATACGGCGATTCGGATATGGGCAAAGGGCAAAAGAAAAACGTCGAATTCGTTTCCGCCAACCCGACGGGCCCCATGCACATCGGGCACAGCCGCGGGGCGGTGTTCGGCGACGCTTTGGCGTCCTTGCTGGAAAAGGCGGGCTATGACGTGACCCGCGAATACTATATCAACGACGCGGGTGCGCAAGTGGATGTGCTGGCGCGGTCGGTCTATCTGCGGTATAAAGAGGCGCTGGGCGAAGACATCGGCAAAATCCCCGAAGGTCTGTACCCCGGCGATTACCTGATCCCCGTCGGAAAGGCGCTGGCCGAACGCGACGGCGACAAATGGCTGGGCAAGCCCGAATCCGAATGGCTGAAAGAGTTCCGCACGTTCGCCATTGATAAAATGATGGATATGATCCGCGCCGATCTGGCCGCTTTGGGTATCAAATTCGACGTGTTTTCGTCCGAACGCGCCTTGGTCGAATCCGGAAAAATCGATGAGGTCATCGAATTTTTGCGCGCCAAAGGATTGATTTACGAAGGCGTTTTGGAACCGCCCAAAGGCAAGATCGTCGAAGATTACGAACCGCATCCGCAAACGCTGTTCAAAGCGACGCTGTTCGGCGACGACGTTGACCGCGCTTTGAAAAAATCGAACGGTTTTCAGACCTATTTCGCGTCGGATATGGCGTATCATCTGGACAAATACCGCCGCGGATTTACCGATATGATCGACGTTTGGGGCGCGGATCACGCCGGATACGTCAAACGCATGACCGCCGCGATCAAGGCGTTGACCGACGGAAAGGGCAAGCTGGACGTGAAACTGTGCCAGATGGTCAACCTGATGTGCGACGGCGAACCGATGAAAATGTCGAAACGCGCGGGGCGGTTTGTGACTTTGCGCGACATGGTGGACGCGGTCGGAAAGGACGTGATGCGCTTTATCATGCTGACGCGTAAAAACGACGCGCATTTGGATTTCGACGTGGAAAAGGTCAAGGAACAATCCAAGGACAACCCCGTTTTCTATGTGAACTACGCCTACGCGCGCGCTTGTTCCGTCCGCCGCCGCGCCGCGGAAATGTTCCCCGATCGGGATTTGAGCCTGTCCGCTTTGGCCGATGCCGATTTTTCGTTGTTGACAGACGAAGCGGAAATCGCTTTAATCCGCCAGCTGGCCGATTTTCCGCGTCAGATCGAAATCGCGGCGGCGGCGCACGAACCGCACCGCATCGCGTACTATCTGAACGACACGGCCGCGGCGTTCCACGGGTTGTGGAACAAAGGGCGCGACAATACGGAGCTGCGCTTTTTGGAATCCGGCAAACCGGAACTGTCCATAGCGCGTCTGGCTTTGGTCGAAGCGGCCGCCCTTGTCATTCAATCGGGACTGGCCGTTTTCGGCGTCGTTCCCGCACAGGAGATGTAGATGATTCAAACGCCGGAAACGGATGAAACGGACACGTCGCAGGAAGACATTCTTTCTTCGTTTCGCGAAGAAAGAATGGAACAACGCAAAAAACGCCCCGCGATCCTGATCGGCGTGTCGATCGGCGTGCTGATCGCCGCGGGTGTCGGATGTTTGACGTTCGGCAAATACGTTTCCGTTTATTACGGGGCGGACAGCGGCGATTTGCCCGTCATCCGCGCCGACCGGTCGATGGACGGGATGAAACCCGACACGCCGGGGGGAATGGAGGTTCCGAACCGCGACAAGCTGGTGTACGAACGTTTGCGTCAAAGCGATACCGAACTGCCGGTCGAACGGTTGTTGCCCGCCGCGGAAAAACCCGTTTCACCCGCGCCGGAACAGGAACCGGACGCTATCGCCGCGTTGGTGACGGATTTGACGGCGCAGGAAACGCCCGCGCCCGCTACGGCCGTCGTGTACGAAGAGGACGGCACGCCGGTCGAGGTGATGTTCAAGGAGACCGTCGTAACGGTCATACCCGAACCTGAAACAAATGTTGCGGAACAACCGAAAACCGCGGCGAAACCGGCCGAAAAGCCGGTCGAAAAAACGGCCGCGCAACCGGCGGAAAAAACGCCGCGTCCGGCAACGAAACCGGCTCAACCCGCTGTTTCCTATGCCGTCCAGCTGGTTTCCGCCCGTACAGAACAGGCTGCGGAAAGCGAATGGAAACGTTTGTCGAAAAAGCACAAGGAAATCATCGCGTCCATGCCGCACGCCATATCCAAAACGGTTGTGACAAACGGCACGTTTTACCGTTTGCGCGTCGGGCGTTTTGACAAACGGGACGACGCGAAGGCGTTGTGCGATCAATTAAAAAAGAAAAAGCAGGAGTGTTTCGTTGTTAAATGAATATCCTTCGGCCGTAGTGTTCGGCTGTTCCGGTTTGGCTCTGACCGACGAGGAAAAAGAGTTTTTCGAGCGCGTCAATCCGCTCGGCTTCATTTTGTTTTCACGCAACATCGCGACGCCGGAGCAGTTGAAAACGCTGGTGCAGTCTTTGCGTGAAACGGTCGGCCGCGATGATGCCCCCGTTTTGATCGATCAGGAAGGCGGCCGCGTTTCGCGGTTGAAATCGTCCTATTGGCAGAAATATCCGCCCGTGCAGATGTACGGCGATATGTACGAACACGGCGCTTTGGCCGCGTTGAAAGCGGCGCACGGCACGGCGCGGCTGATGGGACGTGATTTGCGCCAAATCGGCATTAACGTTGATTGTGCCCCCGTTTTGGACGTTCCCGTCGAAGGATCAAACGAAAAAATTCTGGGCGACCGGACGTTCGCCCGCAATCCGCACACGGTCGGCGCTTTGGGCGCGGCCATTTGCGAAGGGCTGATGGAAGAGGGCGTTCTGCCGGTCGTCAAGCATATGCCCGGTCACGGCCGCGCGATCGTTGACAGTCACTTTGAACTGCCGGTCGTCAATGCCGATCTGGAAACGTTGCGACAGACGGATTTCCAGCCGTTTAAATACTTGGCGTCCGCCCCGTGGGGGATGACGGCGCATGTTTTGTACACCGCCCTTGACGAACACAAGCCCGCTTCGCTGTCCGAAAAGGTTATTCAGGACGTGATTCGCGGCGAAATCGGGTTCAAAGGTTTCCTGATCTGCGACGATTTGTCGATGAAAGCGTTGTCCGGAACACTGTCCGATTTGACGACGGAGGCTCTGGCCGCCGGATGCGACGCCGTTTTGCACTGCAACGGCGATATGGACGAAATGGACATGATCGCGTCGGCCGTCGAACCGTTGTCTGCGCGCGCGATGGAACGGTTCGTCCGCGGGCAGGAAATGCGCAAGCAGGCCGTCGAACACGCGGCGGATTTCGATTACGAAGCGGCCAGAAGCTGGCTGTTGGAAAAAGTGGCGTAAATGAACGCGGCCGCGTTGTTGTCAACGTTGGAATGGGCGGTTCCCGTCGTTTTTGGCGTCGTTTTGCACGAAATGGCGCACGGGTTCGTCGCGCTGCGTTTCGGTGACACGACGGCACGGGACGCGCGGCGGTTGACGCTGAATCCGTTGCGGCACGTCGATCCCGTCGGAACGGTATTGTTTCCGTTGGTTTTGGTGTTGTCGCACTCGTCGTTCGTTTTCGGGTGGGCAAAACCCGTTCCGGTCGATTTTTCCCGCCTGAAAAACCCGAAAAGGGATATGGTTTGGGTCGCTTTGGCGGGACCCGCGATGAATTTCGTTTTGGCCTTGATTGCTTTGGCCGCGCTGGGCGTGATGCAAAACGCCGCCTTTTCGGCCGCTCCGACGGTCGTCCGAATGCTGTTGAACGCGGTGTTGTTCAATTTTTCACTGATGACGTTCAACCTGATCCCCGTTCTGCCGTTGGACGGCGGGCGGATTTTGACGGGGATTTTGCCGATGCGCCAAGCGATCCGGTTCGCGCGCACGGAAAAATACGGGTTCGGCGTCATCGCTTTGCTGTTGATTTTTTTGCCGCTTTTGGGCGATTATACGGGAAGGGATTTCGACTTCGTTTCCCGCTTTCTGGCGTTCAGCGTTCAAAAGCTGACCTATTTTTTCGCCGGATTGTTCGGTTTGATACAAGGAGAAAAAGGCATGAGCATCGGTTTTTTCCAGCTGCTGGTCATTCTGTTGATTGTTTTGGTGCTGTTCGGTCGCGGAAAGCTGCCCGCTTTGGCCGAGGATTTGGGCAAAAGCGTCAGCTCGTTTAAAAAGGGGCTGAACGAGGACAAGGAACCGGAAAGCAAACCCGCCGAAAACGATTCGTCAAAGGATGCCTGATCCGTGTTCGGCATCAGTTCGACGGAATTTGTCGTCATCCTGTTTGTCGCGTTGTTGGTGGTCGGGCCGCAGCAGCTGCCGCAGGTGTTGCGTGTGTGCGGCCGCGCGTACAGAAAGTTAAACCGGTTTGCTAAAAACGTGTCGCAAGTCATTGACGATACGATGTATGACGCCGACCGGATCGCCGCAAAAGCCGAAGCGAAGCTGAACGGGGCTTTGGCGGAAAAGCGTGATGAAAAGGATGAAAAAACGGATGGAAAATGAAGTTTTCCCGCCCGACGCGCGCATTGGTGAAAAGTCGGATCCCGAAAAGATGATGACATGGGTCGGCCATTTGACCGAATTGCGTTCGCGCGTGCTGAAATCGTTTTTATTTTTCGTCGCGGCGTTTTTGTGCTGTTACCCGTTCGCCGGCCGGATATTGGACGTTTTGATGTATCCTTTGGCGCGCGCGATGGAACAGACGGGCGGATCGCAAAGGTTGATTTTCACCGGTTTGGCCGAAGGGTTCGTCACGCATTTGAAGCTGTCGGCGTTCGCCGCCGTCGTCGCGTCGTTTCCATTCGCTGCGTTTCAGGCGTGGCGTTTCATCGCGCCGGGGCTTTACCTGTCCGAACGCGGCGCGATCCGACCCTTTTTCATTGTGTCCCCCGTTTTGTTTGTCGCGGGCGGGGTGTTCGTGTTTTTCGGTTTGATGCCCGTCGCGTTCAAATTCCTGCTGTCGTTTCAACAGCTGGCGGCCGCGAACAACGCCCTGCCGGTCGTGTTGGAAGCGCGGCTGAGCGAATACCTGTCCTTTCTGACCGGCCTGATTCTGGCGTTCGGGTTCAGTTTCCAACTGCCGGTCGTGCTGGCGGTTTTGGGGCGAATGGGGTTGATTCGCGCGCAAAACCTGCGCGATTTCCGGCGTTACGCGATCGTGTTCATCTTTGTCGTCGCCGCGGTTTTGACGCCGCCCGACATCGTCAGCCAGTTCGCCTTGGCTTTGCCGCTTTTGTTTTTGTACGAAAGTTCCGTTTGGTACATTCAATCGCTTGAAAACAAAAAAGATCGGGGCTATAAGTAAGTAAATTTTCTTTCTGCTAGGAGATACCATGTACGACATTAAATGGATCAGGGAAAATCCCGAATTGTTTGACAAGGGGTTGGAACGCCGCGGGCAGCAGCCCCGTTCCGCCGAAGTTTTGGAGCTGGATCGCAAATACCGCGCCGCGCAGACCGATTTGCAGGAAATGCAGTCGCGCCGCAATGATTTGTCCCGTCAGGTCGCCGAAGT
>ERZ808246.682-NODE-682-length-27183-cov-4.455028_pt1 | contig 27183 bp, 36 predicted proteins | sample MGYA00521083_ERZ808246 | MGnify/ENA primary metagenome ERZ808246 (study PRJEB31516, sample SAMN03275577) | gut metagenome | biome: mammalia-associated habitat; material: feces | host: Papio cynocephalus | place: Kenya | collected 2012-07-07 ...
TATAGAACTTTTAGAGACGTTCTCAACCCATTAGGGTTTTCTCACGGTCTCCCCCCGAAATGAATGGAGCAACCATATTATAGCTATTTTTATCACGAGCGCAAATCGTAACATTACCATGTTTTTTAAGAACCTCCATGTCATTTTTCAAAACATTTTGATCTTGATAGAAAATTGTCTGAGGGAAAAACACGACACGATTATATGGATAATAAGAGAGCACTTTTTTATGAAAACTAAAATGCTCTCGATATAAGTCGCCTAAATTTCCACCACCATGAATCAATATCACAGTATCTTTTGGTAAAACAGGAAAATCGCAAGTAAAATTAGAACTGTTATGCAAACATTTTGCCCCAATATTATTTAGAAAGCATCTTTCTCCTTCCCAAATAAGCCCATCACCAATATTGGTGTGATAAGGAAGGTCAAACAAGGCATACTTACAATTTGCCAAGTCGTTTAATTCCTCATAAATGATACTTTTCAGTTTTTCTATTTTAGAGTATTCCTTCATGCTATTGAATTTTAAATTTACTTTTGAAATTAAGTGCAATTACCATCTGCACAATAAACATTGCGGGCATCCAAGTTCCGTAAACACGGAACCCCAAGCCTGGATTTGCTACCGTATGGATAAACACAGCTATCATACTGGCAATCATAACAGGCTTATAAGTAGAGTCTATTCTATTTTTAAAAGTTATTATAAGCATCCCCAGCATAAACATCGAAAAGAGAAAAACTCCCAGATAACCTGTACCAATATATGCAGACAGAAAACCATTGTGCATACCAATCACTTGGGCTCCAATAAGTTGATGTGCAAATTCAGTTTCACCAGCAACAAACCCTTCACCATAGAATTGTTTTCCTTCTTGTGCAATGGCTTCTGTTGCAGCTTCCCATATAACATCACGGCCTGACGATTTTCCCTCATCAAATTCTCCGTCAACCATTGCTCCACCTTTCGAGGCGAAAATCGTATTGTTGAGCACATTGTCCAAGCCCATTGTTGCAACAGCAATACCTATTCCACAAAACAGCAAAATACCTAAAATTCGATATTTTACCTTGCCAAACATCAAAGAGCACATACCAAGTGTCATACCAATATATCCCGTCACCGACTTACAGGCAAACGCTATCAGCATCATTGAATATTTTATATATTTCTTAGGTGCAAAGAAGAAAGCTATATAGAAAAATATAGTTGATGGGAATTGACAATTATACAATGCAGTACCTAATCCTGCACGCATACCAGCAATAAACGTCAGCAACACATTCAAGAAGCAATAGGTTACACACCACTGCATCATCTGCTGATTTGTACAACGCAATATCAAATTCTTATATACAGCTGCTATTATCATCATCATTCCCATGCACTCCACAGCTCGAAATGCCGACAAAGACAATTTGGGACTCCACAATGAAGATATCAAGCACCATCCTGTGTACAAAGAGAACCATAGAATCGGAGTTTTCTTAAAAAGATAATTAAAGAAAAACCTCGATGGTTTGTCTTTATGGAAATCCTTCCATCCATAATATAAGCAAAACAATGCATACGCAGCAAAAATCATGGCAGAACCATCCACTGCAGCCATATCTGCCTTTTGTCTGGCAAACACAATCTGTACCACAAAGTAACCCAACAATATATAGCCAGCATTTCCTGCCAACTTAAAAGTCTTGATTAAATTATACTTTTCACGTATCATAAAACATTAAATAATTTCATCCACTGAGCACCTATCTCAGAAATATTATAAATCTTAGATGAAGCGCAAGCATTTGAGGCCAATTGCATCACTTTATCATTGTCAACCATCATAATTTGCAAATACTTTGCAAATGCAAGCGTATCGCCATCATCTACTAAATACCCATTTTCTCCATCTTGTATCATATCCTTGGCTGCAGGGAAGCTATCCATCACCACTGGCACCACTCCCATTTGGAAAGATTCAAGAATAGTCATGGGAAAGCCCTCCCATGAGGAAGTCATGGCAAAGATTTTTGCCTTGTGATAATAAGGCATGGGATTCTGGACACCCTCAAAATACACATTTTTCAAATGCAGCCTATCTACCATGTTTTCGTACATGGCTCTGTCCTCACCATCACCTACCACAACCAATCTCCAATCATCACACTGCATTTGTTGCCAAGCTTTGAAAAGCAATGTCAATCGCTTCTGCGGCTCATACAAACGAGCTACTACCAATATGATATTTTCTTTATTAGCTAAATCCTTTTCAGATATAGAACAATCGAAAGACAAAGGATTGCAGATGTAGTCCAACCTTTTATCTGTAGCATCAATTCCAAGTATAGAGGCATACTGTGCTTTGATTGACTTTGAAAGGACTATCGTTTTATCGGAACTTTCTAAGCTTGTTCGATGAATCTTTTTAAGCTTACGCTCGCTAAACACCTTAAACACGGGGTAAGCCACAGATATAAGCATTCGTTTCAAACCATGGTTTTGCTTTATCGCATCCCTCTTACACAGAGTTTTCATACTCGTAGAGGAATGACAACAAGTTATCAACTTGGCTCCTGCCGCATGAACTACCTTCGACAAGAACGGAGTGTAAAAGAAATGACTCTGATTGATAACAACTTTTATATCATTCCTTGTCAAATAGCTCTGTATCCAGGGCTCATCATATAGATCATTCAGACGGTAAGCCTGTATCACATCGTCCAAACCTCCACCATACTCCGAGCTCTCAAAATACAAGCAATAGACTTGTATCCCTTTTTCATGGAAATATTTAGCAAGGAGACCAGTAACTCGTTCTATACCGCCGATTCGAGCATCTGGATAAAAACGAGTGACAAATAATAAATTCATTTTAAGATCTTTCTTTTATGTCCTTTTAACTTGATATATTTGAATAAGAAACAATAAATACGAGAGTAGATGAAAAACAAAGGCAGAACATTTATGAATTTCATAAACTTAGCATCCATTAATCTTGCCACATCTATCTTATTGTTTCCTTCTCTTATAAAATTTCTAACTATTTTATATTTGTCAAACCTAAATGAGAGTTCTGGGATAAACATATTATTAATATATGCAGCGACTCTATTGCATCTTACCAAATGCTTTATCTTGGGTGATGCATTTGAAGTTATTTCCTCTAATATAGCTTTCACTCTATCCGCATATTCGAAGGAACAAACTTGCTGCTGCATCATACTGTTACTGTTGATATAATAATTATACACTACATCCTCAACACAAAGCACTCGATTAACTTTTTCACCGATAGCGATATTAGTCAGCCAATCTTCTCCCGTAGAGATTTTCAGCATTGGTTCAAATGTGTCTTTCGTAAAAAGTTCACGTTTGTATAAAGCTCCCCAAAGGTAAGTTTCAAACTCTGCCGTTATCACTTTTTCTAAGTATTGTTCACTTCCGACGACTTCACCATTATAGAAATGCCCACACTCTATCGTAAAGTTACCATCATCATAAACCCGGCGGTTGCATCCTCTCACTATGTCGTAATCACCTATCTCTGCATTTTTATATAGTGTAGATATTGCATGAGGCATCAACCAATCGTCAGAATCAACATGAAAGATGTATTTTCCTTTGGAAACAACAAAGCCAACTTGCCGAGCGGACACCAATCCACCATTCTGCTTATGAATTACTTTGATACGATTATCTTTTTTTGCATACTCATCACAGATCTGAGGACATCTGTCAGGACTTCCGTCATCCACCAAGATTAGCTCATAGTCATTGAAATCTTGCGACAATACCGAGTCTATGCAACGTGGTAGATGAGACTCAACCTTATATATAGGGACGATTACAGAAACTTTAACCTTCATAACATTTCCAATTTTGGTTTTACAAACCGATTATAGAACATCCCCATTAGAATCCCAAATACGAAACAAACAACAACTAAAGCAATTTTGGAATCTAATCGGGAGCGAAAACAGTTGATTGTCAAACTCTGATGCGACATATACACAAACATGACGTAATTTGAAAGCCATACGATATATTTATTGGCAAACAAGTTGATCATAACCTTGCTTCCATATTTATATACTAATCCTATCATACACGCATGGACTATTGATAATTTACCCCCCCAATTTGCATATATACTATAAAAATAGATTATCAAAAGAGCCACGACCAGAGGTTCATGCTTGGCTTTCAAATGAACATATTGAGCACCTTTTACCATTTTCCAAAGCAGCATTCCCATCATATATTCCAACATGCAGAATATTGGACTAACATAAGTAAGCCATTCCATAAATGCAAAATGTTGATTATAGAAATCAACCCTGCATCCATCTGCATAACAGATAAATATGGATAGAGTTAATATTCCAAGCAAGCTTTTCGTAGTCGAAATACCTGATACATATTTATATATACATGGAGACACCGCATAGCAAAACATCAACGAAGACACAAACCAAGCTACACCAACATAGGCAAACGAAAACCACAAATCAGGAACCCATGATTGCAACAGCAGTATATGTGGAATTATATCCCAATTCAAATTATTGCCCCCTCTTATGTAGCATATTACTTCAGAAAGAAGCAATACAATCCAAAATATAGGATATACACCTATAGCTTTCTTTTTCAGATACTTCTTCCATGACAAATTCTCCCTGTAAAGGAAACCGGAAACGACAAAGAAAAAAGAAACCAACTCTCTTCCATCTCCAAACACCGGATGCTGATAGACATGAAGGCAGACAATGCCAACCATCAGCAACACCCTAAGACCTTGCAACGGAAGAGTTCTCTCACTTATATTCATTAATTTTGACATTGTTATAATCTTGCTTTTTTCATGTGATAATACAATCTAAGCAATCGCAAGCCAATACAATTTGAATAATCGTGTTTTCTCCACATTTCCACATAACGGATAGGTAACTTATCATACAGGTAAAAAGCATTTAATCTACTGATGCTTTCTGGTATATAAGTTTGCATCAACTTGTCTAATTCTGCAAATTTATCAATTGAATAGCAGCCATAGAATTCCACTAACACTTTTTCTAAAACAATTTTTGCTCTTCCCATCAGAGAATTAAGCATATACCCACGAACTTCGCCCGTCCAAGAAACCTTGTTCTCAATGTATTGCTTTATCATACGATGAAGAACGTCAACCTCCATCCAATATTTTTTTGCATGAACAGTGTCATCTACGGTTTGCCCCTCACGCCCCACTAAATATTTATAAAGCACTCTATCATAACAAGTAATCGTCTTAACTACAGACATCGGCATAAAGCACCATTCAGAATCAGTGTATGAAATACCTTCCGTTTGGGTATATCCGATTCTTTGGAGACAGGATGTCTTATAAGTCAAGCCATGCATGCGAAAGTCCATGGGAACATCCATATCTTTTAAGGAATACACCTTGTTCGCCGAAAATGGATAATGATATGAATATGTACAATGGCCATCTGGATCTACCAAACACCAATCTGTTAAAATCAAGTCATTGTCTTGTCCTGCCAAATATGCTAAATAATCATCCAGCACAACCGTATCAAAGGAATCGTCTGCATCAAGGATCTTGATATACTTGCCTTTAGCTTCTTTCAAACCTCGATTAACACATGAGCCATAGTTACCATTATCTTTATCTATTACTCTAAATGTCTTGGGATATTTATATTGAAATTCATGAGCAATTTGCGAAGAAGAATCCTTACTTCCGTCATTAACAACAAGAACTTCCAATGAATTCAAATTGTTTGTCACAACTAATGAAGAAAGACAATTTCGCAATAGCTTTTCCATATTATATGTAGGAATTACTATTGATAGTATTTTCTCATCCATTTTTAGTAAAAATCTAAATTTAAAACTTGCTCTATAATAGGAGCCAACTATCAAAAAATCTATTTAATATTCAAAGACCTCAAAGTGTTTGTCGTTCACCATTGCTGCCGTTTTAGCAAAGGCACTGTTGTACATTCCCGGTCCTTTTGCTAAATAAACAGCCTCAGCCTTACTAATCATAAAGAAATCAAGGAATGTCTTCATATTCACATCATCTCCATGGTCATAGTCTATATGTCCTATCTTGCCAGGGATAACATAGACATTCGGCATGGTAATACGTCTAAGGAATGTTTGACTATCAGCAGTGACGAGGATTTTTTCATGCTGCGGTGCATTATTCGAAATTTCTTTTATTGCCTGCAAACTATCCAATATCAGTTTTTCCTTGCTGTCGGCATCCAAAGGTGTTCCTGTACAATCGTTGAAGTCGCCAAGCAAGGTAGTAAAGCGAAATGATATAGAGATGTAGCTTCCATCGATTTGTTTAATATGGTATTCCAATTCCTTTTGAAGCCTATTGCATGGCCTAAAAAGTTCATTAAACAGATGAGAGAAATCACAATCAGAGCAATAAACATTCGTATATATGTGATATTGTTTTGAAAAATCATTGATTTCCAAATCCATCCATTCATCAAAGATTTCATTCCATCGGCTTGCTAAATATTTACCTGTTCGTGGCTCCATCAAACAGATTTTCGGCTGCACATTACTTCCTTCATAAGCTATACCATTTGGCAACCAGTCGTATTCATTTGGCACAAGATAATCTTGCAACCTGAATGGCTCACAGAAATTTATCTTGAAAGGACGACCATGCTTTTTGCACCATTTATAAACCGAGACTATACCTTTCAATCTATCCGCCAATCCGCCACTCCATGCAAAGCCATTGCAAGTATGCACTATGCAAGGTTCTAATATGTCATTACTGATTGAATAACACTTTTCAAACATCGCCTTCTCTTGTCGCTTTTGTTGCTTACAGAAGAAACGATAGGCACCAAAATATTTGATTTGAAAATTATACCATCCCATTTTGATTGGATGGAGAACTTTCTGTTTTATATCCATATTTATTTACATAAGATTTTATCCAACACTCGTCCCAATCCAACTTTCTCAGCAAACAATCTCCCCCATTGTCGCATATACATCGGCAAGAGCTTGATACGAGCAGTCAATTCATTGTTCAAACCTAATTTATACATTCGCAAAGACTTGCGATAATTGCGTTCATATTCTTCTGGATTATTCTTACGGACACATAAGAGTATTACAGGATAATGAGAATTGGAATATTTCTTGCGATGATAGCCGCCAGCACGAAGATATTGCCAAGGGAAAATTCCGAAATCAGAAGGATCACGATGGGCTTCAATTCCCCATTTTTTGCGTAAAATGTTAAGAACAGATTGGTCTTCTCTATGAGAGATATAATCAGGAAACTCAGTAATCGCTGACAGAAATTTCTTTCCATACAGCTTGCGAATATCTTTCATGTTGTCAAGCCATTCTTGTATATAAGCAATGCTTTGTTTACTCTTTTTCATCAAGATATAGCCTGAAAGAATCTGATTGCCAGAATAATCATGCCACCCCATCAGCTCGTAACATTCTTTCTTAGTGAAACAATGCGAGAGCAAAGGCTGCTCCACAACCATCAAGTCATGTCCCGAAGCCTCTAAATCAGGAATCATCCGATGCAAATCTTCAATAAATACAGCCCCCGAATCACAATAAAACAAATAGTCACCTTCTTCTATTTGTTCCATTGTTTTCAATATAAGATATGGTTTCCAAAACCATAAACCATATCCTCGCTTTATTTTGAAATGCTCAGGATACTTAGATTTTAACTCTGCTAAGTCATCAGGATGATACTCAAAGACTTTATCAGCCTTTCCTCTTTCATAAGCTGACTTTGTATTTAAGTGTTGCTGTTGTGCATAACCAGCATCAGCAAAATTGCAGACATATAGTTTTGGCTTATTATTTATCTTCATCGTTCCCTCCATCTTGTTTTTTCTTTTCCTTCGTCTTAATTCTATTTTGATAAATATTATTAGCAGTTTGCCCCAAACTAAACAGATTCGAGAGTAAATCTTTTATCGCAAATATTGCATAAAATAAGGTAAGGGTATATATCAAAAAGGCTAGGGAATTTATTATATCCAAAATATCCCATGCCACATTTAAAACAACATCTGCCTTTATAACATAATTCAACAATACACTTTCCAACAACAAAAAAAATATTGAAGAAAGCATTGCAATGAAAGTTGTATATAACTGTTGATACATCGGAATACCACTCTGCGTTTTATGAGTTTTCAATAATTCCGATATAGAAGCATCGTTTACCCCTACTACCAAAGCATAACCAGACAAAGTGAAACCAAGAAGAGGTGGAGCTATCTTTAATCCCATATCTGTCATAATTTCCAACAACTCTACAAATGTTTTTGGTGAGAAATATGAAATCGCTATGGTTATAAGTACGAACACAGAACTCCAAATTAGTGAATGCCTAAACTGTTTACCACAATAACGAAAGTAAACATATCTAAAGCCTCGCCATCCTTTCGTCCCCGAAGAAACAGGCTTTTTATTTCCCATACTTACTCTTGATTAGTTGCAATACCTTCAACCATATCCTCTAAATCCTTAGCAGGATTTTGTTCTAAATCAACAATTGTTGTTTTAGGATGATCTTTAGTATCAATTTTCTCTGAATGACCATTATTATTGATAATTTCAGCTTTTGCTGTACCATAAGACTTACTTAAATGCAAGAAAGCCTTCAATATCCTATTTGCCGCAACCTTAATAGGGTTATTTCGTGTTCCTTTTACTTTCAATTCAGTTTCTAAGACATTTGACTCACGCATATTAGCATCTAAGTCTTCCCAATCATCACAATTATCGTTGTTAGTATATTTTACTTTAACACTTACACTGACAATTCCTTCTGCATTAATGATTCTATCTATCGAATTCTTATCTTTTTCTATAAAAATCGCAAAACTTTCATTATCCCCCAGCTTAAACTTGAAACTTCCAAACAAGAATTTGGAAATCTTAGTTACACTTGATTTATAAACTGCAAATCTATGATGTTTAGGATAAAACCAAAATTCCATATCCTTTGCCTCTAATCCTTTATTAGGGTCAACTTCAGCATCTTCAAGAACATTTTCCTTCACATTTAATGTTTTTGAATCAGCTTTCAAAAAGATAGCATTACAAAAATATCCATGATAATAATCACCACAATTGTCAAATTGTCGTAATAATGTTGACCTATCTGAGTTTTGAGACTGAATCATCACTCTACTACCCATGATAGATGCCAACAACTTGATATACTCCTCAGGTTTCTGCTTTTCAGTAGGATAAAGAACGACATTTATAAATGCCATCTCTACATTTTTCTTTTTTGTTTTTCCAAGTTTCATAGCTATACCTCCATTTTATATTTTTTATATTTCAATAAATCCATGATGCCAAGTTCCCCCTGTCTTTACTACTTTAGCAGGATTGCCAGCCACAATGCTATTAGCAGGCACATCATGCGTTACTATTGCGCCCATACCAATGATAGAATTATCTCCGATAGTCACGCCTTTAAGTACTTTTGCGTACTTGCCCCCCCAGATATGATTACCAATGACAATTGGTTTAGAAGGATTCAAGGGCTTTCCCTCAAAATTAGTTATCAAATGAGTGTCGGAATTCCAAAACTCCACTTTGCCAGAAAACATACAATTTTCACCTATCGTTATAGAATTGCTTGTTCCCATACATACCATATAAGCATCCTCGAATGACGATCTCTTATGAATGTGAATAATACAATTTTTCCCTCTCAACGTAATGTTCAAGATACCTCGGCATCCATCTAAAATGACTTTATTTCCATCGCCATCTATTTGCACCGAAGTATAGATCATATCTGCACCATCTTTAACTTCTATCACATTATTTTTTCCCTGAATGCTAAACTTACATTTAGTGACAGAAGATTTATGTATTCTGAGCAAATTTGAAGCATCACCCAAATGACATATTATCCATTTCACTTTTGCCTTCATTAAATTTACTTGTGTACAAAAATGACATAATATCGTCCATAAGACATACTGGATATTCGTTTTCATTTTGACTTTATTTTAAATTTCATCTTTTGCAAAAAGCAATAAAAAAGGAACAAGCGTTGTGACTGAAATAGAAATACATTAGACAATGAGATTTCTTTATTAACCGAATGATACATTTCCAACAATTGCCCCATTGTACGCTTTTGACATATACTTTGCCAAACAATTCCCTTGAAAGCATTGACAAATTCAGACGTTGCCTTTTGATGGTCTATATAACTCAATTCTTGAAAAATCAGAATATGACAAAGTAAGAAATTATCCACATCAAATCCCTTGAAACTCAAGCTATCGGTATTACCAAATGAATAATGGTAGAATACAGTTCTTGCGCAATACACCTGACGACAAGACCTCAAAAACAGATAGTTAAACAATTTATCTTCTGCCAAAGTTATGTTTTCATTAAAACGGATTTTATATTTCTCGATAATATTCATAGAATAAAATCCATACCACAACTTATCACACTCATTCTTACATAGAAAATCACGAACGCCAAAGATACCCTCACCATCGGGCAATTCTGGCACATCATTGAGATAATATCCACAATAGAGATAATCAAATGGATGCTTTCTTGTCATCTCATCATAATAAGCGAACGCATTGGGTTCAAGCCAGTCATCACTATCCGAGAATGTAAGCCATTCTCCTCTCGCATTATCCAGCCCCACATTCCTGGCCGAGCTTACGCCTCCATTCTCCTTGTGCCACACCTTCACCCTTTCATCCTTTTGGGCATACTCATCGCATATCTCTCCAGACCTATCCTTGCTGCCGTCATCTATCAGCAACAATTCAAAGTCCTTGAAAGTCTGTGCGAGGATGCTGTCCACGCAGCGGTGGAGATATTTCTCGGCATTATACACCGGAACTATCACGCTAATTTTCGGATTTTCCATAAATTCACTTATAAAAAAAATATGTGTCATAGAGGGTTGGCATAAAAATCCCCTATGCCAACCTCCAAATATCCTATGAAAAAACTTATTCTGTATTCGACCTTCTATAGATATTTATAGAACGCCTTCTTATTCACAGCCCCCATGTAATCTAATTCTTCGAATGCAAATATTCTAACAGGAAGGTCAACAATAATGACAAAACAGCCAATACAAAACCTCCCCAACCAAAATACTTACTATTTCTACCATCATTCAAGCTGACAATAGAAATGTAACGATCGTAGCAAGCACGCATATCATTGGATGTCTTTTGAATATTCGTCATCAATTGTCTCAACGCCCTCCGCTTAGTCTTGCTTACATCATTTTTGAAATGAGAAAGCAAATACTCACAATATTCCAATTCGCCACAAACATTGTAAGAATCTGTCACTCGTTCCAAAAGTGCAAATAAATCATCGTATGGTCTAGAACCATGAAGGATTTTTTGACTTAAATCTATCAAAGCATCAGACCAGCTTTCTAAATGTCAGGAGAATTTAAGTTCATAGGCATCCAAGAGGTTGTTTACAACCAAACTTCTGGTCGTAGCTACAGACATATCTATAGGTTCATCACTACAATAAGAAGGCAATACGGAATCCTCACAGCCATCATGCCATTTATGCTCATGAAAAAATCCTTTGATGAAATTATAAATACAAGAAGGCAAATGTCTTTGCAAATCCAATTGCAAGAAATCGCTTTCCTCTAATTCCAAACTATATGTCAAGAAACCATGTTGCAACCTTGAATCACAATGAAATAACAAGATTCTTTTTTCATTATCTTCTTCTTGATATTCCAAGTCAATATCGTATGTACTAGCATTTATTCTTCCTTCAAAGAATACACCATCCAAATTAGGAATGTATTTCACGCAAATTGGTCCAAAGCTTTCTTTTATAACATCAAATTCTGTGCCCACAGACATAGGAATCCAAACAGCATAATATTTCTTCATGAGTTGGTACTTAATCTAAGTTTGTGAGCATAAATCTTATTTGTGATTACAGAAAACAGACCATTCTTTTTTTGACGAACATTGCCATATCGCTTACATCTTTCCGTTACCTTCCAAGTTCTTCCAGAAGGATGTGGCGCATTCTCGATATACCCCATAAGCTCCAACTTGCGAACTGCTTTCTCACCTATGGTTTGCTGCAACTCGTTTATATACCCATATTTCTTATCATATACATAAGAAATCAAGTTATTTATATGGTTTCCTATTTTTGGCATAATCATTATTTTATTTTGCAAATATAATAAAAATCTAAGAATTAGAGTTAGAAGCACTAACTAAATTACTTATTTTTAACACTTTCGTTTCTTTCTATCCACTCCCCAAGCTATCACCCTGTAAGCGACCCTATAGGCGAATCCTTTGAGTTGAAACATGGTGGTGGAATTGACCTTGTCCTTCACTCCAAGCACGAGGTGCATCCACTTCATGCTGCATGGCACGTTGACCAAATAACTATCCAACTTATCCACGTTGTCGCCATCCTCCAACAAACTTTTCATACACTCCAATTCGCTTGCAAGGCAAGGAGAGCTCGCGTGTCGAGACATATAATCCACGATAGGGAGGTAGCGGTTGGGGTTAGCTTTCACCTGCGACATGATGCCGCTATCGTTCTCCCGATAGTTGTAGGTAGGCTCATAGCAAAAAGCGATATGACGCACATGCTTTGCCAACATAAAGTTCCATATCTCGTCCTCATGAATCATGCCCTCCTCGAAATAGAGTTGATGCTGCAATACGAAATCACGTCTCACCAGCTTGTTCCATGCCGTCATAGGAATGACATACCGTTTCAAGAGCGTTTGGCGAATCCACTTGAAATTATCTGAGTATTCAGGCACTTGCACATGCTTGAGCTGAAGCCAATCTATTTTAGCCTTCGCGCTTCCCTGCACGACTTCTACCTCGGGATATTTCTCCGCTAAAGCCGCAAGTCGCTCGATGCAATCTGCCGTAATCGTGTCATCACTATCAAGGAAATAGAGATAATCGCCTGTGGCATTTCTTATCCCGGTGTTTCTCGCACCAGACAAACCCTTGTTATGCTCATGATGGATGATGGAGAAAGATATGCTGCCGTGATAATCGGCTATCAACTCTTCTAGAATCTCCAAGCTTCTGTCCTGTCCGCAGTCATCCACAAAGATACATTCCATCTCACCCTTGTAAGTCTGGGCGGCAATGGAGTCAAAGCACTCCTTTATATATTGTTCCACGTTATACACGGGAACTATGATACTAATCATATTTTTTCCCATAACATACTAAAAGTAAATTCCCGATAAGCTATACAATATTCATAAAATTCGACTTGATTTTGCCTTTCATCATATGTATCAAAGCAATCTCCTGCATATACCACTTCCTCTTGCTTACAACAACTTGCATCATGATTATAGAAATAATCTCCCATAACAGTATTCTCGGGTACTTTATCTGTACCATATTTGAGTCTAAAGAAAGGAAAATCAGCACTTCGCATTTGCCATTTCACCTTACCTTCCTTAGCAAAAACAAGCATAACTGGAGTAAGATCAAGCTTCATATAACGCAATGCACATGCAGAGAAACTCACGATGTACTTATCTGAAACTGATTTTATCAACTCTCCCGACAAATCTCTCCCAACAAATTCTGACTTGAAATGCCTCATAGGCATAAGGAGATTGGCGGCAAAGTCATCAGCCTCTCGTTCAATTAACCACTCCTCATTTTTACCAAATGGCTCATAATAATGAATATGAGGCTTCATGATGCCTTTTTCCAAGGCACGTCTATGATCATCTATAAAATAGTGTCCAAGTTCATGAGCAAAAGTGAAACGTCCCTTAGCATTATTCTCGCTGTTATGTCTTGCCGTATTAATATGTATGAAAAACTTATCTTGTTCTGGCTCATAACATGTCATGCCATCAAATGTATTAGTACCATAATCATCAAATATAACACAAATGCCTTCGTCTTTGGCAATCTCTGACAATGGCATAGGGACAGAGTAAAATGAAACTAAATTATCAATGATAACTTTACAAGATGTATTCATCTTAATCATTCAAATTATGTTGTTGTCTCATCTTATTCAATACCTCCTTGGGCAATTTATCATAATTACGTGCAGCCATTGAATATGGATGATGAATATCTTCTGCCACTTTTGCCGAAGAGAGCAAGCTAGAGTTATCGACAAAGTGGTATTCATTTACTATACGACACGAACCATTTAGGATCATGTCTATATCCATATGCCTATCCTCTATACAAGATTCGTAGTCTTCATACATTTCGTCAAAGAACAACAATTCTTCTTCATTACGAGGTGGTAGATACCCTGTTGAACACAACAAAACGTTCAACTCATCAATAGTCAGATCTTTCATAATCTTAATAAACTTAAATCACCTATAGCTTCACAAGCTTCTTTCTTATATACCCTAATCGTTGTTTGCGTTACAGAAAGACGTTTACGTAATTTTTCCAATAACTTTCTTGGAAGTTTCTTACCGCTCATCTGATACGCCTTATATGTCAGATAAACTACTTTATGCTTCTCATCCAATGCTGAAAGCTTTTGCTCAAGAGCCATCACATATTGTATTTTTTGTTCAGGATTCCTATCAGCAATATGAAAATCCACAAAGCTCTCAGAATTTTCTATAATAGACAAATCCTCTTCTGGCTCAATTTGAGCACAGATACCTTTCTTTGTGTACTGAAACATCTGCGATACAGCAATTCTTATGAGCCAAATCGCAATTGCGTTTTCTTCATTCTTACAATGTGATTTATTCATATCAAATGTAGGATAAAGCCAAACTTTATTAAAAGCACATGTAATAGCCTCAAAGGCAACGTTTTCATTATAACCAAATTTACTCGCAATGATTTCAACTCGTTTTTTTATTTTATTTTCAAAAAAACTGGCAAACAAACGAAAAGACTTGGTTGCAGTCTCAACATCTTTTTCCTTATTTGCAATATCATTCAACAATTTGACACCATCAAAAGAAAAATCCTCTTTCTTATTCATCATTTCTAATCCAACTAACGGTTTTGGTATATAGGTGAGCATTCAATAAAGGATGCTCAATAAAAATTTAAGTAATAAGATGATAAAAGTTAAAAATGTAAACGGCTCAAGCCGTTATGCAAGTCCAGCAGGCTATGCTACCTGGTTGGACTATTGGGAAGCTAAAAGCGGGAAAACCGCCAGTAGATGTTCTGCTACAGATTGCCACAAGAGTGGTAGATGGAATTTGGTCGGAGCACATGTGAAGAAGGTATATGGCTATGACTATAGCTGGTATATTGTTCCTCTATGTAGAGGCTGCAACACACGCACCGATGAATTTTATGTAGATGAGACATTGGTTCCTGTACCAAGTAATCTCTAATGTAAAACAAAGTAATGACCACGAAAGGAGGTGTTAAATATGGCAAAGACCGAAGAAGGTAAGAAAAAAGTGTACGTTCATGCACACAAAAAAGAAGATGGTACTAAGGTAAAGACTCATTACAGATCTACCCCAAACACAAGTACTGGTAAAAAGTAAATTAGGATGTGCCTCAAGGATTTGATTCCTTGAGGCTTTTTTACAAATAGTTCTATCATGTTTTCTTCCTCGCAAAAGGAAGGGGCTTTCCGACCTTAACCCAATTATGCTTATTTATATAATGAGCACAATTATCATTTTCACAAGAGATCTGCTGCACCTTCATTTCTGAGTTTTCTCTAAATTCTGCCATAATTTATTTCTTTTTCATTTACCAAAAGTGTTTACAACAACAATACAATTTATCTTGTAATATCACAAAAGAGCTTTAATCCTATTCTCTATATATAGAACAAAACAATAATATCGGTATAGGCGAGGTTTGACAAGCTTATTATAGGTAAAGAAATCTGAGAACGACAGCTGATTCAAGTATCTTACCAATTCAGTCTTTATCAATTCATTATGGCTTCCTACAGATGTATTCAACAGTCCTCTTTGATAAGCATTCATTCTACCTGAGTGACTTTCAAATGGTTTCATAAACTTTTTAAACCACTTATCATACAGTTGGGTTGCATACTCCTTCGTACAAGCTTTTTTCTCATCATTTTTTCCAAAAGTTATATTAACATCCGACATTCTGAAAGAAAAAAGTATATCTTTCGTATTCGCCACCCCATTAGTGCTCAATTGCATGACCGTCGCCCTGTCACTAAACCAAGCCAAAGGAAATTCGATGAAACCATCAATTGCTTTGAGGGCACTTAATTTAAAGACATAATTAGCAATACACTTGATGGAATTATGCAAATACATTAAGTGTACAAATTCCAAAGAGTCCGTAAATTCTTGATAGAGTCCGTCATAAAAAGCAATATTGCTCTTTTCATTGACCATCTTACATCTCGCCCTTATCAAATCCACCTCAGGATACTTCCTCGCCAACTTATCCACTTCTTCCAAGAAAGTCTTTTCATAGACATCATCATCACTGGCGAGAATGAGATACTCCGTATCACACATATCCACCAACAGATTCCAATGCGACACGAGGCTCTTGCCTCCCATGTTCTCCTCGTTGCGGCGATAAGCAAAACGCTCATCATCCCCACATACCTTATCGAATATCGACTTCAAGTCATGTGGCGAGCAGTCGTCTGACACCAACACCTTGAAATCCGAAAAGGTTTGTTCCTTGATACTTCTCAATGCCTCCTCGAAAAAATCGGGCTTGTAGGCAGGGAGAAGGAATGTATATTTCGTTTGATTCATAACCCATCTTTTGTTAAATTCGCAATATCCCTATAAAGTTGCTTTAGATGTAATGAAGAAATATCAACCAAAGGTTCAAACATGAAATTATTCACATGAATGTTCTCTGATGTCAACATCACAACTTTGTCCATCAATAAACATAGTTTTTGATGACTATCACTATAATATTTCTTTAGCACTCTTACCAGTTCACCAGTTTGGTTTGAGCCAACATTTATATCAACTTGATGCTCTTTAGAAATAAATTCAAAAAGTAAAAATTCTGCTCTAAGGCGAATTGCAATTGAAAGGACTAGTTTATTCGCCAAATCTACTTCATCCGTATCATTTAAAATAGCATCAGCTTCTGCAAAAAGTATATTCAAATATTTTTCATAACCAAAGTCTATGTTTTTATTAGACACTCCATATAAATGGCGTTTAAAAATATCAAAGATTGTGGACACCAATATGCCTTTAGTAGCACCTTTTATGTGCAAACATGAGGTTAAACACATATAGTCTGAAGATTTTGCACCATCGGAATACTCAATAAGATTCCTAACAAAAGGTATCAGCCCTATAAATTGGCGTCTTTGGGTTATTTGAGCAATAAACTTTCTTTTGAGTATATCAGATTTAAAGATGCCTGTTGATAAAGAAATTTTCCTATCTGCATCCTTGCTTGCAAAAAATACTTTTTTAACCCCTAACCTAGAAACTACCGTTCTATAGAAATCAAAATTGTGAGTAAGAATAACTAACATGAATTTTTCATCATTCATAAGATCTGCCAAATATTCAACAATTGCATATTTATTCTTATAATCAAAAGAATCTGCGATATCATCTAATATTAAAAGAGTTGATTTTCCTAAAAATTTTCTTGCCTCTATCTCAAACAAATTCTGTAATATGTGGAAAGCCCTAGCCTCTCCCGTACTTAAACTATGCAATAAGGATGTTTGATCTTCGTCTTTCTTTAATGCATCATTTTCCCTATATAGAAAACCGAGTGATACAGAATTCTCTTTTAAAATTACGTCACTCTGATTTTTTATATAAACCTCAAATGGTACATAGAAACGATTATTAAATAGATCGATAACATTTTTCCATCTGTCTATTCCTTTATTAGCTTCTTCTATTATCTTTAGAATGTTCTTTTTTTCTGTTTCATATTGCACAACTAAAGATTTCAAGTCAATTATATTATGAGACAAATAACCAAGCAGAACCATCTTGCGAAACTGTTCATAATCAGTTAAACGTGAGACCAAAGTAGGATCCATTCGTACAGTTTCCTTAAAGTTACGTAAATCTGTATTTGTTCCTAATTTTTTCTCCAACGCATCAAAAGCTCGCTTTAATTCTTCGTCATTCAAGACCTTATTAATTTCCGTCTCAAAAAGTTGCTTCAATTGAGATTTATCGACTATTTTCTTTCCATTTTTAAGCACCATTTTATGGGAAGCCTTAAAGAAACGATCATCATCTACAGACTTTAAAAGTTGCGCAGCTTGATATGTACCAAAAGACTCCACTCCTGCACTAAACAAAACAGAATTACTAATAACATTTTGGTATTGAACAAAATATTTTCTTATTAAATTCAAATTTTCATTAACAAAAGTCTTAACCCTTCCATTTTTATCAAACACATTATTATATTTGAACTTATATAAAGGATAGTCTCTATTTTTAATCTCAAAATATAAATGATAAATACGTGTTAGACATTCAAATATAGAAATTGTCTCACCAGAAGAAAATGCTTTCAAAATCTCCTCACCACAATCAGAACTTCTCGCATCTGACGCTATTTTCTTTTTTAGATCTATCCACAAACGGTCAAGTCGATTTAATATATCATCATATCTTGATTTCAATGCATGATTAGCCAAAAATGTGCTTATACTAGCAGCTCCATTTTCTTTTTCGTTATTAAAAACATAACAATTATCTTTAGAAATAGGGACTCCATCTAATGTAATAGAAGAAGAAGATAACCTATCAAGAAAAATCATATCTTTCGGTTTAACCTCTGCAAGAAGATCAGATATGGTATTGGTAAATGAAGTTTTCATCGTTCCATTTGGAGCATATATTACACAAGCATTACTTCCAGGCTTAAACGTTATATCATGCTTCAATTCACCTATACCATAGCAATTTTTTATATCTATATGAAGTTGAGTCATATTATTCTATACTTATCTATATTCTTCCATCCAAAATGCTTTTTACACATCTATCTAACTGCTCCAACAACTTTATGGATTCCTCTACATCTTTCTTACAATAATGAGGAACGCCAAGAGAGCCATGTGATATTGGATGCATAGCTATCTTTTGATAGAAGCGAAGAAGATTTACTGTATCTTTTAGTTTTTTAGCTTCAGGTATTTTAAACTTATCTATCTTATCTACAAAAGTATTTCGTACAGTCACATCCGATATTGTCGGCAACATTGCTTCTATATCTGCAATCAAATCACTTAAACTTTCCTTCGGGTTAAAATATACATTTTTGCTTTTTCCTATGCAATCTATAATGTCTGATGTTTTTTCTAATTGCCCAACTGAAAGTTCTGCTGCTAAATCATAAAGGCGTTGCTCAAAGCATTTCCTCACCTTATTACCAATAACATCATAAGTGCTTGCCTTTCTACATTCTTTTTTCAGGTCATTAATAGAAATCTTTCTGATTAAATCCAAACAATGAGAATCTCCCACCATATATAACTTGTATTGATTCCATTTATCCCCAGTTTGATATACATGATCTATCAAAAAAGCAGTAATATTAAAGAGGCTATAATCATGAGTAAACATAATCAGCTGTTCTTGCTCAAAGTTCTTTAATACGTACCTCATCATATACGCACGATTAGCAGCATCTAAACTCGTAATAAAATCATCTAAAACTATAAGGCATCGTTTAGCAGGATTCCTCATTAGTTGGACAGCCGAAAACCAAATTAGCAACTGAACTAGATTGATAGTTGCCTCATTAAAATATTTGTCAAGTTCTTGACTACGACTTAAATGAGTATCCTTGTTATGGATAACTATAACATACCCATCGGTTCTATCCACAATACTTATCTGTATCGGTTCCAAAAAGCTATGCTCCAGCTCATTATTAACATTGTCTATGATAAAAGAGTAATTTTGACTCAAGAACGTATTTACATCTATAGGTAAAATATTTTTTGAAAGGATATCGTATAAAGACACCTTTTCTACCTTACCAAAACGATTCAACATGAAGACTTGATATGGAACTACATTTACAGACAGTGCATTCACCCCATTGAACTTTAATTCAAATGGTACTGCTGATTGATTATTCTTATATTTTTCCCTTACCGCAGCTAACTCTGCCTGTTGATCAGGAATTGGCAACATAGGATTAGGAGCTTCTATTTTACTGCGATAAAATATATATTCTATAGCAGAAAATATGGAAGACTTGCCTGCACCATTCTCTCCAAACAAAAGTATATTTTTGCCACCGGCATTATCTAATATCAAAGTGTTGTTGAATGCCTTAAAATGATTTAATTCCAATCTTTCCATGTCTCATCAGTAAAAAAACGATTAAATGTTTTCTTCATATCAAGTTCATAAACCTCAAAATCATTATAAGTCCTGCTACTCCTAAAAAACGTCTCTGAAGGATGTATAAGATTTTCCTTATGAAAATATGTAAACTTATCGTCCATACCCTTTCTACGCGATGGTATATTTATAGCAATAGTGTTACATAAAGAATTTATAGCATAATCTTCTTGTTCTGTAGTCCATCCATTCTTACTCAACTCATTCCTATCACTATTACTCAACAATTTATCATACCAATGTTTCTCCATCAAATTGCCACCATCGAGATAATATGCTAATAAAGCATATCCCTTACGCAACATTTTATATTGATTAAAATCATCAATTTCACTTGAAAGAAAGTAAGAATCTATTGACTGTCCTCTTGAAGTTCTAACTATTATTTTGTATATTTCAAATTTTACATTCGTGGTGGCACCAAGGCTATATACATATCTTACCAAACTTATCAAGAAATCACAAAAATCATAAATATTATAGTTTGTATTCACAAACAAATAATTGACAATTGCAAATCGTGGATATCCATTGCTATAAGCCTCCAAAATTTGAAGCCAACGCCCTATTTTTTGATCATGAGCTTCCAATCCTTGAATGTTTCGTAATATATCGACTATCTTCAATAAATCAGACATCGTTTCCTTATAATCATTTTTAAAAATTGGCGAAGCTGAGTCTAAAAGAAAAAAATCTCTCAAATTTTTCTCACTTGTCATAATATTCTCTTTTCCTCGAATAATATGGGAATAGTATCGAAAGATATCATCGACTGACAGTCCTAAATCTTCTGTAGCTTGTCTAAATTCCGCCCATTGTTTTTTGAACATTTCTTCCGCTCCATTCATCATCGCCTTATTATAAAGTTTTGCCTTAAAAATGTCCGCATTTTCAAGACTCATTCCTCGGTTATTGATGGTTTCAAATATAGAGAGAGCTCTATTACTTGCATCTTGAATGGTATCTGCATTCAGTTCTATAGGCAAAAGATAAATATGATCAACTAAAAAAGCCGTGAAACGTTCCAATTCAGAAACCTCTACCTTACAAAGATTCTGATAATACAACAAAGCGACATATTCAAATCTAGAAAAACATCTTAATTCTCGGATTTCACCTTTCGAATCGCAAACTTGCCCCATGCGGTAATCAAAGCTTTTTCTAGAATATTCATAAACACCTTTGATATTTGCCTCATCAGAAGTTTCAAATACATCGGAATGAATTTTGAGAACATCTTCTTCATTCTTACGAATAGAAGGAATAACAAGATAATCAGTTATTCGCAAAGAAGTACAAAGGATACTTAAAACTTTTAATAACAGCCACAATGTTATAAGACGTTGCTGGCCATCTACAACTTGAGGACGCTTGCGTGTATCCAAACTTTTTGCTATGATTATATTACCCAAAAAATAATCTCGATGTTCTTGATAAGCAGAAATCAAGTCTACATACAATTGATTACATTGGTCAAAGCCCCATGAATATGCTCTCTGATAATCAGGTATCACATACTGGATATTACTATAGAATATATCATTTATACTCTTTTGTTCTGCAGACAAAGACAGTGCCATAATTTTCTTTTTTAAATATTACTAATCAAATAAATCACAAATCGGACACTCAAAATCTGTATCTTTTGGTCTATCTGGGTGTATCTTGTTATCTAGAATGCCCTCATCGCCACCAAATTCATGGTAATTACGACATTCCTTTTCAAAAGCCTCTTTCTTGTCTTTAGCATAGCTATACTTAAACATTTTATAGTGCCCAATGCCATGTCGAACACGTGAATTCAAATCCTCATCAGAACGACCAACATATTGTACAAGAAAACGTTCTTCATCATTGAGGTATCCATAAGCATAATTACCAGGAACACCTTTTTTAATTCGTAGTTCTATCTCCTGTTCATTCAAAGGAAATGGACCCAGCATATTTAAACTTGCCATAATTATTTTTTATGTTTCGAATTACTTACAAATATTTTCTTTGAAAACTTTCCCTCAAAAATATCTTCATTCAAGAAAGACAATATGGTTTTACATTGTTTTTTGTCTTTAGGCAACACAATATGTCCTGATGAATATATATCATTACATATCTCTGCTTTTTTAGCCCAAGATTTAAACTCTTTGGAAGATACATTGATGGTATCTAGCAAATCCGATTTCTTCAAAAGCGTAATCTGCTTGCGCATTACAGAATCTGAATGTTCTTTCAACCACTCCACATCAGTACCTAAGAACATATCGTGTTCAAAGGTTTCCACAATATCACTATTAGTAGCGGCATGATAGAATGGAGACAAATCAAATATTTGTTTTGCCTGAATATATGAAAGGAAATAGAACTTTCCATTATGAAAAACCGCATGGACCTTATCCTCTATATTAAAAGCAGAAGTATCAGCAAATTGTTCATAATTATTATTTTTCCAAAATAAGACCACATTTTTTTGCCTTAGAACAAAATGTTTAGAGAAACATTGAAAATAGTACATCCCATCATGATACAGAGCCAAAATTTTAACTTTATCTTCTGGTAATTGAACATCATCGTATTCGATGGTATTATCTGGTATTTTTGAAAAATTCTCAGGCAACTCCTTTTCTACATAAAGAACCTCATCATCACCAGGTTTAAATTGTCCATCAAAAAGAATGGGAGTTACGCCATCACCTATAAACTTGCCCAAATGCGAAGTGAATAGATTGACTATTACTTTAAGGGGGGACAGAGCTATATTTATTCGTTTTACAGAACCATCCTCTAAGATGAAAAACAAGAAATCATTCATATTCTTAACAATATTTTATTTGAGATTTCAACGACAGTGAAACTTTGCGAGAAATCTCGAATTTTTCGTTTACTTACTAACCAATATTCAGAACTATTTGTTGAAATTTTATACTGATGATATTGCATTATATACAAACTCATATTAAATGAACCATAACTTGCGAAAAACGGCCACAATATCAATACCGTTATCGCAAGGATTACACTTGAAAAACTTGGAGTTAACAGCTTCTCTGTTAGAGTTAGCAAAGGAACAATTTGCCCTAATTGAAAGAAGGAGTCCAAACCAATATTACTTGACTTTAACACCTTTAATTGTGAATGAGCAAGAGTAATTCTTGCATTATGAAAAGTTATGGAACAAACTAAAAGCATCAACAACAAAATCAACAATGGATAATGAATTACGCAAAATGCATACATACCTTCAATGATGTTTGAATTCCAATAAAAGCTGATTTCATCCCATTTTGACTTTATATTAACTCCTTCGGCTATCAAAGCTAAAAGCGAGAAATAACTTAGAGAATAAAATATCCGTATTATTTTAGCAAACATATGCGTAACTCTTTATCTTGTAGAATTTATTTTAATCTGTGGATTCGACACTTGTATCTGTTATTTTATAACAATACACTATAACACTCTCTGCAGTTCCACCCCCAGTATCTCCTTTCATTCCCAAACTCAAGAAATATTCTTCTACTTTTTGAGCTGTATCTTTGTTCATTGCTTGACACCAAATCCAAGAGTCATCCTTTTCGGAAACATTATGCTCTGTGAACAAACGCCTCTCTACATCATTTGTTATACCTACGTAAAAATCAGAATAGTCTGATAAAAATGTAAAACCAAAATGACGCTTAATCTCTGCTATAATTTCATCTTTTCTCATATTCATCCTTTCTTTTAAAATTATTACTAACGCAAAAGTACAGACAAACAATGCAGATTTACTTCATTCTTATACAAACTTTATTCAAAAGTATTGTTTTTAACAATATTTTTGGCTCTACTAGCTATTTTTTTCTTCAAAGACACAGGTTGAATGATTTCGCAATTATCAGAATAAGTCATCATCAGAGATTCAAACTCATAATTCGGAATCAAGTCCAAAGAGAATATGGTATATTCGCTTTGTTTCTCCACTATATTCTGTGAATGATGAATAGGTTTAGTCATAATGTATGGGGCTATGACTGCAGAAGCCTTAAATACTATATGTTGACATGGCTCGTGGAAACGAAGAGATACCCCCACAATTTCTTTAAAGCATTCATCTATATCACCATCGAAAGCTATATACATTTCATTTTCTAATACTCGATAATCATCAATTCTATCCAAAGGAATGACCACCAATGGCAACTTATCCTTCACTTTAGGCTCCAAACCCACTAAGAACCATCGATTATTGTATTGCCGCAATTGATAGGGATGGACCACACGCTCCCAAGACTCACTTTCAAACTTATGATATTGTAGAGCCAAAACGTGTTGGCTAACTATAGCCTCATACAATGGAGTAAAATAGTTCAAACCTTGCAAATCCTCATTCTGAGAGAAATACACGTATGATTGTTGAGCATTGTCTATATTGAATGTAGATTTCATGTGCACCAAAGTAGCATCTAACCACTCATGATTGGGCAAACCCTTGAAACGAGACAACATATTGATAGTATCGGTAAGCATTTCAACTTCTCGTTGGCTCATTGGCAATTCTTTAATGGAAAATTCGGGGTCTGAATAGCGGTAATATACCCTATGACCATCACGAAAGGTTTCCAAAGGAATTCCACCGCCAGCCTCACGTTGCATAAAACGGATATCCTCACGCACCTGTCGCTCCGAAACCGAGGAACCATCATAATTATATAACTCCTCATTACATGCAACAACTAAATCGTTCATATAATATCGTTTTCTTCTATCACGAAAACAACGATCTAAAACGTGATAGCGAATAAATGCATTCTTACCTTGTGGCATATTTAAAAGTATTACTTATCTTTTTATGGTTAACCTTAAAAAAATTACAGGAGGCAAGTTTAGCGAGTCGTAGCTGCTCGGTGAACGCCCTATTGCGTATGTCAAAAAAAGTCGTAACCTTATACAGCAACATCATCTTTGCTTACATTGAGAGTCATTTTAGCACCTTATAAGTTCTTAATCAAATATTCGATAAACTCATCCTTGACATTGGAGATTTCTCCTTTGTCATAAATAGTCAACAATGTAACATCAAGACCATCTTCACTAACCCAAATATTAAGAGTAAGGATTCTCGCGCCACCACTTTTGCCTTTTCCCTTATCAGCAATAGCCATTCTTATTTTACGAACACCACCACCGAGGTCATCTCCGATGAAAGGATCATTAAGAAGTTCTTTTCTCCAAGCATCAATATCATTTCTCAACGAATGATATTTTTTAGCCAGTCGTTTGAATTGCCTTTTAAACTCTGGACCAAGTACTATATTTACTTTCATAATCACTTCTCCTCATCCAGTTCTTTTAAGAAATCATCAAAACTTTGAAGTTTGCGTCCCTCCAACTTAGCAAGTTTCACTTCTTGCAAAGCTCTTGTCAAGCTTTCCTTGACATAAGCCTGCTGCTTCTCGGTCTTGGTCAAAATCGGTTCCTTCATAATTGAAGTAGAGACAACGCCACGCAACATATTAATAGCTTTGCGAATGCTCTGCAATGGTTGGTTCTCATCTACCGTAACTAAAATCTGTTCCATAATAGTATCTCCTTGTATAATATTTAAAATAATTTCGTGCCACAAAATTACACTTTTTTCTTGAAACTATCAAGGAAAAGGAAAATTATTTTGAGAAAGCTCTACATTTCACCCACTTACCTCCATACGCCACGCTCATGGCCACGAGGAAATAAGCTACGTCATTTTTTCACAATGACCTTATCTTTCAGGAGTTTACATAGTGTTCTCATCGTTTTCAAGGCAAAAGGACTACCTGTCAGATCACCACTCATCAGTTTGTGTTCCTCATTCAAGAAAAACATACCACAATGCTCATCACCTCCAGCCCTAACAGGAAACAACTTTAGTCTGTCTCCTTGCAAACATAACAGGTGAACGGGCTTAAACAAGGCATATCCAATATAGTTATTAGAAGTCTTCTTAAAGATATACTTGCCTTTTTTATCTAAAAGAGATGGTTTTATGTACGAAATACGAGACAGAGACACATAGGTCTCTTTTTCACCATTTGAAAATAGACGCAAGTTAAACGCAGCAAAATTAATTTGATGCGTCGCCTCATCATAAAAATTAGGAGATGACAAAAGACGAGCTATTTCCTCTTCATCTTTCAAACATGGTTTGGCAAACGACACATCACATCACATTACACTATATTTTTAAGTTCGTTCAAAAACACTGATATTTGCGATTTAGGAAGCACACCACTTTTCTCTGACTTACCATAATTAACGTCATAAGCAAATGCATCATCCAAAATTGACAAGCAAGCATCTCCATTTTCTGTTTTCCATTGCATCAATATCTTTCCATTGGTATTTGGGAAGATTGCCAATCCATCCAACAAGGCATCAGAAGTATTACGCAAGACCTCTCGTGAGAACTGGCAAGCCTTGGATGATATAGAAGGGGCATTTTCATTGTCCCAATTAGCTTGCAAATGTTCCAACTCATCAATTCTTTGTTCCAACCGAACTCTTGCAGACACAGTTCTTGCCTTAAACTGTGACAACAATATCTTGATACCGTTTTTTATCGCTTCCGTCACACTGATATTGTTCAAGCGTGCGTAGGCTTCGACATCATTGTATGTGCTGTTATCTAATGTAATCGTATTCATAAATTACTTTTCTCTATTCTGTAAAATATTTAATTGCTTGCAAATATACGACATTATTTCATTATCTCCAAACTTTTCGGATATATTTTTTGCCATACGCCATCCCACACGTCACACCCATCGCCACGAGGAAATACGCCACCCACCAACCT
>ERZ808246.683-NODE-683-length-27176-cov-3.871133_pt1 | contig 27176 bp, 19 predicted proteins | sample MGYA00521083_ERZ808246 | MGnify/ENA primary metagenome ERZ808246 (study PRJEB31516, sample SAMN03275577) | gut metagenome | biome: mammalia-associated habitat; material: feces | host: Papio cynocephalus | place: Kenya | collected 2012-07-07 ...
GGTGAAGGTCAGACCCTCGGTCGTGTTGCGGATCAGGGGGTTCGGGCTGTTGCCGATTGCCATAATCACCGTGTCAACATCAATGACCAGTTCGCTGTCGGGCTTTGCCACGGGACGGCGGCGACCGCTTTCGTCCGCTTCGCCCAGTTCCATTTCTTCACACTTGATGCCGCAGACCTCGCCGTCGTCATTGCCGAGAATTTCGATGGGGTTGGTCAAGGTACGGAAAACAACGCCTTCTTCCTGTGCGTGCTCGATTTCTTCTTTGCGGGCGGGCAACTCGTCCATGCCGCGGCGATACACGATCGAAACGCTTTCCGCGCCCAGGCGAAGCGCACTGCGCGCCGCGTCCATGGCGACGTTTCCGCCGCCGACCACCGCCACGTGCCGGCTGTGACGAATCGGGGTCTTGCTGTCGGGAAGATACGCTTTCATAAGGTTGATGCGGGTCAGGTATTCGTTAGCGGAGTAAACGCCCTTGAGGCTTTCGCCGGGAATGTTCATGAAACGGGGCAGTCCTGCGCCGCTTCCGATGTATACCGCGTCAAATCCGTTTTCAAACAATTCGTCCACGGTCAGCACCTTGCCGATGACCATGTTGGTTTCAATGTCCACACCGAGGGCTTTGAGGTTGTCGATTTCCTGCTGTACAATGGCTTTCGGGAGACGGAATTCGGGAATACCGTACACCAGCACGCCGCCCGCCAGATGCAGGGCTTCAAATACGGTCACGCCGTAGCCTTTTTTCGCCAGATCGCCGGCGGCGGTCAGACCGCTCGGTCCGGCGCCGATTACGGCGACACGGTGCCCATTGAACGCAGGCTTTTGGGGAGCGGTTTTGCTGTGTTCCCGATGCCAATCGGCGACAAAACGCTCCAGACGTCCGATACCGACGCTTTCGCCCTTGATGCCGCGCACACACTTGCTTTCGCACTGCTTTTCCTGCGGACAGACACGACCGCATACGGCAGGCAGACTGCTGGAAGCGGACAGCACGGCAAACGCGCCTTCCATGTCCTCTTCGGCAACTTTGGCGATGAATTCGGGAATGTCAATCTGTACGGGGCAGGCGGATACACAGGGATGGTTTTTGCAGTGCAGACACCGCCGTGCTTCTTCCACCGCCATTTCATAGGTATATCCCAAGGCAACCTCATCAAAATTGTGACGGCGCACCTGCGGGTCCTGAGACGGCATGGGGCATTTTTTCGGATTCATATTGCGTTCCATTTCAGCGCACCTCCCGATGAAGCAGGGAGCAGGCAGCATCCCGCTGTTTTTTTTCAAAATCGCGGTACATGGTGCCGCGGTGCATGGCTTCGTCAAAGTCCACGAGATGTCCGTCGAAATCCGGACCGTCCACGCAGGCAAATTTTGTTTCCCCGCCGACGGTCAGACGGCAGCCGCCGCACATTCCCGTGCCGTCGATCATGATCGGATTCATGCTGACGACGGTTTTGATGCCGTAGGTTTTTGTCAGCTGACAGACGAATTTCATCATGATGAGCGGACCGATGGCGATGACCTCATCGTATTGGTTGCCTTCGCGGATGAGGGCTTCCAGCGCATTGGTCACAAGCCCCTTTTGACCGTAGCTTCCGTCGTCGGTCATCAGAAGCAGCCGGTCGCTGACGCTTTGAAATTCGGATTCCAGAATCACGAGATCGCGGTTTCTGAAACCGACCACACTGTGAACCTCCGCGCCTGCGGCGTGCAGCTCTTTGGCGATCGGGTACGCAATCGCGCATCCCACTCCGCCGCCGATGACCGCCACTTTCTTCAGCCCCGCAATGTCGCTGGGAGTGCCGAGCGGACCGACAAAATCATGCAGACAGTCGCCGACCTGTAAAGAATCAAGCTCCATGGTAGACGCGCCGACGATCTGATAGATGATCGTCACGGTGCCCGCTTCGCGGTCATAGTCGGCAATGGTCAGCGGCACGCGCTCGCTGTCCGATTTGGCACGAAAAATAATAAATTGTCCCGGCAGTGCTTTTTTGGCGATGAGCGGTGCTTCGATCACCATTTTCGTCACCGTCGGATTGAGGGATTGCTTTTCAAGAACGGGAAACATTAAAAAACCTCGCTTTCGGCTTTGCATATACAATTTAATTGTACCTTATTTTTCTTTTCTTTGCAATAGGAAAAGCACGGGGTTTTCCACCAAAATTTGCACAATTTTGTATTGACACCGTGAAGCGGATTTGTTACAATAACTCTAAGACGATAAGGAGGGAAAAGTATGCAGAAAAAGTGTATTTCCAAAGATTGGTATTTGAAAACGTCGGCGTTCGGAGAACAGAAAATCGATCTTCCGTACGACCATGCGGTGGTGCAGCCGCGCGACCCGAAAGCCCCCGGCGGTGCGGCAAACGGGTTCTTTGTCGGCGGTCCGGCGGATTATACGAAGATTCTGTCCGTGGACGGGCGGAAGGTGCATCGGATTCTGGATATCGACGGTGCCTATATGTGTACGCAGGTGTTTGTCAATGAAGGAGCAGTGGCACTTCACCCGCACGGATATGCTCCGTTTTTGGTTGATCTGACCGAGCAACTGCTTCCCGGTGAAAACAAAATCTGCTTGCATACAGACGACAAACAGCCGTCCACGCGTTGGTATTCCGGTGCGGGCGTGTACCGTGATGTGTTCCTTTGGGAGGGCGGCGAAGTGCGCGTCGAGCCATGGGACACCTTTATCACCACGCCTGATGAACATACGGTTCGTGTAAAATACGAGCTGTCGGCGGATCGCAATGCCGAAGCGGCGGTGACGGCAGCGGTGCGGGATCATGAGGGAAACACCGTGGCGACGGTGACGGGAGCCGCAGATGTGATAAAAGGAGAGAAAACGCTCCTGACACTTACGCTCAGATTGGACAATCCGCACCGGTGGGATCTGGATGACCCGTATCTGTACCGTCTGCACACGGAAATTTCGGTCGGCGGGGAAGTGACCGATACCGCGGATCATACGTTCGGAGTGCGCCTGATTTCGTATACGGCGGAAAACGGCTTCCAACTCAACGGAAAAACGGTGAAAATGCGTGGCGGATGTATTCACCACGACCACGGTGCCCTGGGCGCGCGGGCATTTCCCGCTGCCGAAGAGCGCAAGGTTCGCCTGCTGAAGGAACTGGGCTTTAATGCGCTGCGCTCCTCGCACTATCCGCCTTCGCTGGCACTGCTGGAAGCGTGCGACCGACTGGGCGTGATTGTCATGGACGAAGCGTTCGATGTGTGGAACATGGGCAAAGTGGACAACGATTATCACAACTGGTTTGCCGATTGGTGCGACCGTGATATTTCCTATATGGTCAAGCGCGACCGCAATCATCCGTGCGTGATGAGCTATTCGACCGGAAACGAAATCGGCGAGCGTATGGGTCTCGGCGACGGTGTGCGCTGGCAGCAGCATCTGGCGGATGAAATCCGCAAATACGATACCACCCGCCCGGTGACAAATGCCGTCTGCGGGTTGTGGATGATCAACTACGGTCACCAGGACGAGGAGACAAGAAAAACCTTTATGAAGCAATTTCCGGTCAATGACTTCTGGAGCGAACCGGACGCCTGGGAGAAGGTCACTGAGAAATTTATGGAGCCGCTGGATATCGTAGGATATAACTATATGTGCCATTGCTACGACCGCGACCGTGAATTGTACCCGAATCGGGTTGTCTGGGGTTCGGAGACACAGGTGCTGCATTTTTATGATTCGTGGAACGGCGTGCTTCGAAACAGCAACGTAATCGGCGACTTCACCTGGACGGCTATCGACAACCTCGGAGAAGCGGGCTGCGGACGTTCGGTCTGGGCGCGCGACGGGCATATTGACGGTATCAATATGGCGGACTATCCGTACCGCACCTGCTTCCAGGGAGATCTGGATCTGTGCGGTTTCCGTCGCCCGCAGGCATACTATCGGGAAGCAATCTGGATCGGCGGCAAAGAACCGCATATTTTCACGACGCATCCGGAACACTATGGCGAGGGCTTCAGCGGTACCGAGTGGCATTGGTACGATGTGCTGGACACCTGGACGTTTGATGACCGTTATCTCGGAAAACCGGTGCGGTGCGAAGTGTACACCGACGCGGAGGAAATTCATTTCTTCCTCAACGACCGCCCGGTGGGAACAGCAAAGCCCGAGCAGGCGATTGCGGCAGTGGATGTGCCGTATGAAAAGGGAACCTTGACGGCAATGGCGTTCAAGGGCGGAAAAGAGTGCGGAAGATTTTCTCTGCATACCGTGAAACCCGCGTCGGAAATCGAAATCAAGCCCGAACAGGCGACTTTCAAAGCGGACAACCGCGACCTGGCGTATTTTGACATCACCATCTGCAATGAGGACGGCGATCGGATCGTAGACGCGGAAAACGAAATGAGCTGTCATGCGGAAGGCGGCGAACTGCTCGGATTTTTCAGCGGTGCGCCGTGCAACGAGGACGATTATCCGTCCTTTGTCTGCCATGCGTTTCTCGGACGCGCGCTGGCGGTTGTGCGTGCCGACCATCCGGGCGAAGTGCGCGTGACGGTGGAAAGCAAGGGGTTAAAGAGCGCTTCGGCGACGGTACAAGCCGAATAATCGTAAAAGGCGGCATTTTGCCGCCTCAGTGTGTCAAAAAACTTGTTTTTTGATATGCTGTCAGACGTCAAGAAAGCGCCGGAGACAAGCAGCTCGCGTCCGTCGGCGTATATAGATACGGTAGGACGCGAGCTGCGAAGTAAGTGAAAATGCGATATTATCTTTGATTTCCGAGTTTTTTCAAAATTTTAAGATTTGCAGAGCAAAACACGAAAGCCGGAAACCCTCATGTAGATGACGGTTTATTGACGGTCTAAAAAGGCGGCATTTTGCCGCCTTTTTAAGTACATTTAAGGCAGATGCGGTAAAATAAAAGGAAAAAGGGGGAGTTTTTGTGCGGCTGTTGCTGGCAGAGGACGAAAAAATGCTGCGGGAGGCGCTGAAAGCGCTGCTGGAGCATGAACGGTACGCCGTGGATGCGGTGGATAACGGCGAGGATGCGCTGCTGTATCTGGAAAACGGGGAATATGACGGTGCGGTGCTGGATATCATGATGCCGAAGCTCGACGGACTGTCGGTGGTGCGGCGGCTGCGGGAGGAGAAAAACACGGTTCCCGTGCTTCTTCTGACGGCAAAAAGCGAAATTGACGACCGTGTGACGGGACTCGACAGCGGCGCGGACGACTATCTGACCAAACCGTTTTCCTCCAAGGAACTTTCCGCCCGCATCCGCGCAATGCTGCGGCGTCAGCCGACACTGCGGGATACGGCGCTGAAAGTCGGAAATCTCACACTTAACCGTGCGGATTTCACGCTTTCGTCGCCGCACGGATCGGTGCCGCTGCAAAACAAGGAATTTCAGATGATCGAGATTCTGATGGCAAACCCCGGACAGGTGATTTCGACCGAACGGTTTTTGGAAAAAATCTGGGGTTTGGACACCGACGCGGAAGCGAATGTGGTATGGGTGAATCTTTCGGGATTGAGAAAAAAGCTGGAAACTCTCGGCGCGGATGTGCGGATTCGTGCGGCGCGGGGGCTGGGATATAGTTTGGAGGAAATACGCGATGATTAAAAAACTGCGCAGAAACTTCATTCTGATCACCATGCTTTCGGTGTTTTTGGTGCTGGCGGTCATTATGGCGATCGTCAACGGCATTAATTTTGCACAAAAGGATCGCTCGGCTTTGCAGATGCTGACGATGCTGGCGGACAATAAGGGACAGTTCCCGTTCAAGGATCCTCCCAAAAAATCGGACGACGGAAAGCCGTTTGCTTTTTCGCCGGAGGCGCCGTATGAAACACGGTATTTTTCGGTGCAGTTGAAAGAGGACGGCGAGCTTGTCAGCGTGGACACGGGAAAAATTGCCGCCGTGGACACCGAACAGGCGGCTTCCTTTGCGCAAACGCTTTGGCAAAAGGAAAAACGCACGGGGTATCTCGGAAATTATAAGTATCTTGCGCAGGAAAACGACGCGGGGGTGCGGTTTTTGTTTCTCGACTGCACACGCGATCTCAATTCCGTGCGGGAGTTTTTGTTGATCAGCCTGGCGGTTTCGGGCGTCGGACTGGCGGCAATTTTTCTGTTGGTCGTGGCGTTTTCCGGACGGGCGATCCGTCCGATGTGCGAAAGCTATGAAAAACAGAAAAAATTCATCACCGACGCGGGACATGAACTGAAAACCCCGCTGGCGACGATTTCCGCGTGCAACGAAGTGCTGGCAATGCAGCAGGGAGAAAATCAGTGGACCGACGGCATCCGCGACCAGGTGGAACGTCTCACAAAACTGACGGGTGAGCTGGTGTCTCTGGCACGGATGGACGAGGGCGCGCCGCTGACGGTGATGGAACCCGTGCCGCTGTCCGAAGTGGTGACCGAAACGCTCCGACCGTTCGCGCTGACCGCCCAAAGCCGCGGTCTGCGGCTGGTTTCAAGGATTCAGCCCGATGTCACCGTGACGGGAGACCGCCGGTTGCTGGAACAGGTGGTGTCCGTGCTGGCGGATAACGCGGTGAAATACGCCTGCGGGGAGGAAATCCGCTTCACCCTGGAGACCAAGGGCAAAAAAACGGTGCTGACCTGTGAAAACGAAGCCGAGGGGCTGACGGCGGGCAATCAGGAAGCCATGTTCGATCGGTTCCGACGCGGGGATTCTTCCCGCAGCACCGAGGGCTACGGCATCGGGCTTTCCATGGCAAAATCCATTGTGCAGATGCACCGCGGAAAAATCACTGCCCACAGTCCCGACGGAAAAACGCTGAAAATTACCATTCAAATATGAGCCGAAAAATCGGCTCATATTTTTTTTGTCTGCTTTAAGTACATTTAAGGAAGCGCCGCTATACTGATAATCACAGGAGGCGAGAACAATGAAAAACGATGTGTTTCAACGATATGAACTTAAATATCTGCTCACCGCCAAACAGCGCCGCTTTCTCGAACAGGCAATTCAATCTTCTATGACGCCCGATGCCTACGGCGAGAGTACGATACGGAATGTGTATTACGATACGCCCGATTTTCGGCTGATCCGTCGGTCGCTGGAAAAACCTTCCTATAAAGAAAAGATCCGTATGCGCAGCTATCGCCGCGTCGGGAAAGAGGAAACGGTATTTCTGGAATTGAAGAAAAAGTGCGGCGGCGTGGTGTTTAAACGGAGGATTTCGCTTCCGCAGAATCGGGCGGCTGCGTATCTGAACGATGAATGTCCGCTTTTGAATCAGACACAGATCGGACGGGAAATCGACGCGTTCAAAAATTTTTACCGCACGCTCGTTCCCGCCATGTATATCAGCTACGACCGCACGGCGTATTTCGGAAAAGACGATCCGGGCTTTCGCCTCACTTTTGACCGCCATATCCGCTATCGCACCGAGGCAATGAGCCTCTGCGAGGAGCCTTATGGTACTGAATTGCTGGAGGAAGGACAGTCACTGCTGGAAATCAAGGTTTCCCGCGCGGTGCCGCTGTGGCTGGTAAAACTGCTGGGGGAAGCGGGCATCCGCCAGACTTCCTTTTCCAAATACGGCATGGCATACACCCGAATGATACGGGAAAAAGAGAACGGAGGAAGAAATTGTGCTTGATCGGATATTTGCTTCGGTAATTACGGAAACAACCCTGACTTTTGCGGCGTTTGCCGCTTGTGTGGGGACGGCAATCGTCCTCGGAGTTATTACTTCTATCGTTTATACAATTTGTAATCAATCGTCCAAGAGCTTTGCGGTGACGCTGGCAATGCTTCCGGCGATCGTCAGCGTGATCATTCTGATGGTCAGCGGAAGCCTCGGCGCAGGATTGGCAGTGGCGGGGACGTTCTCGCTGGTGCGTTTTCGCTCCGCGCCGGGAACGGGCAGAGAAATCGGCAGTGTGTTTCTTGCCGTGGCAATCGGTCTTGCGTGCGGCATGGGGTATGTCGGATACGCCGCCGCGGCTGCCGTGATCCTTTGGGGATGCTATTTGCTGCTCAGTCTCACGCCTTTCGGAGAAAAACGGGACGCCGAACGGCAGAAAATTCTGCAAATCACCGTGCCGGAGGATCTGAGCTACGGCACCATGTTCGACGAACTGTTTGAAAAATACACCGATCATGTCCGTCTGCTCAAGGTCAAAACGGCAAACTTCGGAAGTCTCAACCGACTGACCTATGAAATTACGGAAAAAGACCCTTCGCAGGAAAAAGCCTTTGTGGACGACCTGCGCTGCCTCAACGGAAATCTGGAAATCAGTCTTTCACTCCGACAAAGCGAAAGCGAATTGTAAGGGAGGAACGGTTATGTTCAAAAAAATCATCGCCGTTTTCACGGCATTGGCAATGGCGGCAATGGCTGCCGCCTGCGGACAGTCTCAGCCGTCGGATACGCTGAATACTTCTTCGTCACCTTCTTCGGTGACTTCGACGTCCGCGATGTTTTCCGATCGGGACTATGAAATCGGCTATTCGGACGCCGTGACGGTGACGCTCAGCGGCGATACCGCCGCGGCGGACGGCGCGGGAGTGACCGTCAGCGGCAGCACCGTCACCGTCACCGCCGCGGGAACGTATGTCCTTGAGGGAACCTTGAACGGACAGATCGTGGTAGACGCGGGCAAGGACGACAAAATTCATCTGGTGCTGAACGGGGCTACGGTCACCTGTGCTTCGGGGGCGGCACTGTATGTGAAAAAAGCCGACAAGGTTTTCCTGACGACCGAAGCGGACACACAGAACACGCTTGTCAACAGCGGCGAGTTTGTGCAGAGCGATGACAACAATGTGGATGGCGCGGTCTTTTCCAAGTCCGATCTGACCATCAACGGCGACGGCACACTGACGGTGAACAGCACCGCTCACGGCATTGTCTGCAAGGATGATCTGAAGATCATGGGTTCTGCACTGAATATTACGGCGACCAAAAAAGGCATCGACGCCAACGACAGCGTGCGGATCGCGGGCGGCAGCCTGACCGTGGACAGCGGCACCGACGGCATCCATTGCGAAAACACGGACGATACGGAAAAAGGCTATATTTATATTGCCGACGGCACGTTCACGATCACCTCCGGCAGAGACGCGTTTGACGCGTCCGGCACGTTGACGGTGGAAAACGGCACCTTTACACTGACGACCGGCGGAGGCAGCCAAACCGTTACCGTTTCGGGCGGTCAAATGATGCCGAACGACCGAAAACCGTCGCAGGATACGGCAGGAGATACAACGAAGGACACTTCCTCGGACGGCATTGTCTGGGACACTTCGGGTATGACCGAACCGCCCGAAATGCCGCAGGACGGACAAATGCCACAGGACGGACAAATGCCGCAGGGAGGACAGACCCCTCCGGACGGACAGTTCGGACAGGGCGGCAGCCGTCCCGAAAAACCGCAGGGCGGCAATATGCCGACCCCGCCCTCCGGAGGACAGACGCCTCCTGACGGAAATTTTCCGGGAGGAAGCGGCAATTCTTCCGCAACCACCGAATCCTGCAAGGGATTGAAGGCAGACGGAACGGTGACGATCTCGGGCGGCACGTTTGTGCTGGACACGGCGGATGACGCGGTGCACAGCAACTCCGACGTTACGGTCACAGGCGGAAAATTCACGGTTTCCACCGGGGACGACGGATTCCACGCCGACGGCACCCTTACTGTTTCGGGCGGTACGGTGAACATCACCCGCAGTTATGAGGGATTGGAAGGCACCGTGGTGAACATTTCCGGCGGAGAGGTTTCTGTCACCGCATCCGACGACGGCATCAATGCCGCGGGCGGGAAAGACACCTCCGGTACAGCGGGATGGTTCGGCAGCGATTCCTTCCGCGGTGATTCCCAGAGCAGTATTACCATCAGCGGCGGCAGCATCACCATCGACGCTTCCGGCGACGGGATTGATTCCAACGGCTCTCTGACCGTAACGGGTGGCACAGTCTACGTCAACGGTTCTGTTTCGGATGGCGACGGCGCGCTGGATTACGAAGGCGAAGGCATCATTACAGGCGGCACGGTGGTTGCGGTCGGTTCGTCGGGAATGGCGGTCAATTTCGGAAAGAACTCGACCCAGGGAAGTATTCTTTATAACCTCTCTTCCGCACAAAACGCGGGAACAGAGGTGACCCTGACCGACGAAAACGGCAAAGTTCTGGCAAGCTTCACACCGACAAAAACCTTCCGCAGTGTGGTGATCAGCGCCCCCGGGGTGGAAGTCGGAAGCACCTATACGTTGACTGTCGGCTCGCAGACGTTTTCCGTCACCATGGACAGTGTGGTCTACGGAACGGGAAGCGGCGGTTTCGGCGGATTCGGTAAACGGTAAATTTTCTCGGGCGGGCAGTGCGAAAGCACTGCCCGCCATTTTCTGCGAAACTGACCGTTTTTGCATCGCGCATCCGAAAAAGAGCAAAAACAGTCATTGAAACAAGGGGGGGATTTGTGATACACTGAAAAACAGGAAAGAAGTGGTGAAATGCTCAAACGTGTAATCGGCAGCTGCCTTGCGTTGGCAATGCTTTTTGCGTATTCAGCCACGGGAGTGTCGGCGCTCGGAGAGGAGAATTCGTTTATGATTGACCGCTTGCAGACAGAATATCGGGATTGCCCGATTGGAATTGACACCGAAAAACCGCGGTTTAGCTGGCAGATGAAATCGTCGGCTTCGGCGCAGAGCCAGAAAAACTACCGCTTGACGGTGGCGACCGACGAGAAAAAGCTCGCCGCGGGCGAGTATGACTGTTGGGACAGCGGCACGGTGGAAAGCGGCGTGTCGGTGGGCGTGGTTTACGGCGGCAAAGCACTGCAGGCGCAGACACGGTATTATTGGCAGGTCACCGTGACCGAGCAGAACCGCCACATCCGCACCGTCGTATTTTGAGACGGGACTGATGAACGGGGGCTTCAGCGAAGCACAGTGGATCACGGCACCGGTCGCAGAGCTTCCCGGATTTTCCGACACTACGTTCACATTGGAAACAGAGGTTAAAATTCAGTCGGCAGCGGCGGGAATTATTTTCGGCGCACAGAACAATGCCAATTTTTTCATGTGGCAGCTGCTCCTTCCCGGTAACAGCTATTCCGGAAGCGGTATCGGTCTGCGTCCGCACCGTTGGGTGGACGGCTCGACACAATATCCCGCCCCCGGCGGCTGGAACGGCGTGGATGTCACGGCAAAGACGGGTGTGAGCGCCGAGGATATCAAAAACGGATTTGTAAAGCTGCGCCTGGAGGTTCGGGAAGGCACCGTGCAGACGTATGTCAACGATGCGCTTGTCTGCACCCATACCTTCCCGCCCTTTGCACTGGATTGTTTCGGTTTCCGCGAGAGCGGGGAACAGGCGGCGTTTGACTGTGTGACGGTCAGAAACGCCGAAGGAAACGTGATTTTTTCGGCGGATTTTTCCGACGGCACCAATCCGTTTGACGGCGGCACCGTGACGGACGGCGCGCTTTCGGTGAAGAGCAATGTGTTTTGCGTCAATAAAACGACGGAACAGGAGCAGGAAAACCCCGACAACCGTCCGAAAAACGGGGCAACCAACAAAATCAACGAACCCGCCCCGATGTTCCGTAAGGAATTTACGCTGGAAAAGGAAATCGCTTCGGCGCGGTTGTATCTCACCTCGGCGGGAAATCACGAAGCGTACCTGAACGGGCAGAAGGTGTCGGAAACCTATTTCGATCCCGGACGCACGAACTATTCGCATACTTTACAGTATCAAACCTACGATGTCACCTCGATGCTGAAAAAAGGAGCCAATGCTTTCGGCGCCTATGTGGGACACGGCTGGTTCCAGACCAAATGGAACAATTTCGGTTCCTATTTCGGACTGCTGATGAAATTGGACGTCACTTATGCGGACGGTACGAAAACTACCGTGGTGTCGGACGGCACGTTCAAGACGTATTCCGACGGACCGATCCGCTATGAGGATCTCATGAACGGCGAGACCTATGATGCCAATTATGAGGTCGAAGGCTGGAGCGAGGCGGGACTGGACGACCGCGCGTGGGAGTACGCAGTCTGCCGCACGGCACAGGCAATGCGCGTGGCGGCGACCCCGACGGCATCTGCCGAACAGCCGGTCACTGCGGGCGTGAAACTGACCCCCGTGGCGGTCGAAAAGGTTGCCGACAATACGTTTGTGTACGATTTCGGTCAGAATATGGCAGGTATTCCGTACCTGAAAATCCGCGGCGAAAAGGGGCAGAAAATCAAACTGACCTACGGCGAAGTTACCAACGGAAATCTCGTTTCGTGGCAGGATAACGGAGTGCCGGGATCGGTGTACCGCGGTAATCTGACCGATGCGCAGGCGACGGATTTCTATGTCTGCAAGGGCGATCCCGACGGCGAGATTTTTCACCCGACCATGACCTACCACGGCTTCCGCTATATGCAGGTGGAAGCGGTGAATTTCCCGTTGGAAGAGGTCGGAAGCCTGCTTGTCGATGTGAAAGGGTATGTGCTTTATAACGATATGGAGCGCACCGGATGGTTTGAATGTTCGGACAGCGACGTCAATCAATTGTTTTCCAACTCGTACTGGTCGAATATTGACAATTTCCTTGCAATCCCGACTGACTGCCCGCAGCGCGGCGAACGCACGGGCTGGACGGGCGATGCGCAGATCTATGCCCGCACGGCTACCTATAATCTGAACAGCTTTGCGTTTCTGGAAAAATACATCCGCGATGTGCGTGCCGATCGCGACGCGAACGGCAATTATCCCGAAGTAGCCCCCGCACCGACCTGGCGCGGAACGGATACCGCCGCGGGCTGGGGTGATGTGGCGGTGGTAATTCCGTGGACACTGTATCTGGCATACGGCGATACCCGCGTGCTGGAAGAAAACTATACCGGAATGTGCGCCTGGGTGGATCATCTGGTGGCGGCAAGCGACCATTATCTGCGTCCCGACAAGTCGCAGTACGGCGACTGGCTGGCACAGGAGACCACGCCGCCGCGCGTCACCAATAACGCCTATGCCGCCTATGCTGCACAGCTGATGACCAAAACCGCGCAGGTACTGCACAAAACCGAAGACGCGGCGCACTATGCCGAAGTGGCGGAGGGCTTCCGCAAGGCATGGGTGGACAATTGCACCGACGGCGCGGGAAAAACGCTGTGCGAAACGCAGACGTCCTATGTGTTGGGCTTGCAGTTCTCGCTCTTTGACGAAAAAGATCGTGAAACGGCGGCAAACCGCCTGGTGGAATTGATCGAACAAAACGGAAACCGCCTGAAGACGGGATTTTTGGGCGTGAATTTCCTCAATCCGTCGCTGACCGACAGCGGTCACAGCGATACGGCTTATACGCTGTTGGAACAGCGGGCGTTTCCTTCTTGGCTGTATCCCGTCACGCTGGGTGCCACCACGATTTTTGAAAACTGGGGCGGCATGACGCAGAACGACGAAGGAAAGACTGCCATTTCCAATTCGCTCAATCACTATTGCTACGGCTCCGTTTCTGAATGGCTGTACCGTTATGTGCTGGGCATCGATGCGGACGAAGAACAACCGGGCTATAAGCATATTCTGCTGCACCCGACTCCGGACGGCACGCTGACCTATGCGCGCGGACGCTTTGATTCGCAGTACGGAACCATCCGAAGCGGCTGGGAATATAAGGGCAGCGACTGTGTGTATACCTTTGAGATTCCCGCCAATACCACGGCAACCGTCACTCTTCAAAAAGAAAAAGGAAAAACGGTGCTGACGGATTCTTCCGCTGTCATGATTTCCGAAACCGAAAAGGAAGCGGTATATGCCGTTTCGTCGGGTTCGCACAGCTTCACGGTGAAAAACGCGCGCGGCGGTTTGACCGAATCGATCACCGTCAGGGGCGCAAATATCCGCCTCGGCACGAATCCGGGCTTGCGCTTTGCCGCCACCGTGGAGAAAAACGAGTGGTATGATGCTTATTACGGCGAAGAAATATATGCCTATGCCGACAGCAATAACCTTCGTTTCGGCACAATTGTCGCACCGAGCGAACTGCTGGAAAATACCGACCTGATCACGGCATATCTTGGCGGCAATCCCGTCGTGCTGGATATTCCGGCGAAGAAAATTTACGCGCAGGATGCCGAAACCCTGACCTTCACGGGCGTGCTGACGCAGATTCCCCGGAAAACGTCGACATATACCATGAAACTGACGGCGGCGTTTTATATCTGTACGCGCGAGAATGAGTCGGCTCAATGGGAGTACCGGTTCTCCGAAACGCTGGAACGGTCGTATTTTGAATGTGCGCAAGCGGCATTGAAGACCTACGAAGCCGTGGAAAATCCCACGCAGGAACAGCAAAAGGTGCTTTTGCAGCTGAGAGAACTGGTCGCTGCGGTGGATAACGACGATTCTCTGTGGCTCGGCGGAGAGGAAAACCGTTGGTACTGATTTTGCAAAAATGAACGATTCGCTCGTCTGACAAGCCGGAAAATATGCGTTTCCGACTTGTCTTTTTTTGTGTATTTGATATGATAAAAGAAAAAACGGCAGGAGGCAGGATATGTTCAGAAAAATAGTACTGGCGGTCGCCATGCTTTTGGCGGCGACACCGGTGTTTGCCGAAGAATCGGTCTTTTCGGTGGAGAATCCGCGGACGGAATATCTGACCGATCCGATCGGAATTGATGCGGAAACCCCGCGGCTGACCTGGGAGATGAACTCCGATCGGCGCGGACGGAAACAAAAAAGCTATCGGGTGGTGGCTTCTCTGTCGGAAGAATCTCTTCGGGCGGGAAATTATGACGCGTGGGACAGCGGCACCGTGGAAAGCGATCTTCCCGTCGGCGGACTATCGCGGCACGCTTTCGGCGCAGACACGCATGTGGTGGAAGGTGATCGTGACCGACCAGAACGGCACGACGGCGGAATCCGCGCCCGCCTTTTTTGAAACGGGACTCGGAAATAACGGCTGGGCGGGCGCGCAGTGGATTACTGCCGAGCAGCTGGATGCTTCCGGATTTGATATCAAGTCCTTCACCGTGGAAGCCGACGTGCGGGTGGATGCCGGTGCGGCGGGCGTGATTTTCGGTGTGAAGGATCGCACGCAGTATTATGCGTGGCAGATTGCCGCCGGAGAGGAACGCGTGAGTTGGCGCCCGACCCTGTGGGAAACGGGAAAAGAATACGCCTCCAACCCCGAACCCGGCTGGACGGGCGTTTCCCTTACGGAACTGGGAATTTCCAAAGCGGATGTGACGGAAAAATTCGCCCGCCTGAAAATCGTTTCCGAAAAAGGAAAGATTACGACGTATATTAACGGGATTCAGATTTATCAGAACAGTTTTCTTCCATTCAGCCTCGGCTTTGTCGGATTTTATGAGGAATCGGGCGAAAAGGGAACATTTGACAATCTGAAGGTGACCGACGAAAACGGAAAAGTCCTGCTTGACGAAAAGTTTGACGGCGAAGCGGGCTTTTCTTCGGGTGTCCGCAATGAGGACGGCACGTTCACCGTGGAAAACGACCGCTTCTGCATCCGTGCCACCGACGGCGCCGCCGCGATTGCCGACGGAAGAACCGTCAATTCGGGGTCGTATGTCAATGCACCGGCGCTGATGTTCCGTCGGGAATTTTCGGCAAAGGCGGCAGTGACTTCGGCAAGACTGTATGTCACCTCGGCGGGCAATTATGAAATGTACCTCAACGGTCAGACGGTGACGGACAGCTATTTCAATCCCGGAAGAACGGACTATTCCCGCAATCTGCTGTACCAGACCTATGACGTGACCTCGCTTGTGCAAAGCGGGCAGAACGCGATCGGCGCCTATGTGGGCGCGGGATGGCTGCATACCAAGTGGAACAACTTCGGAGAAAAATTCGGACTGCTGGTGCGCCTGGATCTGACCTATGCTGACGGCACGACCGAAACCGTGGTGACGGACGGAAACTGGAAATCCTACAACAACGGTCCTATCCGCTATCAGGATTATATGAACGGCGAGACTTACGACGCGCGCTATGAGGTGGAAAACTGGCATACCGCGGGCTGTAAGGAAGAAGGCTGGATCGCGGCGAAGGTGACGACCGCAGGCGATCTCGGTGTTTCCAAAACGCCCGTCTATACGGCGACCCCGCCGATCCGTGCGGGCGAAGAGCTTGTACCGAAATTTTATTCTTCTCCCACCGCCAATGTGGTGGTCTACGATTTCGGTCAGAACATGGCGGGAACGGTTTCGGTGAAGATCAAAGCCCCTGCGGGGACAAAACTGAAATTCACCTACGGCGAAATCCTCAACGAAAAGAAACTGGAAAATTCGGACGGCAACCCCGGCACGGTGTTCCGCAAGAATCTTTCGGATGCCCAGGCAACGGATTATTATATCTGTAAGGGCGACCCGGACGGAGAGGTTTTCTCTCCGACCATGACGTCCCATGGCTTCCGCTATATGCAAATCGAAGGCGAAAACAAAAACGTGTACGCTGTGATGTTTTCGGATGTGAAAGCGCTGGCACTGTATACCGACCTTTCGCGCACCGGAACCTTTGAAAGCTCCAATGAACTGCTTAATCGGTACTATCTGAACTCCTACTGGTCAAATATCAGCAACTTCCTCAATACCCCCACCGATTGCCCGCAGCGCGGCGAGCGCACGGGCTGGGCGGGCGATGCGCAGCTTTATTCCCGTACCGCGACGTTCAATCTGGATGCGATCACGTTTTTTGAAAAATACTGCAAGGATCTGCGCCTGGGACAAGGCTCCAACGGCGGAATCCCCGAAGCGGCGCCTGCTCCGACCTGGGGCAGCTCCAACGTGGTCAACGGCTGGAGTGACGCCATGGTAATTATTCCATGGACACTGTATCAACAGTACGGGGATGTCCGTGTGTTGGAAGAAAATTTCACGGCAATGACGCGGGAAGTGGATTGCCTGGTGGAAAACAGCACCCTGACGGAATACGGCGATCTGGAACGCCCCGACGGTGTGGCGCAGCAGCCGGGTGCGCAGTACGGCGACTGGACGACCCTGGAACCGACCAATCTGCTGGTTACAAACAATGCGTACAGCTGTTATTCGGCACAGCTCGTCAGCAAAGCGGCGACCGTCCTCGGAAAAACGGAAGAAGCAAAGAAGTATGCGGACATTGCCGAGCAGTACCGTAAAGCGTGGGTGCGCGCCTGCACGGACGGCGAAGGGAAAACGCTGGTCGGCACACAGACGTCCTATGCGCTGGGTCTGCAATTTCATTTGTTTGACGAAGAGGATCGTGCCGCGGCGGCAAAAAATCTCGTCAATCTGCTGGAAGAAAACAACTATGCCACCAAAGTGGGCTTTTTGGGAATCAATATCCTGCACGCCGCACTGACGGAAAACGGCTATGCCGAAGCGGCGTACCGGCTGATTGAAAACGAAGCGTATCCTTCGCTTCTCTACCAGGTGAAAATGGGCGGCACCACAACCTTCGAGGTGTGGAACGCGATCAAGGAAACCGAGGACAATACCCTGCAATTCACCAATATGTATTCTTCGCTGAACCATTACCCTTACGGTGCGGCGGCGGAATGGCTGTACCGCTATGTGCTGGGAATTGATACCGATTCCGAACAGACCGGTTATCGGCATCTGTATCTCCATCCGACGCCCGGCGGCACGCTGACCTACGCCAAGGGAAGCTATCAGTCGCACTACGGTAAGATCGAAAGCGCATGGAAATATGAAAACGGCGATTTTGTCTATGACGTGACGATTCCCGCCAATGCGACGGCAACGCTGACTTTGCCGCTTCAGGGCGGCACGGAAGTGTTGGAAAGCGGAAAGAAAGCCGAGCAGTCGGAAGGCGTGACGGCGACGGACACGGCAGGCGTGTATGAGCTTTCTTCGGGAACGTATTCGTTCACGGTGAAAGGTGTTTCCAAAGGCACGGCAGATCCGACCGAACCGACCGTGTCGCAAACGGTATCGGATACCTCAGTACAACCGTCGGGCAGCGCGAATATTCCGCTGATTGTCGGCGCGTGCGTGGCGGGTGCGCTGGTGCTTGCCGCGGTTGTCGTGGTGATTTTGAAGAAAAAATCATAAATTTTCGCAAGTTGTGCGTGTTTTGCCCCGCGCGGCGGTCATTTTTTGACCGCCGCGCGGGGATTTTTTCTGTTTTGAAAGTTTTTTTAAAAAAATCGGAAAAACTTGTAGCAAATCGCAATTTTCATCGTCTATATAAGTGAAAACACTCAAAAAAAGGTCGGTATACAGAAAAAATACAACACAAAACGGCTTTTTTTGCGGTATTGAAAAAATTTTTCGGAAATTTTGAAAAATTTTGAAAAAACTTGTAGCAAATCGCGATTTTCATCGTCTATATAGGTGAAAAGCGTTTTTTGCGAGATTTATTGCAAAAAGGAACGCGAAAATGAAAAAAATCCTTGCAATTTTCCTGTCGGCAGCAGTATGTTTGGGAACCATGGCTTCCTGCGAAAGCAAAAAACGGTCGGGATTCTCCGGCACCGTGAGCGAATTGGGTTTCAAACCTGCGGCGGTAAAGACACGGTGGATTTCTCTGTACGAAAAAGCCCCTTCCGAGTCGGACGACGGTCAGGAAACGTATGATGTGACACAGCCGGTGATCGGCGACCGTAATCAGGGCTTTTGGTTCACCACCCGTCAGTATACGCCCGGGTGTCGGAATGTGTATCGGCAAAAAACTTATTTCGAGATGGAAAAAACACTCCTTCCGATTTTTGCCTATGAGCTTTGTCCCGCAGAAGATGAACTGTATTGGATCGGTTGTGAGCCGGACGGAGACACCGTGCTCCGCCTTTGGAAAACCGATTTGAAAACCCTGGAAAACACTGTGGTGTACACGCCGAAAGAGGGCACGGTTTTTGCCGCGGACAGCCTGACAGAGACATCCCAAAGAGGCAAAGACTTCTTCCTTTGGAGCGAATGTGCAAAGACGGGCGAAGGCGGCAAAGCATCGGATACCTTCACGGTCATGGCACTCAATATCGTAAGCGGCGAGATTACCCCGCTGTTTAAACAGAAAACCGAAATTTCGCGGTATTGCCCGCCTGTGATCTGCAACGGGCATATTGCCTATGTGCAGGAGGACGCGGACGGGAAGAAAATGCTTGTGGGAATGAACCTGGAGAGCAGAGAAACCGCCGAGCTTCTCGCACTGGATAAAAACACGGACGCGGCGGCATTTGACGGCACGCGGCTGGCGGTGGTGCTTGACGGGGAACTCTATACCAAAACGCTCGGCGAAAAGGAACTGACACCGGTTCCGGAGACGCAGGGTGTGCGCGATTGCTATGTGTTCGACGGTCTGCTGATATTTTGCGGGGACGGAGAAGAACAGCAATCGGCGGTGTTTTTGTATGACACGAGAGTTGCGAGAACCATATTTTCTTCGGAAAACTGCGAAGGACCGGAAGGCAAGGTGTCGTTTTTGCGAACCCGGTGGGATCCGTGGTACGAGTGCCTGTGGGTGCGCACGGACAAACCGACGGAGAATTATGCCGTCTTGGTCACCGTAAACTGAATTTTGATATCTCCCCCTGTTTAGATAGAGACCGAAGCCCGCGCGGAAATTTCCGCGCGGGCTTCGGTCGTCTTTTTGAAATTTTACAGTACCGTCAACCGACAGGTGTAGGAGCGGGAATCGTTCGGCGCGAGAAGGGTCATGTCGCGCTTTTCCTCGAACACATCGTTTTCCTCGGTGGTGGTGCAGCAGCCGGTTACGGGTTCAATGCACAAAAACGGCGCGCGTTTGGCAGTGGACCAGAAAACCAGATGCTCAAAATCGGGAAATTCGATTTTGAAGCGGCGGTCGCCCTTCGGATTTTCAAACATCACCGAGCGGGAGTTGAGATTCGTCATGACGATTGCGTCCACATCGAAGAAATGGTGGTTGAGGGTAAAGCTGTCCTCGTTGTTCAGAAACGGCGTCATACGAGTGAAATCCAGCAGCCCGCTTTCGACCACGGCGGCAGGATAGGAAACGGTTTCGGGTTTTTCCAGCGTCAGGCGGCAATGGTCGAAATCTTCGGGATCGATGTAGTAGCCCGTGTGGAATCCGACGGTATACGGCAGAGGACGGGTGTCGGTGTTGGTGACGGTGATTTTGGAAGTGAGCACATCGTTTTCAATGACATAAGAAGCGTCAAAAGCAAAATCGAACGGATAAACCTCTTTTGTGGCTTCGTCGGGAGTGTAACGCAGGGTAACCGCATTTTCCGAACGGGAAAGAACGGCAAATTCTCTGAAACGGATGAATCCGTGACGGGGCATTTCGTAAAACTTTCCGTCGATCAGCGTTTTTCCGTCGCGCAGACCGCCGACGAACGGAAACAGAAGCGGCGCTCTGCCTTTCCAATAGGCTTCGTCGCCGTTCCAGATGTACTCCTTGCCGTTTTTCTGAAACGAGGTCAATTGTGCGCCCACGGTGTCGATGACGGCACGGGTGCGGTCGCCGTGAATGGTGATGTTCATAAAATCTCCTCCATAATTTCTCCGAGGCAGGCATCGTCCGAGACCTGCGTCAGACGGACACTGATAATTTTTCCGTGAAGATCACGGTCGGTTTTGACATAGACAGGGGTGTAGTTTTCGCTGTACCCGAAAATCCCGCGTTCGTCCCCGTGGGTTTCCAAAAGCACCCGAACGGTTTTTCCGATCTGCGATTGCAGAAAGGTCTGCCGCACCTTGTCGGAAACGGCAATCAGCCGCCGGTTGCGCTCCTCCTTGACATTTTGAGTCACCTGATCGGGCATTTTGTCCGCTTTGGTGCCGGGACGGCGGGAATAGGCGAAGGCGTGAACCTTGGCAAATCCCACTTCTTCGACAAATCGGCATGACGTTTCAAACTCCTGCTCGTCCTCTCCCGGAAAGCCCACCATAAGATCGGTGGTGATGGCGGCGTTGTCGAAATGCGCGCGGATGCGCCGCACAAGGTCTTTGTATTCGTCGGCGGTGTAATGACGGTTCATGCGGGCAAGCGTTTCGGTGCAGCCGCTCTGAAGCGACAGGTGAAACTGCGGGCAAAACGCGAAGAGTTTTGCCATGCGGGCAAGATCGTCGTCGGTCAGAAGCTCCGGCTCCAGGGAACCGAGACGCACCCGTTCAATGCCCGGAATACGGCAGGCAATCTCCACCGCATCAATCAGCCGCAGACCGTATTCTTTTCCGTACAGTGACAGGTTGATGCCGACCAGCACCACCTCTTTGTATCCTTTTTCCGCAAGCCCTTCAAGCTCCTCCTTCAGATCGGCGGGCGCTTTGCTGCGCACGGGTCCGCGGGCGGTGGGAATGATGCAATAGGAACAGTAGCGGTCGCAGCCGTCCTGAATTTTCACAAAGGCACGCGTGCGCTCCAGAAACCGATCGGCGCGCATCGGTTCAAAGGCTTCTTTCGGACGGTGCGGCGTGATGTCCACGATTTTTTTGCCGTCCACCAAAAACTGCTTCACGGCGCCGATCAGTCCGGCACGGTTGTACGAACCGGTCACAATGTCCACATCTGCCAACGCGGCGGCGTCCTGCGGGTATGCCTGCGGGAAACAGCCGGTCAGCGCGATGATCGCCGCGGAATTGAGCTTTTTGAAACGGTGAAGCATCTGGCGCGTCTTTTTGTCGCCGGTTGCCGTCACCGTGCAGGAATTGATGATATATACGTCTGCGGGTTCCGAACAGTCCACTATGTCAAATCCGTGTTCCAGAAACTGCTGTTCCAGAATCTGCGTTTCGTACTGGTTGACTTTGCACCCGAGCGTAAAGAAAGCAACTCGCATAAAAAAATCCTTCCCGAAAAGATACTTCTATTATAATAAATTTTTCATAAAAATGCAATTAGCAGTTGACTAAAACTTCGGAAAATGGTATGATATTTTCAAAGATTGGAATCGGAGGGTGAACCTATGAAAGAATTAACAATCAAGTTTGATACGATCAACGATGTCAAAGCGTTTGTCAACAGCGTTTCCAAGTATGATTTTGAAGTCGATCTGGTTTCCGGACGCTATGCCGTGGATGCCAAGTCCATTATGGGTATTTTCAGCTTGGATCTGTCGAAGGAAATCCAAATGAAGGTGTATTCGGACGACTGCGCCGATTTCCTGAAAGAAATCAATCCGTATATTGTAAAATGAGTGAGCGGGATGCGCCTTTCGGCACATCCCGTTTTGCATACCCGACGTCGGACGCCTCATATATATGAGACAAAGAAAGGGGTACGGGTATGAAAAGAAAACAGGTGTGGGCTTTTTTTCTGGCGGTGCTTCTGGCATTGCCATGCGGCGTGTCGGCATCGTATGCGGACAACGATCCGGGAAAGGTGGACGCATTGACGGCGGCGGGCGTGATGATCGAGGATATCGACAGCGCGCTGGTCGATGCCGACCCGACGACGCTGGAAATCAAAGCGAAATCGTATCTGCTGATGGAGGCGTCGAGCGGGAAGGTGTTGGCGGAAAAGAACGCCGACGAACCGATGCAGCCGGCGTCGATCACCAAAATCATGTCGCTTCTGCTCACGATGGAGGCACTGGACGAGGGAAAAATTCATCTGGATGATACCGTGACCTGCTCGGAGCACGCCAACTCCATGGGCGGATCGCAGATCTGGCTGAAGGTCGGCGAAACGATGACGGTGAACGAACTGTTGAAAGCAGCGGCAATTTCCAGCGCCAACGATGCTACTGTGGCGTTGGCGGAGCACGTGGCGGGAAGCGAAGAGGGATTTGTCCGACTGATGAACGAGCGGGCAAAGGAGCTCGGAATGGAAAACACGACGTTTGTCAACTGCACGGGCTTTGACGATCCGAACCATCGCACAAGCGCACGGGATATTGCACTGATGTCACGCGAGCTGCTGAAGCACGAGAAAATCTTTGATTATACGACCGTGTGGATGGACAGTCTGCGTGACGGGGAAACGCAGCTGGTCAATACGAATAAACTGATTCGGTTTTATAAAGGCGCCAACGGACTGAAAACGGGAACGACCGACGGCGCGGGATATTGCCTTGCCGCCGCTGCGAAACGTGACGGAATGCAGCTGATTGCCGTCAATCTCGGAAGCACCACAACGGATGACCGTTTTTTCTCCGCAAGGAAGCTGCTGGATTACGGATTTGCCAATTATGAAATCACGCAGCCTGAGCTTTCCGAGCTGTCCCCCGTGAAGGTAACGCACGGAACCGCCCCGGAGGTGTCGTCGGTTTGCCGTGCGGACAGTATTCTGCTGGAAAAAGGACAAAAATCACAGATCAAGCAGGAGGTGCAGCTGGCGGAGAGCCTGGAAGCACCGGTAGCGGAGGGCGACGTCATCGGAAAGGTGATTCTGAAAATCGGCGAGGAGACCGTCGGAGAATGTCCGATCACGGCAGGCGAAACGGTGGAAAAACGCACGTTTTTGATCTGCCTGCGGGATTTTTTGTCGATCCTCACGCAAATGAAATAGAAATTTGTCGATTTTCATGTAAGTTTGTGGTTTGGGACTTGAAAAACACGCGGTTTTCGTGTATGATAAAGGTATCACAACAAAGGAATGATAAAACATGGGACTGAAATTGAATACAAAGCATTTGGAAGGATTTATTTCCGACCATGAGTATACCGGGATCGAAACTCAGGTGTACGACGCAGCAAAACGTCTGGAGGAAAAAAGCGGACTGGGAAACGATTTTCTCGGCTGGGTGGATCTCCCGACAAATTACGATAAAGACGAGTTTGCGCGGATTCGGAAAGCGGCGGAAAAGATCAAGAAAAACACCGATGTGTTCGTGGTCATCGGCATCGGCGGATCGTACCTCGGCGCACGTGCGGCAATCGAACTGCTAACCTCTCCGCTGTATAATAATCTGAAAAAGGACACCCCAGATATTTATTTCGTGGGCAACGGCATCAGCGCCACGCACCTCAATGAAGTGCTGGAAATCTGCGAGGGCCGCGACGTGTCGGTGAACATCATTTCCAAATCCGGTACGACGACCGAACCGGCACTGGCGTTCCGCGTGTTCCGCGAACTGCTGGAAAAGAAATACGGAAAAGAAGGCGCGCGTGAGCGTATTTTCGCCACCACCGATAAAGCCAAGGGAACGCTGAAGGAACTGTCCGACCGCGAAGGCTATGAGACGTTTGTCGTTCCGGACGATGTCGGCGGAAGATATTCCGTGCTGACGGCAGTGGGTCTGCTGCCGATCGCCGTGGCGGGTATCGATATCGAGAAGATCATGAAGGGCGCACAGGAAGCGCAAAAAGCGCTGACGGTCTGCGACCTGGAGAAAAACGATTGCTATAAATATGCGGCAATCCGCAATATTCTGTATCGGAAGGGCAAATCCGTGGAAATGCTGGTCAGCTATGAACCTGCGTTCACGATGATGGCAGAGTGGTTCAAACAATTGTTCGGCGAAAGCGAAGGAAAAGACAACAAAGGACTGTTCCCGGCGGCGGCGGTGTTCTCCACCGATCTTCATTCGATGGGACAGTTTGTCCAAGATGGCGCACGGGTGATGTTTGAGACGGTGGTCAATATCAAGACCCCCAAGCACGACCTGTTCATCAAGCCCGATCCGGATAACTTCGACGGACTGAACTTCCTTTCCAACCAGAATATGTCGGTCGTCAATCAGAAGGCGTTCGGCGGAACGGTGCTGGCACATACCGAAGGCGGCGTGCCGAACGTGATTCTGGAAGTAGAGAAGATGGACGAGGAAGAATTCGGCTATATGGTCTACTTCTTTGAAAAAGCGTGCGCTATCTCCGGATATCTTCTGGGCGTCAATCCCTTTAACCAGCCGGGCGTGGAGAGCTATAAGAAAAATATGTTCGCGCTGCTCGGAAAACCGGGATATGAGAAGGAAAAAGCAGCTTTGGAAGCAAAGCTCGGCTGAGACTTTAAGTGCCATGTGCATTTAAATAAAAACAGGGAAACCTGCAAGGAGGAACAAGTATGATTAAACTTATCGTAGGCAAAAAAGGCTCCGGAAAAACAAAGATTCTGGTGGATAGAATCAATGAGGCAGCCCGTACCACGAAAGGTAGCGTCGTTTGCATTGAAAAACAGCTCCAGTTGACCTATAATATCGATCATTCCGTCCGACTGATCGATGTCGATCTTTATAATATTGAGGGATACGACGCCTTTTACGGCATGATTACCGGTGTGCTTGCAGGCAATTACGATATCACGGATCTGTTCATCGACGGCACGCTGCGTATCGGCGGCAGAAACACCGACGAGCTGGCGGCAATGATCGAGAAGATCGAGGCGCTGGAAGCGGCGAAGGATGTCAATATTGTGTTCACGGTTTCGTGCGACAAATCCGAGCTGAACGGCAAATTGCAGGGCTTGGCGGAATAAGAAAATTTTACATCCAAAGTAACACCCCCGCCCGATGCGGACTCATTCAGAGTCCGCATCGGGCGGGGGTCGTCATTTAATGAATCCGGCTTCTGCCGACAGAGGCAAAGCCCTTCATGAAAAAGGCAATGACCGCACAAAAAAAGCGCCGCTTCACGCGGCGCTTTTTGTAATTTTCCGGAGCATACGGACGGCGGTTTTTGCGTATATATGGGTACAGAACGCAAAGAAGAAAGGGCTGATATCATGAACGAACGAGAAGATCTGTCCCGTTTGTCGGGAGAATTGTGGAAAAAGATGGTCGAACGTTATCGCAATGATATGATGCGTATGGCGGAGAAGAAAACTCCGGAGCCTCCGACGGCGGCTGTGCAGCAGACGCCGCAGGATGCGGAAGTGTCCGCGCGGACAGAGGACGCAGCGCCTGCCGTGCAGACCGTGCGGGAAACAGCGGACGCCGTTCCCGCACAGACACCGCCGACTTTGGCGGAGGACGCCGTTCCCGCACAAGCACCGATGTCGTCGGAAGAAGATGCCGTCCCTGCAAATGCACCGTCGGAATCCGCGGCGACGCCTTCGGAAGAGGAAGGCGAGGAAAACGAAAAAATCCGCGAAGAGCAGGAGCTGCTGCAGCTGTACGAACGCACCCGCGCGGCAAGAGAAGAAATTGCCGAACTGGAGCGCCGCAAGGCTCAGCTGGACCATGAGATCGGCGAACGGGAGAGAAAACTGACAACGGAAACCGAGCAGAGGGAGGAAATACCCACGCCGGCGGAATCCGAGCCGCCGACCCCTGCCGATCCGACGAAGGAAACGCCGTCGGAGGATGCGGCGCGAATCGAGTCCCGTCAACCGGTGCAGCCGTTGGAAAGAACCCGTACAGGGGAGAAAACCGTGCCGCGAAATCCGTACGATTTTTCGGATTACACCGGCACCGCACGTCTGATTGTCCAAGTGTTCCTGGCACGCCAGGCACTGCCGCTTGAGAACGCCTCGGTCACGGTGTCCGAACAGGTGAACGCCGACGGTGCGGAAAAAGTTCTTTCCGTTCAGCAGACCGACGAAAACGGAAAAACCCAGCCGATCGAACTGCCTGCCCCGCCGGAATACAAGTCCGAAAAGCCGGGGTTCAGCGACCCGTTTGCGCGGTATAATGTGCTGGTGCAGAAAAAAGGATATTACACACAAAAGGTGATCGGCGTGACGCTGTTTGCGGGAATCACTTCGATTGTTCCTGTCAATATCGAGCCGCTTCCGCGCGGAGATCAGAGCGGGGAAGAAATGTTTGTGGTCGGCGATTACGACCTGTAAGGAGGAACATTATGCCGGTTGTTATTCCGCAGTATATTACCGTGCATCTGGGAACGCCGTCGTCCAATGCCAGAAATGTGACGGTCACATTCCCGGATTATATCAAAAATGTTGCGAGCAGCGAAATTTATCCCACTTGGCCCGAAAACGCCCTGCGTGCCAATATTTATGCGCAGATTTCTTTTGCGCTCAACCGTGTGTATACGGAATGGTACCGCAGCCGCGGGTATAATTTCGATATCACGAGCAGCACCTCCTATGACCAGTCCTTCCGCAACGGGCGCGATATTTTCCAGAATGTGGCGAATATTGTGGACGATATCTTCAACAGTTATATCCGCCGCGTGGGTTCTTTTGAGCCGCTCTTTGCCCAGTACTGCAACGGTACGACCGTCACCTGCGGCGGGTTGTCGCAGTGGGGAACGGTTGATCTGGCAAACCGCGGGCTGTCCACCTATCAGATTCTGACATACTATTACGGAAGCGACATCGAGATCGTGCGCAATGTGCCGATTGAAAATATCGGGGAATCTTATCCGGGAGCTCCTTTGCGGCGGGG
>ERZ808246.684-NODE-684-length-27162-cov-3.455417_pt1 | contig 27162 bp, 21 predicted proteins | sample MGYA00521083_ERZ808246 | MGnify/ENA primary metagenome ERZ808246 (study PRJEB31516, sample SAMN03275577) | gut metagenome | biome: mammalia-associated habitat; material: feces | host: Papio cynocephalus | place: Kenya | collected 2012-07-07 ...
CAGTAAGTGCCTTGCTCTATCTAAACTTATCAACCAAAAATATACTTATTGTAATAACCACCATCCCCACACTTTTTGTGGTTTATTTGCTTGTTGCCCCAAGCAAAATTAAACACGATAATTAGCTGTTAACTGCAACGGCATTTTGCTTAAACGACCTAAACGCAACGCTTAAAAAATCAAGTTTTTCTAAATCTTCTGTTTTTATATGCTTTTTATAAAATGAATTATAAATTTCTAAAATCCAGCCTTCATTTTTAAAAATTTGTGATAATTTTTGCGATGTGTAGCCATATTTTAATAAAATATCGCAAAATTGGTCTATTGCTATGTTTATGCGCCTAAAATATGTGCGCATACTTATGTTTAATGTTTTGCTTGCAAGCTCGCTAGAAAACCTATCTGCATACTTAACAACCAATATCCTTGCATTTAAATTATCAAGCTTTTGCAAAATGTTATCTACCAAAACTTTTACATTTATCAAAAACTTTTTTCGCTCGGTTAGTGCAATAACTTTGTTTGCACAAAACTGCACATCAAGCCCATATCTACCCGAATTTATGCCGTATCCAAGCACAGTTTTATCAATGGCCCCACAAATTGTTTCTAGGTGGCCATACGCTACCAGTAAGGCTTTTGCCCAACTTTTTTCACTATCTTTCATAAACCTCTCCTTTAGTTTTCGACTTTATTATAAATTAAGTTTTTTTGCATTGTCAAAGTTTTGTGACACAATTTTGTAAAATATTTTATTTTTTTACAAAATGCAACAATTTTTGACAAGAAGCATATTTGTTATCGAACACCTGTTTTATGATATCACATCAAATATGCCAGCTGTGTGTCATAAAATAGTCAAATTTTAAAAAAAATTAAAAAATATGGAAATTGCTGTATATATTTGATATAATAAGTAATATGAAAAAATATATATCAATATTTTTTGCCTTAATGTTAGGCATTTTTACATTTTTTTGCCCGCAAAATGCAGGTGCAAATTGCTTTGCCGATGAGGTTACAAATTTAGGATATTCGTTTGAAAATATTTCAAACTACTACTCTATCAGCAAATATTCAAAAACAATTTATCTAACTGCCGAAAGCAAAATTGCAAAAATAGATAATCAAGTTGTGTATTTTGATAACAGCGACACAACAACCGGAATTTACAAACCACAGTTTGCAATGCAAGTTGATGATGAAGTTGTTGCAGTGTTTGACAGTTTAAACGGCATTCAAATTTATAACTGCAATTTTGAGTATAAGGCAACTTATCGTATTGTAGAAAGTTTGCAAAACACAAAGTATAGTTTAGGCAAAGTTAGCAGTGTTGCAAAAGACTATTTAGGCAACCTTTATTTTATTGATTACACAAACAGCAAAGTGCTTTGCCTTGCACAAAATGCCACTACAATAACCGAGGCAAATATTGATGCCCTTGACATCACTTTTGATAAAAACAGCCAAATTGCAGTAAACCCAAATGGAGATATTATTGCAATATCAAACGGCGAAAACATTTATGTTTGCAACTTGCAACATAACAAAATTATTGCACAGTTTAGCGCAAAATCTAGCAAAATTATGTTTGACTATGCAAGCAACCTATTTTTGCAAAATCAAAACAATATTTTAAAATATGATAATCAAAACTATCAAAACACCGACTCAAAACAAATTGACATAACCCCAACCGATATTACTTTGGATGTTGAAACTGGCGTGTTTTATTTGCTTTTGGATAACATTTACACATATTATTCTAACGGCTTTGCGCTTAACCCAAGCGATGAAGCCTACCCTGTAAACCCAACCAGCACTACCCTTTTGAGTGATGTTGTAACAATGGCAAGGGTTACAACAAAAACAAAACTATACTCTACTTGTGTAAGTTTTGCCAGCAGTGATGATGTTGAAATAAACAGCCAAGTAATTGTTTTAAGCAAAGATGTAGAACAAAACCGAAATATGTGCTATTGCCTTTTGATTATTGATGGTGTGCAAAAACAAGGATACATAGAAAAAGTTGCCCTTCAAACTCAACAAGTGGTTATTCCAGAGCAAACCTACAAAACTATTTGTCCAAAAGTCCCTGTCCAAACCTATCCCGTAAGCACCAGTGGGCTGTATAGTGATGCCGAAACAAATCAGCCAATTTATTTGGGCGAAGAAACCGAAATTGAAGTGGTTAGTGATTTGCAAAACTTTACTGACGCAACCGGCAACACCTATTATGCCGTAAAAATTGGGCAAGATGGCCAGTTTGTTGGGTATGTGAATCAAAATTACCTAGCCCCAACAAATCAGTTTGAAAGCGAAAAAACTGACATTACCCCATATGGCGACCGTCAAACCGAATTTATTGCATATATTTTAACAGTTGTTGTTTTGCTTGGTGTTACAATTGCAGTTTGTGTTTATATTGCAAAAAAGCAATAAACTAGGCAAAATGCATTTGCCAAAACAAAAATTTAAAAAATAATAAATAAAGCATATCAAATTTAGATATGCTTTTTTTGGTGTTATAATTTAGCAAATTTAGTCGGCGTTTACAAACCTTTGATGCGATGGTTGCTGGGCGCTAGCCAAATTGTTTGGCTGGGCTGTTACAATTTTTGTGATGCTAATTTCGTAGGCATTTTTTGTTTCGATAACATCATCACTAATCTTTTTTTGATATACTCTAGACTGTATTCTACCAACAAGTGAAATACCTTCTCCAACCCGCATATCCCTAACAAATCGGGCATTTCTACCCCACGCAATGCAAGGGATATAATCAGACTTGTTGTATGCTCTGTTAACAGCAAGCAAAAGGTCGCAAATTTCACGCTTAAACGGAGTCGTTCTAAAAATAGGCTCTTTGCACACAAACCCATTAAGTTCTATAACATTTGGGTTTTGTGAGGCGTCATTTTCTACAATTTCTCTAACAAAAACAGTTAAAACCAACTTGCTTTTTGTTTCGGTTTGCTTGTTGTAACTTCTAAATTGCCCCAAAATTGTAATTTCACTATCGACGGCAATTCTATCATCAATAAGCCTTTCGCTAATTGTAACGGGTATGGTGTCAAAACTTTCACTAAGCCTTGGCACTTTAAGGTCAAACTCGAAAAATTTTTCGTCAAACACTTCATGGCTAAATTTTGGTGCTGACACAATTTTTCCTCTTAAATACACTTTATTGTTGTTCATTTGTTCATAATTCATAACTAATCCTTCTTTTTTTTCTTATTTAGATTTTTGCACTTTGCATTCCGTTGCCGTCAATTACATAGTCGCCTTTTATCAAAAGTTCTCCAACCGGTGTTATAGAGTATCCTCGTTTTATCAACCTATCAAGCATTATTGGCAAGGCGTCCAAAATGTGGTCGCTGTTGTTGTGGCACAAAATTATGCTACCATTTCTAACTCCATTAAGCACACGCTTGTTAATTTCCATTGCGCTTATGCCTTTCCAGTCTAGGCTATCAACATCCCACTGAATTGTTGTTAGCCCAAGACTTTGCGCAGTGGTTATCAAAGCATCGTTATATGCCCCATAAGGTGGCCTAAAAATTTTTACATCTTTCCCCGTAATATCCTTTATAAGATTTATACTGGTAGATAATTCTAATTTTTGGTCGCTTGCCGATAGTTTAGTCATATCGGGGTGCGTATTTGAATGTGTGCCAATTTCAAAGCCATTTTGATAAATTTTTTTAACCATCTCGGGATACTTTTTAACCCACATTCCAACCAAAAAAAATGTTGCCTTTACATTATATTCATTGCAAATTTCAATAATTTTTTCGGTTTTATCAGCACCCCAAGCAGCATCAAAACTTATTGCCACTTGCTTTTTATCGGTTGCAACATAATACACCGGAACTTTGCGCATTGCACTGTTAAAATATACACTTGCATAAGTGTAGCCTCCTATGTTTACACTTAAAAGTATAACAACCAATAGCACTAAAAGCACTATTCTAATTGCCTTAAACTTTATACAATAAATGTGCATAAAATCCTCGTTATAAATTTTACTATTTTGTGATAATTTTTGCTGTGGCATATTTGCCAAAAAAAAGTCTAATTTTGTAAAAATATGTTAAAAACAGCATTTGCTATCTAGCATATTGTATGATAAAAAAGGCAGATATATGAAAATTTAAAAAATATTAACAAAATTTGCTAAATGTGTGATATAATATAATTATGGAAATAAATTACAATCAACTTATAAAAGCATCTTTTGATGCACAAAAAAACAGTTATGCACCATACAGCAAATTTTGTGTTGGTGCAAGTTTGCTTTGCAAAAACGGAAAAATTTACACCGGAGCAAACATAGAAAATGCAAGTTATCCTGCTGGCATTTGTGCCGAGCGAAGTGCATTTTGCAAGGCTATTAGCGAGGGCGAAAAACAGTTTGAGGCCTTGTGTATAACTTGTAGCAATCCAAGTGCATATGCCTACCCTTGTGGCGTTTGCAGGCAGTTTATAAGCGAATTTTCTACAAGCATAAAAATTATTGTTGCCAAAAGCCAAAGTGATTACAAAGAGTTTACTTTAAATGATTTGTTACCCCACAACTTTAACAGCGATAGCTTATAATTTACTGCAATTTTTTAACAAAATGTTAAAAATTTAATCAAAAAAACTCTATCGGTTTGATAGAGTTTTTTGTTTGTAAATATCTACAAATTTGCATTTAAGTGTTCGTTTAAAAGTTGTGTGTTTTTTTTGCACCACAGTTTGGGCAAATTTCGCCATCAAACTTGCTTTTGCAATATGGGCAAATTGCGCTTATTTTTGCGCCCAAATAAGATTCTGGAACAATAACTGCTCTGCTACCTTTAAACTTTATTTTAAAAGTTTCGGCTTTTCTAAAACGCTCAACCTCATCAAAAGTATATGTTTCGATTGTTGTGTTTTCGTGAATATTTCCAGCTTCATCTTTAAATTCAAAAATAATATAAAATAATTTTACACCATTTTGCTCGCCAGCGCCCTTTTCGCTAACAAAAGTTCCAAGTGCTTTTTGGCCGGTTTTTAAAATTTTTTTATCTTCGGCAATTTTAAACAGGTTAATTATTCCCTTAAACAAACTTATTGCACCAAAAATTACAAAAATTAGCAACCACCAAACATTTTTAAATTCTGGCATTCCTCTTTTTGAAATTTCAACAATCAAAGCCACAAGGGGTATCCCGCCAAAAAGTAATCCCCAAATAAACATAAATATGGTGTCAAAATAATTTTTCTTTTTCATAAAAGCCCCTACTCCTTCCACAAATAAGTGTAAATAACTTTTACATCTGTGCCTTTTTTATCGGCAAATGATTTGCCTTTTGTGTTTCGACGTTCTTCACTAATTTTATCGGTAGAAATATAATATGGTTTGTCATTTTTATCCAATGCAAAAAGTTCAAAGGTGCTGTTAGTCAATTTTTTTGCATAAATAACTGCTTCTTTATCACTGCCAAGAGTAATAAGTTTAACGCCCTTGCGATTGCGTGCCAAAACAGCAAATTCGCTTACTTTTACAATTTTTGCAAAGCAACGATTGGTTGCACAAACAACCTTGTCATTTGGGTTTACAAGTGTTGCCAAAACAAGTTTTGCACCATCATCAAGTTTAATGCCTTTAACGCCTGCGCTATTTTTGCTTTGCAGTGGAACATCGCTAATATCTGCATTAAGTGCAATGCCTGCACTTGTTACAAAAAACAATGTTTTGCTTTGGTCAAAAATTTCAACGTTCAAAAGCTTATCGGCATCTTTAAATTTATATGCAACAACACTATCTTTTTTGCTTTCAAACTCGGTTGTTGGAGTTTTTCTAACAAGTCCACTTTCGGTTACAAAAATCAAGTCTTTCTTTTTAAGGTCGGTTTCGGCAAACATAGCAACAATCTTTTCTTCTTTTTGATAACTCATAAACAAGTCGCCAAGTTCTGTGCCCCTATCCTTCCAGCGAGCTTCCAAAATGTTATCAACATCAACCTTATACATATTTCCAAGGTTGCTAAACAAAATTATTGGCACGTTGGTTTTGGTTTTTATAATAAACTTGTGAACCTCGTTTGTTGTGCTTGTCTGGGCACTGCTTCGGCTAGAAATGTTAAACCCTTTTTCAAAAATCCTTTTTAAGCAACCCCTTTCGTTATAACAAACATAAACATCTTTTATAGGTTTAAGTTCGGCATCTTGTGCAATTTCAAAGGCTTTTTCGTCCTTTTCTATTTCCGTTTTTCGCTTTGATGGATTTGCTTGCTTTATGGCTTGCATCTCATCTTTTACAACTTGATATTGCAATTTTTCGCTTGCAAGTATTTTTTTGTAAAGTGCAATTTTTTTGTTAAGTTCGGTTAACTCGTCAACAATTTTGTTAACTTCCAAATTAGTTAACCTTGCAAGCCTCATATCTAGTATCGCCTGAGCCTGCCTTTCTTTTAGAAAAAACTTTTTCATAAGTCTTTGTCTAGCGTCGGCTGTGCTTGCACTTGTTTTGATAATTTTTATAACATCATCAATATTTTTTACGGCGATTAAAAGTCCGTTTAAAATTTCTGCCCTATCCTCGGCTTGCTCGCAGTCAAATTTTGTTCGCTTGTAAACAACATCTTTTTGATATGCCACATAGTAACTTAAAATTTCTTTTAGTGATAACTGTCTTGGCTTTCCGCCCGCAATGGCGACCATATTTATGCCATAGCTAATTTGCAAATCAGTGTTTTTATACAAATAATTTATAATTTTGTCGGTTTCGGCATCTTTTTTTAGGCAAATAACGGCTCTTATACCCTTTCTATCACTCTCATCTCTAATTTCGCTTATACCACCAAGCAATTCTTTGTTGGCGTCTTTAAGCTCGGCAATGTGGTGCAAAAGTTCGGCCTTGTTAACTTGATATGGAAATTCGTCCACAACAATTACATCTCTATCTTTCTCTTTTTCTAGATGTATTTTTGCCCTAATTTGAATTTTGCCCTTTCCGGTTTCGTAGGCTTGTTTTAGCCCACTGCCACCAAGTATAATGCCTCCGGTTGGAAAATCTGGGCCTTTTATGTAATGCATAATTTGGCTGGTGGTTATGTTTGGATTGTCTATAACAGCACAGCAAGCATCAATACACTCGCCTAAATTATGGGTTGGAATGTTTGTTGCAAGCCCAACCGCAATGCCCATTGCGCCATTTACAAGCAAGTTTGGAAATCTGCCTGGCAAAGTGTTTGGCTCGTCATGAGTATCATCAAAGTTTTTGCTCCAACTAACAGTGCCTTTATCAATATCCCTAAGCATTTCTAGGGCAACTGGAGTTAGCCTTGCCTCGGTGTAACGATATGCCGCAGGGTCATCTCCATCTACACTTCCAAAGTTGCCGTGGCCATAAACAAGGGTTTCTCGCATATTAAAATCTTGCGCAAGCCTAACCAAAGCACCATAAACACTGCTATCGCCATGTGGGTGATATGTTCCAATAACATGTCCAACAATTGTTGCGCACTTTCTGGTTGGTTTATCTGGTGTAAGCCCAGATTCATACATAGCATAAAGTATTCGGCGCTGAACAGGTTTTAAGCCGTCCTCTACCCTAGGCAATGCTCTATCCAAAATAACATCTTCGGCATAAGGTATCATGGCATCGTTTAAAACTTGTTCCAAATTTTTTAAAAAGTTGCCTTCTTCGTCCCTAAAATACCCATCAGTTTCTACACTAACAAGCCCCTCTGTATCACTTTTGGCGTTTGCAAGCAATGCTTCTTTTTGTTGCAATTTTGTTGGCTTTTTGGTGGTTTTGCTTGCTTTTTTTGCCACTGTGGCTTGTGTTTTTGGCTGATTGTTTTCGGCATCTTCCATAGCAATCAATTCTTCTTCGTTCATGCATTATCCCCCTTTCCAACAATGTTTGCGTATTTATCAACTCTGTTAAAGTTTGCGTTTTCTTGAATATATGCTTTTCGGGCCTCTACATTATCGCCCATCAAAGTTGTTATCATAGTTTCGGCCTCGGCGGCGTCTTCAATTGTAACTTTTACCAAAAATCTGGTTTTTGGATTCATAGTTGTTTCCCAAAGTTGTTCGGCACTCATTTCGCCCAAACCTTTATATCGCTGAATAGAAAACCCTGAACCATATTTTTTTTGCTTTTCGGCATAATCAGCATCGGTGTATGCATAGTGAATTTCGCCTTTCTTTTCCATTTTAAATAGTGGTGGCATACCAACATAAACGTGCCCAGATGTGATAAGTTCCTTCATATACCTATAAAAGAATGTAAGCAAAATGCTTTGAATGTGTCCACCATCTGTATCGGCATCGGCCAAAATAATAACTTTGTTATATTTTAAGTTATCAATGTTAAAATTTTCGGCAATCCCTGTGCCAAGTGTTGCGATTATCGAACGAATTTCTTCGTTTTGCAAAATTGCGTCAATACGCTTTTTTTCGGCATTTAATGGTTTACCCCTTAATGGCAAAATGCTTTGAAAGTATCTATCCCTGCCTTGTTTTGCTGTTCCCCCAGCCGAATTACCCTCTACAATAAACAACTCGTTAAGCTCTGGGTTTTTGCTTGTGCAACTTGCAAGTTTGCCAATCATATTGCTACCCTCTATGCTGTTTTTTGCACGAGATAGCTCTTTGGCCTTTTTTGTGGCTTCTCTTGTTTTTGCCGCGCCTTGCGCTTTTTTTATAATTGCTTCTACAATTTTTTTGCTATCATTTTTAGATAGCACTTTTGATAACTCGGTTATAACAACACTTTCTACATCCGGCCTAATTTCTGGGTTGCCAAGTTTTGTTTTTGTTTGCCCCTCAAACTGCACATTTCGCATTTTTATGGAAAGCACCGCAGTTAAGCCCTCTTTAAAATCATCACCAATCAAATTGTCATCTTTTTCTTTTATAAAATTAAAGCGTCTGCCAACCTCGTTAAGAACTTTTGTAAGTCCACTTCTAAAACCAGTTTCGTGAGTTCCACCCTCGCTGGTTGGAATGTTGTTTACAAAGCTAAGCACTGTGTCGCTATACTCGGTTGTATACTGAATGCCAGCCTCAACCTCGCAATGCTCACCCTTGCCTTTTATATAAATTGGTGTATCAAACAATTTTGTTTTGGTGCTGTTTACATAACTTGTAAAATCAACAACACCGCCATCATACTTAAATTGCTTAACAACGGGCCTTGCACTTTTTTTGCGCTCGTCAACCAAAATAATTTCAATACCTTTGTTTAAAAATGCAAGTTCCCTAAGCCTTAATGCAATTGTGTTAAAATCAAAAGTTGCATCGCCAAAAACTCGCTTATCTGGCAAAAATCTAACAAGTGTGCCTGTGCTTTTGCTTTGGCCAACAACTTCTAGTGGGGTTACAGGTATTCCACTTTTTATGTGCCCTTTAACCTCTTTGCTTTCAAAACGCATATGGTATCGCTTGCCGTCCCTATCAACGTAAACTTCAAGCCACTCGCTAAGCGCATTTGCAACACTTGCACCAACGCCGTGTAGTCCGCCACTATATTTGTAATTGTTACTTTCAAATTTTCCACCCGCATGAAGCTCGGTAAAAATAACCTGCACACCTGGTATTTTAAGTTTTGGGTGCAAATCTACTGGCATACCACGGCCATTATCAACGCAACTTGCACTGCCATCTGGGTGCAATGTTACACAAATTTTGTTGCCATAACCATTTGCAACCTCGTCTATAGAATTATCTACAATTTCCCACAACAAGTGATGCAATCCCTTAACCCCAGTTGTGCCAATATACATACCAGGCCTCATTCTAACCGCATCAAGCCCTTCCAAAACAACAAGGTCTTTTGCGTTGTAATTACTGTTTGCCATACTTAAAAAATATCTCCTAGCAATAAGTTATTATATCATAATAAAATAATAATTTAAACCTTTTTTTGCAATTTTTTTGATACTTATGCAATTTTTTTTGCGTGCATTGCCACAAGTTTATATTTTGTGCATATTTATAATTTATTATGTATATTTATGCATATTGTTGGATTTTAATAAAGCGCTGTTGTTGCAATCAAATTAAAATTAGCCCTTTGCATTTATTTTTTTAAAAAGTGCATATAAATATAGTATGAAAAAAATTATTTTTACTGGTGGTGGAACTGGCGGGCACATTATGCCAAACCTTGCAATAATGCAAAATTTAAAGGGCAAATATCAAATTGAGTATATTGGTGGCAAAAATGGTATGGAGCGTGATATTATTGCAAACGAATATCCATTTTTTGAAATTACAACTTGCAAACTAAAACGCAGTTTATCAGCCTCTAACCTGCTAATTCCGTTTAGGCTGTTTAAGGGTTATTGCGAAGCAAAAAAAATACTAAAAAAGCAAAAGCCAAATCTTGTGTTTTCAAAGGGTGGTTATGTTGCTGTACCTGTGGTGTTTGCGTGCAAGGCACTAAAAATACCTGTAGTGTGCCACGAAAGTGATTATTCTATAGGGCTGGCAAACAAATTAACAGCAAAAAAATGCAAAGTTGTTTGCACAAGCTTTTTGGACACTGCAAACAGCATAAAAAACGGGGTTTACACCGGAAGCCCCATTAGGGATAGTATTTTTGGTGGCGAGCCAAGCAAAGCAAAAAAGGGTCTGTTTTTAAAGCCTAATTTGCCAAATTTGCTGGTTGTTGGTGGCAGTTTGGGTAGCCAGACAATAAACTCGATTATGTTAAAAAATGCAAAGCAAATTACGCAAAAATTTAATGTAATTCACATTGCCGGCAAAGGCAATAACATAAAGTGTGGCATTGCAAATTACAACATTTTGCCATATGTGCAAAACATTCAAGATTACTACGCCCTTTGCAGTTATGTTATAACTCGTGGCGGAAGCAATGTGCTTTTTGAACTTTTGGCACTTAAAAAGCCTATACTTATAATTCCACTAGAAAAAGGCTCTAGAGGCGACCAAGTGTTAAATGCCAAAATTTTTGTGCATGATGGTGTTGCACTATCTGCCATCGAACGCGAACTTTTGGCACAAGATAATTTAATTTTAAAAAAGCTTGAACAGCTAAAAGTGCAAAAATCAAGCCTTGTTAAAAATATGGAACAAAAAAACCTTGTTGGAAACAAAAAAATAATACAACAAATCGAAAAATTTTTAGCATAAAATTTGCTAGCATATTTGTTAAAAATTGGATCAAAACCAATAGTTTTGCCCAAAAAAAGCCAAAATTTATAATTTTGCAAACAAATAAAGCTTAATCAAAATGTTTTAATCGCACCAATTTTTAATGCCAGCAATTTGGCATCGGCACATTTTTGAGATTTTAACAAATCAACCAAATATTGCTTTTCGGACTTTGTAAAAAAAAATTCTTTTAACCTGTAATAATCGGCAATTTCAAAGCCACCAAACCTACCCTTGCTAGAGCATATTGGTATGCCCGCGCCACACAAACTATCAATATATCTATACACAGTTCTAGTGCTAATTTCAAATTCTTCGGCCAGCGATGTTGCCGTTTGCTTGCAACGCAAAATTTCAAACATTATGCTTAACGCCACGCTATAATTCATACAGTGATTATACAACACAAAAAAGGAATTGTCAAACATTTGTTCGACAATTTTTTTTTTGATTTTTTCTAATTTTCATCAGCACAATTAAAATAGCCCTTTGCAAAACTGTATTACAATTTAGCCCATTTGCGTTTAACTTAATTAAAATTTGAGGTTTTTACTTTGCCCTGCCGTGCCACCCAAAACATTGCTTAAAAAAGTTGATACAAGCCTATTTTTTTTGTTGTTATTATCTATTGCAATTTGAATAAGTCTATCCGATAACTCCGCAAAATTTATGCCTTTATCGCGCCAAAGATAAAATGCAAAACTGCCCGGTATTGTATTAACCTCGTTTGCAAAAACCTTACCTGTTTTTGTATCTATCATAAAATCGATTCTCACCACCCCACTGCAACCCACAGCATCAAAAATCTTTTTTGCTAAAAGCTGAATTTGTTTATTTTGCTTTTGTGTTATGTTTGCTGGGATAATTCTATCTAAATTTTGTATGCCATTTTTTAAGCCATCTTTTTTAGGCTTAACATTTTGCACGCCATCATCTATATTGCTTTTTGCACCACAAGTGCAACACTCGCTTTTGCAATTTGGGCTTGTGCATTTTGCTTTGTTTTTTCCACAACAAGAACTTTGTTCTTTGTTATCATTTTTTTTAAAATTTTCACTATTTTGGTTAAAATTATCAGTTTTTGAGGCATTTTTTATTGTTTTTTGCCCATTTTTATCACAATTTTTTAAATTTGGCGAAATATACTTTTTTTCAAAGCTTAAAAATTTGCCATCATTTTTAACTTCTTCGGTGCAAGATAACAGCACGCTATTTGCGCCACCCAAAACCGAAATGTTAACCTCTTTTAAGTTTCGCACCAGTTTTTCTATAACAACCTTATCATCAAAAATAAACGCAAGTTTAAGTGCATCTAAAAGTTGACTTTCGGTTTTGCAAATAGATATGCCTATGCTACTGCCAAGCCGATTTGGTTTGACCACAACCGGAAGTTCCAACCCATTTAATATGTTACAAAGTTTAAAATTTTTTTGTTCAAAATCAAATTTTTTTAACACAACAAATTTTGTTACTGGTATTTTGTTATATGCAAAAATTTGCTTCATAACTGCTTTATCAAGTCCAATTGCACTGCCAAGCACCCCACAACTTGTGTATGGTATGTTGGATAACTCCAAAAGGCCTTGCAATGTGCCGTCCTCGCCATTTTTTCCGTGGCACGAAATAACTGCGCAATCTATTTTAAACATTGGTTTAAAGCCAAAAATTGTTTTTTTGTAAAGTTTATTGTCGCTTGGCAAAATTGCAACTTGTTTATATTTTTTTTGATTAAAATTTTGATAAACCTTAACATCAGCAAGTGCATTACCACAAAACCAACTGCCACTGTGAGCAATGTAAATTGGGTGCACATTATATTTGTTTTTATCAAGCGAATTTATCATTTGCATTGCCGATAAAATCGATATATCGTGTTCGGTAGATTTACCGCCAAAAATAACCACTATATTTTTTTTCATAATATTTTGTATGATGCACATATGTTTTTTGTTAATTTTTCATAGTAAAAAATTTTGCAATTTGTTTGCAAAAACACAAGCAAAAAAAATACAAACACAAAAAAAATTATCAAAGTAAATTATAAAAAATGTAACTTTAAAAATTGCAAGATAAACCACTAAAAATTGATAAAAAGCACAAAAAAAATAGCCAAATTGGCTATTTTAAATTATTTGTAATTATCTGGCAAATCGTTTTCTAGCAACACAACATCACCACTTTTTAAAAGAGTTTTAAACATATTTGTAACCTCAAAAAGTGAGTCTTGCATAATTATGTTGTTTGGATCAAACCCATTTTTTAAAAGCCCATTTTTAATGTTTTGGCTTTGGTTTTTTCCAACCAAAATTACAATATCAGCAACTTTTGCTATTCGCTTGCCAAACTCGTAATTTTCGGTATCCTCCATTTTTCCAAGTTCAACAAGCCCTGGTGTTACAACAATTTTTCGCTCGGTTTCAAAAAGTTTTAAAGTTTTTAGTGCAACTGCAGTGCCCTGAATGTTGCTGTTAAAGCTATCATCAATAATCAAAATGTTGTTATCTAAATGTTTAAGTTCTAGCCTATGCTCAACTGGCTTAAGTGTTGGCAAAACTTGCAACACACTTTTTATCGAAACACCAAGTTTAAGCGCAAGTGCAATTGCACAAAGTATGTTTTGGACATTGTGTTCGCCCAAAATTTGTGTGTGTGCTTTGTAACTTTTATCTTGATAAACAATTGTAAAATCTAACCCAAATTGAGTTGCCACAATGTTTTTTGCAAAAAGTTGAGTGTCGGCAATTCCTACTGCAATTTTGTTTTTTAGTGTGCAAGAATCATAAAGTTTTTTTGTATTTTCGCTTGCCACATTAAACACGCAATAATCATCGCCCGAAAGGCTATCAACAAGCTCGCCTTTTGTTTTTATAATGTTATCCAAACTTTTGAATGTTTCTAAATGTTGCTCGCCAATTGCAGTAACAATGCCGTGATTTGGCGACACCATATTACAAATTTCTTTTATATCGCCAACTCGCTTTGCACCCATTTCTACAATAAAAATTTCGTCATCGGGCTTTAAAACGTTGTGCACAGTTTTGCAAATTCCCATAGGTGTGTTGTAACTAGATTGGGTTGCACAAACCTTGTATTTTGTTTTTAAAAATTCGGCAAGATAATTTTTTGTGCTGGTTTTTCCAAAACTGCCTGTAATGCCAATAATTGTTAAATTTTGGTGCATTTTTAGCTCTTTTTTGCATCTTTTTTTGTAAATTTGATAAATTAGTTTTTCTACCGGCCATGCAAGTATCACAGCAAACGGCACCATTATTGGAACTAAAATCGGTGTTAAAACCATTGCGGATACTCGCAAATAATATGAAAATGATAGCGATGTTGCAAGTATAACAAAAGTGATTAGTGCATAAATTAAAAACAAAACAACATAAAGCCTAAACATTCGCTTTGTAATTTGCAACGGTTTTTTTTGCGGAATTTTGTGATTTTCGGACACAAACACATAAACAAACGAAAAGTAAAATATCAAGCCCAAATATCCAAAAAGTTTGTTATCCAAAAAATTGTTAAATAAAATGGTTGTAACAAAAACACAGCAAAACGACAAAAACGCAAGCATTGTTATTCTTCCCACCCACTTTGCTTTGGTATCTTTTAACCAAGTGCCATATGGCCCAATTTTGTAATCGGATAGTTGAATAATTTGCAAAAATTTGTTTGATAAAAAGCACAGTGCAATTGCGTTTATAAACGTAAGCACAATCAAAAAATACAAATCAGGGTTGTTAAAATCAAATACCTTCATAAAACCTCTACTTTAAAAACTGATTAACTATTATACTAAATTTTTGTGAATTTTGCAAATAGGCAAAGTGCCCACCATCAAAAGTAACAATTGCGCTATCCTTAATGCCCTTTTTAAGCTTTTTTGCCATATAGTATGGCGTATCTTTATCTTGTTTGCCCCAAACAATAAGCGTTGGGCAACTAATATATTTTAAATTTTTTGATAGGTCGGTTTTTATAATATTGTTAAAAACTGGCCTCAAATTTTGTGGCAATGCCTTATAATCTTCACTGCCAAAGTTGCTTAAATCTCGCTTTATTATTTTTGCTTTTTTTAAAGATTTTAAAAATTTGTAATGGCAAACCTTTGCCCACCTTGTTATGCTAAATTTTGGTTTTAGGCCTGCACTATCAACCAGCACAAGCTTATCTACAAGCCCAACATTTTTGCTTGCCAAAAGTATTGCCACCCTTCCACCAAAGCTGTGGGCAACAATGCTAACCTTATCTATTTTTTCGGCTTCCAAAACTTTTTTGGCAACGTTGCAATAATCTTCAAGGCAAAAGGTTTCGGGTGGAACATCACTGCCACCAAAACCCGGAAAGTCTAAACACACAACACCAAAGCCCTTGCTTGCCAAATACTCACACAAAAACCTAAAGCTGTTTAGGTCCCCGCCCCAGCCGTGCAAAAGCAAAACATATTTGCCGTTTTGCGAGACAATTTTTTTGTATGTAATGTTTAAGCCATCAACTAAAATTTTCATTAAACCCCTTTTTGTGCAAAAAATTTACTTTGCAAACATAACCAAAGCTGTTTCGCCATTGCTGTAATATTTTTCGCGTTTGCTTTTTGTTTTAAAGCCAAATTTTTGATACAATTTTTGTGCCAAAACATTGCTTTCTCTAACTTCCAAAAAATAGTTTGTCAAATTGTTTTTAATTTTGTAATCAAATGATAAATCCAAAAGTTTAAAGCCTATGCCAAGTTTTTGATACTGTGGCAAAACAGCAATCTTTAACAAATTTAGTTCTTCGCCCAAAGTTTGCACGCCAACATATCCAATAACCAAATTGCCGTAAAGCGCAACAATATAATGCTTGCTTGGCTCGGCAAGCTCTTCTTTAAACGAATTTATATCATATCGCTCTGCGCCATCAAAGCACTGCTCGTCAATAACGGCAAGTGCGTTAACATCGTTTGGGGTAGCATCTCTAAACGACAAATTTTGTTTTAGTTTTTGCTCTAAACCGACCTCTGCCTGGCTTAACTTTATGTAAACAGGGCTAAGTTTTTCTAGCGAAACAAAATTTTTATCAATCGCAAGTTTGTAGGTTAAGTTTGCAAGTGTATCAGGGCTAACATCAACTTGCGTTAGGCCATCAATACCCAAAAATTTTTCTTTTTCAACACTAGAAAAATAAATTTTTAAGCCCTTTTGCTGTGCAAATTTCTTTATATCATCAATTGTTCCAAAGCCCATTTCTTGTGCCAAACCATCTTTAAAAATAGCGTAATAAGTATCGGCGTTGCCACTATCACAAAGCACAACAAAGTCGCTATCTTTAATATTATATGATGTAAGTTCAAATGAGTTGATTGCAACCCATTTTTTGTTCAAACCACAAATAAGCCCCTTTACAACAGCCATGCCAATCCTTATGCCTGTAAATGAGCCTGGGCCTGTAACAACACCAAAGCAATCAATATCGCTAACTACTAAATTTGCATCTTTTAAAGTTTGCTGAATTGCGCCCATAATGTTTTCACTATACGGACTATTTATTTTGTTTTTTGTAAGTTTTTCGCCATTTTTTATGCTAACTTCTGCCAAGTTCCCACTTGTGTTAATTGCAAGAATTTTCATAATTACATCTCCATTTTTTGTTTATTTTGCATTTTTTAACGCATTTTGTTGTATTTTTGCTTGTTTTTTTTCCAATTTTTAAATTAGCCAATTTTTGTAAACGTAAATTTTCGCTCGGTTTCGCCCAACTTATCTATCTTTATGTTGATAAGTTTTTTTGGAAGAAGTGGCGCTATATTTTCTGCCCACTCTATAACACAAACCGCATCTAAATTTCCAAAATATTCGGTAAGCCCAGTTTCCAAAATCTCGTCAATATCATCAATTCGATACATATCAAAGTGATACAACTTAAGTTTTTTGCCAACATACTGATTCATAAGTGTAAATGTTGGGCTTGTAACAGCATCGGTTATGTCCATAGCTTTTGCAAGGCTTTGAGTAAATGTTGTTTTGCCTGCCCCCAAATCTCCGGTTAAAGTTATAACCTCGCCACCCTTTAATGTGCTTGCAAAATCAATTGCAAGAGCCTTTGTATCTTCCAAATTTTTACAAATTTTTTCCATATTTCCTCTTTTTTTGTTGACTTATATATATTTCTTTGCCAATTTTTTATATTTTTGAATATTTGCCATATTTTTATTGCCCAATAATTTTGTGGCAAATTTATGATTAGTTTATCGCCAGCCTATTTTTAAACAGCTTCGTTTTTCGCCATCACAATTATTCAACTACTTTGTCAATCAATTTTGGCAAATTAACTTTTTTGCCTATTGTGTAAGTTTTTAAAAGTTCTGCCTTAATTTCGTCTAAATTATCCAGCTTGTTGTAAAACACCCTCATAAGTGGTTCGCCTGCTTTAACCTCATCACCAAGCCTTTTACTTAAAATTATGCCGGTATCATCTTGCCTAACAACTTCGCCATCAACTTTTTGCAAGTCGTGCGCCAGATATCCAAGTTTTGCAGTATCAATTTTGGCAACATAGCCATCTTTTTGTGCTGTTACAACAAACATATTGTTTTTTGGCAACAGCAAATTTGGATTATCTATTTTGCTAACATCTCCACCCTGCGCCATTACAATTTGCCTTAACTTTTGTTTGCTTTTGCCACTTTTAATTGCATCTTTTGCCATTTGACTTGCTTGCTCAAAATTTTTGCACACGCCATCAAGCACAAGTGCCTTTGCGCATAAAAATGTTGATAGGTCAAACAAGTCGTTTTGCTTTCCGTCCAAAACTTCAAGCGCCGAATACACCTCTAAATTGTTGCCGATGTAATTTGTTAACGGCTGTTGCATACTGCTAATTACTGCACAAACTTTAACCCCTACACGCCTGCCAATTTGCACCATTGTTTGCGCAAGTTGTTTTGCATCTTTAAGAGTTTTCATAAAAGCACCACTGCCATATTTAACATCAAGCAAAATAATTTTTGCGCCACAGGCAATTTTTTTACTCATTATGCTACTTGCAATTAGGCCAATATTATCGGTTGTTCCACTATCGCTTCGCAACTTGTAAATAATTTTATCGGCAAGTGCAAAATCTTTGCTTTGACTAACTATACTTGCACCATTTTGCCTTATAAGATTTTTAAACTGCTTAGTATCAATATCGGTTTTGTAGCCATCAAAAACCTCCATTTTATCGGCAGTGCCACCTGTCCAGCCCAAACTTCGGCCACTCATTTTTGCAACTTTAACGCCAAGGCTTGCAAGCGTTGGCACAACAACCAAAGTTGTGGTATCGCTAACCCCACCTGTGCTGTGCTTATCCACGCACCTGCCAATATCCGATAAATTTAGCATTTGGCCACTTTTTGCCATTGCCATTGTTAAGTGGGCAGTTTCATCAAAATCTATGCCCTTTAAACAAATTGCCATCAAAAAGCTTGTTGTTTGATAATCTTTAATTTTGCCATCACAAACGCCCTTAACAAAAAAATCCCATTCTTGTTTTGATATTTTTTTGCCTTGCTTTTTTTTGTTGATAAGTTCAATAATATCCATACTTATATTATAATACTTTTGTTTTGCAATAGCAAACAAACCAAAACAAATAAAATATAAATCTGGGCACTTTATGTGCATAAATTTGGTTTGCTAAAACTTTTAAAATTAAGCTTATCAACTTGATGCACAAAAGTTTGGGCGCTACAAATTGGCTGGCTAAATTTTTTATTTTTGTAAATAATTTTATTATGAAAAATTTTAAATTAAGTGCTGTTTTTGATTTTGTTTTTGGAACATCATTTGTGTTTTTTGTAAGCTTTGTTTGGCTACGATTTTTTGTGCATAATTTTTGGCTAACGCTATTTTTAAGTGCGACTATAACATTTGTTGCCGTTTGCGTTTATCACATATTAAAAACAAAAAAAGCAAACAAGCAAGCAATAAAAAAGGACGATATAAAAAATGCCAACGCCATTTGCAACAATTTTTTGTTATGCACGCAAAAAGAAGTTCTTGCAACTTTTTACAAAAAATTCAATGTAAAATATCAAACCAAATTAACCAGCAACTTTTTAATTGTAAACGATAAAATTTTATACCCTTGCTATAACACACAATCAATAACCGATAAAGATGTTTTTTTTATTTATCAAACAGCAAAAAAGCACAACGCAAGCCAAATAATAATAGCTTGCAAAAATGCAAGCCAAAGTGCAATTGACGCGACACAAATTATTGGCGATAAAAAAGTTGTAATTTTGCAATGCGTTGAAGCATACAAAAGCATATTTTTGCCACTAAAATTTGATGCGCCAAAATTGCAAGTTGCAAAGCCCAAAAAAAATTTTAACACATATTTATCTTTTGCGTTAAACAATCAGCGCACAAAAAATTATGCTATTGTATCCATCTTTTTGCTTGTGGCAAGTTTTGTTTTGCGCTACAACATTTACTATTTAATTTTTTCAACATTAACAGCATTGCTTGCGCTATACTCTCACTTTAACAAAAAATATAATGTCTCAAGCCAGCAAATTATTTAGCACACAAGGCAAATAAACCTCAAAAAGCAAACATATTGTTAAATTAACTTAAAACAAAAAAACGGCAAAATTAAAACATTTTGCTGTTTTTTTGCTAATTTTTTGCTGTTTTTGTGCAATTTTTAACAAATTTTTGCTTTTTTGGGCTATGCATCATCCCATAAGTTTTATTATTTACAAAAAGTTAAAAGCCAAAATCTACAAAATTTTTATAATTTTATCAACTTGCTTGCATCAACAAAGCCAAAGCCCTCAGCATTTCTATCAAACTCAAATTGCTGGCAACAGCCAATTATTTTGCTTTTAACTTCTAATGGGCTAAGCCTGGGCATTGCCTCCAAAAGCAAAGCTACACACCCTGCAACTATGGGCGTGGATACGCTTGTGCCACTCATTTTTGTATAAAAATTTTTAATGCCAACCGAGTTTATATCCACCCCAGTTGCAACACAATCGGGTTTGTAAAATCTACCTGCTGGGCCACGGCTAGAAAATTTTGCAATTTTAAAATTTTTTTTGATTGTCTCGCCCTCGTTGCGACCATCATAAAATGCACCAACTGTAATAATTTTCCCACTAGTCCCCGGGCTTTTTATTGTTCGACTATCAGGTCCACTGTTGCCAGCCGCGCACACCACAACAAGGCCTTCATTCCAAAGTGCTTCCGCACCCTGCATAAGTGGGTCGCCACTTTCTAACGGCTGACTGCCTAAACTTAGGCACACAACTTTTATGTTGTATTTGTTTTTGTTATCAAAAATCCACTGCATCGCCTTTAAAATTGTTAGTGCTCCGGTTTCGCCATTACTATCTAACGCCTTGCACATAACTATATTGCAATTTGGGGCAACTCCACTATATTTTTTGCCACTTAAAAATCCATTGCCACCCAAAACACCACAAACAAAACTGCCGTGGCCATTATCATCGTATGGATATGATTTTTGGCCAACAAAATCTTTAAACGCAACAATTCTATTTTTAAACGAACAAAAATCTAAATGCTCGGCAATGCCAGTATCAATAACTGCAACAGTAACATCTTTTCCGGTATATTTTTTTTGCACAGTGGCAATGTTGTGAACTTTTTTTGCAATATCCATTTGCGCAAAAACTTTTGCAACACTGGAAACATATTTTACATGTGTAAGCCCTGCAATTTTGGTTAAATTTTTTATATCAGTTTTTAGGCCAAAAGCCTTTATAAAGGGATATTCTATAATATTTAAATTGCAACCTTGCAAATATTTTTTGGCATAAAAATAATTGTTTGCATAAACCAAACAATCAACCTTTTTATTTGCATCTAAACTGCTAACTTGTTCTAATAATTTTTTATCTATTTTTTTAAACATTTCACCTCAACATATCAATAAGTTGGTCTAATTTTTTTTGCTGTTCGGCGCTTAAAATTGGGGCAATAGATTTTTTTATATCCGCAAGTTTTTGTGCACTTAAATTTCCACTTTGTTTTTGTAGCGAAGCCTCTTTAAAAAGTTCTTCCATAAGTTGTTGCTCGCTCATATTTTTGTATTTGTTAAATTTATTATCAAACTCATTTTTGCTTAAATTTTCTGTTTTTTGTGCATTTTTTTGCAAATTTTGTGCATTTTTTTGATTATTTTGCTTAATTTTTAAATTATCATCGCCATCAAAATTTTTATTTTGCTCGCAATATTCACTAAAATTCATATGCCCACCTTTAACTAAATTATTATATGACGGCATATATTATATTGATACTTTTTAGGAGTTTTGTATGATAAAAATTAACGGCACACCAGCTAACGCTTTGCAACAAAAAAAGCAAGAAAATTTAACCCCTACTTTAAACCAAATTTTGGACCGTATGGAAAACAATTATAATTATGTAAATTCTGCAAGCGCACAAAGTGCAAATAATAGCGAACCACAGCAAGCTAGCAAAACAGCCCTGCAAAAAAGCTTTGACTATGCAAATAATAGTGCAATACCAAACAATGAATCTGTAAGTGCCCAAGGTTTTGACGATAAAAGCAATGTTTTGCTATCAATTTTGCCATCTCTTTTAGATAAATCTAGTGGAGAAAAAGAAAAAAATATTTTAATTGGTGAATTGCTAAAAAACTCCAAAAATCCAACGCTTGCAAAACTTATAGAGGTTTTGCCAAAATTGACAAGCATAAACAAAGCAAAGGCAAGTATTCAGCAACAGATTTTGCCAACACGCGAGCAGCCAAAAATTGATTCGTTTGTAAAAACTGACGATTACAAATAAATTTTGCATTTTTTTGCCATTTTTGCGTGGAAATAGCCAAATTATTGCAAAATTTTAAAAAATTTAAAGCAATTTTAATTTTATAAAAGCATTTTAAATTTGCCTTTTGCCCACTATCGCGCCCAAAAATTCGGCATCAAGTTTAGCATCAAATTTAGCATTAAATAAAATATCACTTATTGTTATATATTACAATTTATAATATTTACGATATATATATTCTTTTGTTTAACAAAAAAGTTTATCATAGCAAAAGGCCAAAAATTATTGTAACAAACTGTAATAAAAAAATATTGCAACTTTTGCCACAAAAAATTTGTGTCAAATTAAATCATTTAAAAAACACATAAGCTTAGTTTAAAATTTTTGCACAAAAAAAGGGTTGCTAAAAAGCATCCCTTTTATTTTAATTAAATTTTTGCGTTTGTTTAAACAATCAAATTTATAATTTTGTTTGGAACATAAATTACTTTTTTTATGTTATCAAAATCAATATCAAGTTTGTTTAGTGCTTTAACTGCATCTAGCACTTGTTGCTGATTTGCACCTTTTTGCAAAGTGACTTTGCACTTTAACTTTCCACAAACCTGAACAGGAATTTCTATTTGGTCGCTTTCAGTTTTTTGACTATCGTAGTCAGGAAATTTTTCGTCCAAAATATCATGTTTAAACGCTCTTTCAAAAACTTCGCTTGTTATGTGTGGTGCAAGTGGGTTTAGGGCAATCAAAAAGTCTTTAAGTTCTTCTTTTGTTATCCACCCATCTTCCTTTATTTTTTTGATAAAAATCATAAATGCCGAAATCGCTGTGTTAAGCTTAAGATTTTCATAATCGTCTTCCACTTTTTTTAGCAATGCGTTTAATGCAATTTCGTGCTCGGCGCTTACTCCACCATCTTTTACAATATCTTGAAGCTTCCAAACTTTATCCAAAAAGTTTACAATTCCGTCTATGCCGTTGTATGTCCACATAGAGTTATCTTCAAACGCTGCCAAAAAGTGGACATGCAAACGGGCAACATCTGCGCCATATTTATCAATAACTTCAATTGGAGAAACACCATTAACCGAGCTCTTGCTCATCTTTTTGCCTTCGCTATCTAGTATAAGCCCACTGCCCATTTTTCGTTTAAATGGGTCCCGTGATGGAACAGCCCCAATTTCATACAAAAAGTTTTGCCAAAAAAATGCATACAAAATGTGCCTTGTTACGTGCTCTCTTCCGCCAATATAACAATCTACCTGACCCCAATACTTTAATTTATCCATTTCGGCTAGGGCCTTGTTGTTGTGAGGGTCAATATATCTAAGCCAATACCAGCTAGAACCAGCCCAGTTTGGCATTGTGTCAGTTTCTCGCTTTGCATCTGCGCCACACTTTGGACATTTGCAATTAACAAAACTTGGGATTTTTGATAATGGTGAATCGCCCTTTTCGTTTGGCAAATAGTTATCAGTTTTTGGCAACACAAGTGGCAAATCGCTTTCGCTTAATGCGACAGTGCCACAATGTGGGCAAAATACTATTGGGAAAGGTTCGCCCCAATATCGTTGCCTGTTAAATGACCAATCTTGCATACGATAGTTTACTTGCCTTTTGCCATAGCCTCTTTGCTCCACCATTTTTGTGATGGCCTCTTTGGCTTGCTTTACCGACATACCCGAAAACTCACCACTATTTATCAACTTTGCATTGGCTGGGATATAATCTTGCTTTTCGTAAGCTTTTTTACTAACATCGCCCTCAATAACTTGAATTTTTGGGATATTAAACACTTCGGCGAACTCAAAATCTCTCTGGTCGTGGCAAGGAACGGCCATAACAGCACCTGTGCCGTAATTGTTAAGCACAAAATCGGCAAGATAAACAGGGACTTTTGCTTTTGTTATTGGGTTTATTGCAAAAATGCCTTCAACTTTGCAACCGGTTTTATCTTTAACCTGACTTATTCGGTCAAACTCTGTTTTTAATGCGGTTTGTTGTCTATATTTTAAAACTTCGTCATAATTTTTTACACTGGTCTTTAACTGGTCTACAAGTGAATTTTCTGGTGCAAGCACAACAAAAGTAATTCCAAACACAGTTTCGATGCATGTTGTGTAAATTTTTAAATCGCCAAGTTTGTTGTTTGCCTCATCAACCAAATCAAGCTTAAGTTCCACACCCTCGCTTTTGCCTATCCAATTGCGTTGACTCTCCTTCATACTTTCGGCCATATCAATATGGTCAATGTTTTTTAAAAGTTTTTCGCTGTATTCTTTCATTTTTAAAAACCATACATCACGATTAACTTGTATAACATCACTTCCACATCTATCACATTTCCCGCCCTGGCTATCTTCGTTTGAAAGCACTGTTTCACAATGTGGGCAAAAATTTACAACGCCTTTTTGTTTGTAGGCTTTGCCATGGTTAAATAATTGCAAAAATATCCACTGCGTCCATTTGTAATAATCTTCATCACTTGTGCAAAAAGTTCTATCCCAATCAAACGATAATCCTATCCTTTTTGATTGAGCGACAACATTTTTCATTCCATTTTTTACAAAATCGTGTGGGTCAATTCCGTTTTTTATGGCTGCATTTTCTGCTGGCAAACCAAACGAATCTCCACCAATTGGAAAAAGCACATTGTAGCCTTTAAAACGTTTGTATCGTGCAAGCACATCGGCTGGCACCGTGCCCTTTAAATGCCCCATATGCAAATTTCCACTTATGTTAAAAAATTCATATAATACATAATATTTTGGTCGTGGGTCAAAATCTATTGCCTTAAACTTTTTTTCGTCAACCCATCTATCTTGCCACTTTTTTTCTATTTGCTTAAAATCATATATCGCCATAAATCCTCTTTTGCAAACCTAAATTTGCTTTAATAAAAATATTAGCATATAAAAGCCATTTTGTCAAAAATCTGCATCAAAAAAAGCAACAAAATGCAAACTATTTGATATTGCCGTGCAAGCGTGTAATTTTTGCGACAAAATGTTGCAATCAAAAATTAGCCATTGAATAGCCTAAACAATTTGTAAAAATTTTTAGTATATTGCTTATTCTAATTTAAGCGCTATTCTGTTTTTACTTTTGGAAAAGCCCTCAACAAAATGCACAAACAAGTTTTGCAAAGCCAAAGTGTTTAACCAAATTATAAAAAAATATTTTGTAAATTATTGACAATTGGCGCCAAATTGATTATAATAATAAAGTTTTGGATAGCAAATGTTGTTTAAAACAGATTTGAGCAATTTAAGCAAGTTGGATAAATATGTTAAATGTTATCTAGCAAACAATTGCTATTGTATACACAAAAAAATATATGGGCTGTTAGCTCAGTTGGTAGAGCAACTGACTCTTAATCAGTGGGTCCGGGGTTCGAGTCCCCGACAGCCCACCACTGAAACCCTTTATTTATAAGCAAAATAGTCATTTTGCTTGCGTAAACTAAAGGGTTTTTTTAATGTCCAAACTTCAAAAGTGTCTAATAAAATTTGTAAAAAGTGTCTAAAAAATGGCAATTTTGCATTTGAGAATTTACAATTTCAATAAAGCAAATAATGTTTAATTTTGCTCAAAAAATGGCACTGTCTAATAAATTGTCTAAAATTTTTAGAAAAAAATGCACAAAAAAATGCTGAGAACTCGTTAGAATTCCCAGCTTTTTTGTTTATATAAAAAATTTTTACATTTCCATATCAGATTGTCGTTTGCGTTTTCTTCGTTCTTCTTTTTCTTTTAACCACTCTTGATATTCTTCATCTTCTTGTTGCTGTCTTAATTGTTCTTCTAGTCTTGTAAGTTTTTCTTCTAGTTCCTCAGTCTTGTCCTTTTCTTCTCGCTTTGGTTGTTCTTCAATTTTATTTTTACTGTCCACAAAATTAAAAACACTTGAAATTGTATTCGCTGAATTCTGTTTTGCTGTGTAGTCAAGGTGGCTATAAATATTCGCAGTTGTGCCGAAATCAGCATGACCAAGCCATTCTTGTATTTGTTTCATAGGAACACCATTTTTAAGCATTATACTTGCACAAGAGTGCCTTAGGTCGTGAAAACGAATATGTCTTAATTGATTTCTTTTAATAATTTTTATAAAATTATGAGTTAATCTGTTTGGTAAAATTAGTCTACCAAGATTATCCACACAAACATAGTCCAAATATTTTTTGTTATAACTTTTTCCAAGCATTTGTTTGTTGGTTTCAATAAGAGCTTTTTGTTTAAGCAGTAGTTCTTCCGCCTGTGGCAAAAGCGGTAATGTTCTATTGCTGGTCTTTGTTTTCATTTTATCTGACATTTGAATATATCTCTTTCCATCAAGCCTTGTTTCAACTATTTTGTGTTTTACATAAACGAGTTTATTTTCAAAATCTATTGCTTCCCATTTTAATCCCAAAACTTCACTTCTACGAAAACCATACATAGCAGTAAGCATTATTGGTAGTTTACACTCATTGTCTTTAATGCAATCAAACAACTTTTCAATTTCTTCAATTGAGTAAAAACTTGCTTTGTAACCTTCGGTTTTGGGTCTATCAACCTTGTCTGCGACATTAAAATTTACAAAATCGTTTTTGAAAGCATATTGCAAACATTCTCTAATCAAAATGTGATAATGCAAAACAGAATTTCCTGATAACCCTCTTTCATAGAGTGTTCTATAAAAACCTTCAATATGATATGGCTTCAAGTCTTTAAGTTTAATTCTCATATTTTTGAAATAGTTTGAAATACAACTTGCTTGTTTTGTGTAAGCGTTGATAGTTATTGGTTCTACTTGTTGCTTTTTTACTTGCAGATAACTATTTAGAAAATCCACAAACAATATATCTTGAGTGATTTCTTTGTTTTGTTCAATTTGTTTTGGTAAGTCTAAATTTTTGAGTATTTTCTTCATCTCAATTTTTGCTTTTGTTTTATTGTTATTTACTCTAAGTCCAGTTGAAATCCATTTTTGTTTTGGTTTACCAAATTCATCTTTGTAACCAACCACAACATACCAAGTTCCATGCCTTTGCTGTAAACTTCCTTTACTCATTGTTAGCACCTCCGTTGTTTAAATAGTCAATAACATTTTGCTTTGGTATTAAAATCAAATTACCGGATTTAATACTTTTTATCTTATTTGTAGCAATTAGTTCATAGGCGAGATTTCTTCCAATGCCTAACATTTTTTGTAAATCTTTTACTTTTACAACATCTT
>ERZ808246.687-NODE-687-length-27101-cov-4.499334_pt1 | contig 27101 bp, 17 predicted proteins | sample MGYA00521083_ERZ808246 | MGnify/ENA primary metagenome ERZ808246 (study PRJEB31516, sample SAMN03275577) | gut metagenome | biome: mammalia-associated habitat; material: feces | host: Papio cynocephalus | place: Kenya | collected 2012-07-07 ...
TCCTCGTCGGTGTCGCCCTCATTCACCGGAATGTAACCGCCCGTCTTGCGAATCTGCGGCAGCACCACCGAGGTGACCCACTGCTTGAACTTCTGGGCGGTAGGAAGCTGGGAGCCAAACACCAAGGCATACAATCCGCTCTCGTTGACGAAGAGCATCGACTGGCGGCGAGTCTTGCCCGTATCAACCCCATGCGAAATGATAGGATTTGATACGTCCTGTTTCAGGACATCAAATGGTATAACATGCTGTTTGATAGCATGATCCGCTCTGCGATAACCTAGGATAACGCAAACATCCTTGCCGCAGAAGAGCGGTTCACCGATCTTGGATTTGGAAGTGCGAACTTTACCAAACTCAGGATTTTCAAATACCATGACAGCCTCCACACCTTGTGCGTCGGCCATCGAATTCTTTTTCTGTTTCATATGCGATAAAAAAATTAAATTGTTAATATTATGCTTTCGATTTTAAGTTTTCAAGGTTTTTATTAACTGAAAAAATCGACGGTCATAACCGTCGATTTTCCTCCCTCATTTCTGTTAACGAAATAAAAACATCCACATCGGCTTGTTCCGAATAAAAAACATGTTGTATCAGCCTTGTCAAAGAGCGACGGGGCTGCTCTCCTACTCGCCAAATACGAGATGGCAGGATACGAAAAAGCCCCCGAACCTCAGAACCGGCATGTTCTGAAATCCGAGGGCAAAGATACGGCAAGTTTTTGGCATTTACTTGGTACCCGGTTGGTACCCTTGGTTGGTACCAACTACTAAAATTCCAGTCATAAAATTCAATTCCATATAGAAAAGTTCCGAAAATTATAGTAGATTAGAAAAAAATATCCACTTATTGGTCGAAATAAGGAAAAAAAACAGTAACTTTGCCGATAAATAAAAAGAACGATGAAGAAAAAAACATATATTTCACTTTTTAGCTGTGCAGGTGTTGGCTGCTATGGATTCAAGATGAATGGTTTTGAATGTATAGCAACCAATGAATTGTTGGCTCCAAGAATGGATGTACAGAAAGCGAACCACAAATGTAAGTATGAGAGTGGTTACATCTGTGGAGACGCATGTAGCAAAGTGACGCACGACCGCATCTACAAAGAGATAGATTTGTGGAAAGAAAAGGAAGGGCTGAAACAAGTGGATGTAGTTTTTGCCACCCCTCCCTGTCAAGGGATGTCAACAGCAAACTACAAGAAAAACGACCATGAGCAAATAAGAAACTCGCTCGTAGTACAGGCGATAAAACTCATCAAAGGCATTCACCCAAAAGTGTTTGTCTTTGAAAATGTGCGCGCTTTTATGAAATCTATCTGCACAGACATATCAGGGGAAGACATGACTATCAAGAATAGCATCTTCAAGAATCTCGCCGCTGATTACAATATCTATTGGAAGGTTATCAATTTCAAGGATTATGGAGTTCCATCTTCTCGACCAAGAACCATCGTTATTGGCACGAGCAAACAGCTTGCACACATATCTCCTTTACTTTTGTTTCCCACCAGACATGAAGAGATTCTCTTGAAAGACTCCATAGGAAATTTCCCAAGACTCAAGTATTGTGAAAAAGATGCCAAAGATCCTTTCCATTTTGCTCGACCATTCCCTGAATATATGCTTGACTGGATAAAGGATTTGAAGGAGGGAGAAACGGCCTTCGACAATCCCGATGACAGAAAGCCATGCACCTTTGACAAAGATGGTAACAGAGTCATCAACAAGGGTGCCTATATGGGTAATAAATATCGTCGCCTCATTTGGAACCGACCTGGAGCTTGCATAGCCACCAGAAGTGATGTCATGTCTTCGCAAGACACAATACATCCTGTAGACAACAGAGTATTGAGCATCAGAGAACTCATGACCCTCATGACTATACCAAACTCCTTTAAATGGACTGATCACGATGACCAACTCACTGTGGAAAATTCTGATGAATATCTCAAGGAAAATGAAGGAAATATCAGACGGTGCATCGGAGAAGCCGTACCCACCCACATTGAGTTCGACATTGCTGAGAAAATCAAAAAAATCCTAGAATATGAAGACTTTATTGAAACAGGCGAAAAAGCTTCTGGCAATTATTACATAGAGACCCAAGCCATCTGGAATGAACAGACATTCCAAGATGCATACAATAGTATTATGTCCATAGATCTTGGAAAGAAGGAAACATTCAATGCTTCCATTTCATCTCTGGCCATGGCGGTAGTCTATGTTCCACAATTGACAGCTTACTGCTCTAACTTAAAGCAACTAAATATCTTGTTAGTGGGGCTCAGCCAAGAAGAAAAAGATAGAATAAAAAAGTTATTGAAACTGATGCCATTAGGCTACAATGCCCACATTAAATATGCAGCAAAACAGCCAAGCAGCAAGATCTTTGACTTGATAATAAAGGGCAATGCCTGCAAGGTGAAATACCCAACCAGGAATGCCGAAATCAAGGAACCTCAATATGTAGAATCCTGCTTATTTTAAAAAATATGAGACAAATCAACAACCTTAACCTATTGGACAATATCATTATTGGACGCATAGATCCTCAAATCTATGCGTTCAGTACTGAGACCATCCCTAATTTTCTGAAAGTTGGCGACACCTATAGACCACTTTCTGTTCGCTTGGCAGAATGGAGAATTCATTATCCAAATCTCTTGTTTAGATATTCCAAGACGGCAAGACTTGAAAGTGGAAAGTTCTTTAGAGATTATGCTGTTCACCAATATTTAGAGAACACAAAAAAGCTGCACAGACTTACAAAAGAAGAGTTGGGCAAAGGTATTTACTATTCCTGTGAATTTTTCAAAAACGCCAAAGTAGATGACGTAAAGGAAGCCATAGAAGACATCAAGAAAAATGAAAGCAAGAATAAGTATCAGTATTATAGCCCGGATAAACTTCCGATAAAATATGAGTACAAAAGAAACCAAACTTTCTCTCCACGACAGAATCAACAGGATGCCATAGATGCATTTAAGCATGCATATTTAGTAAAAGGCAGAACCAACCTGCTGATGTATGCGGTGATGCGATTTGGCAAGTCATTCACTGCGATGTGCTGTGCTACAGAAATCAACGCTCACCTTGTTGTCATTGTTTCCGCCAAGGCTGATGTGCGTGAGGAATGGAAGAAGGCTGTGGAAAGCCATGTAAGATTTGAACGTTATAAATTTCTAGAAGGCAGCGATTTGCTGCAAAAGCCACATATCATCAAAGAGTGCGCCCAGAATCATCAAGATGTAGCAATATTCTTGACATTACAAGACTTGCAAGGTGAAAGAATCAAAGAGAAACACCAAGAGTTATTCCAAAGCAGCATAGACCTGCTAATCATCGACGAGACGCATTATGGGGCACGTGCAGCAGAATATGGAAAAGTGTTGCAAGACAACAAACTATCAAAGTCTGAAATCCAAAAAGAGACGGAGGACATTGACTTTTCCGACGATTTCGACAAAGAGATAAAAACACTAAAGGCAAAGGTTAGAATTCATCTTTCAGGTACTCCTTACCGCATTCTCATGGGTGATGAATTTACCAAGGATGACATCATATCCTTCTGCCAATATTCGGATATTGTAGATGCCAAGGAGGATTGGGACAAAGAGAACGGCAACAAAGACCAATGCCAAGAATGGGACAACCCCTACTACGGTTTTCCCCAAATGGTAAGGTTTGCATTTCTCCCCAATACCTCCGCGCGCATCAAAATGAAGGAGCTGAGAGAAAATGGTATCTCTTATGCCTTCTCTGCTCTTTTCCGTCCAAAATCCATGACGAAAGACAGGGAAGAAGAGCATAGAATATTCATGCACGAAAAAGAGATACTAGACCTTTTTCTAGCCATTGACGGAGCCAAGGAAGACGAGAACATCTTGAGTTTTCTTGATTACGACAAAATTCAAGAGGGGAAGATGTGTCGCCACATCGTATGCGTACTCCCTTTCAGAGCATCTTGCGACGCACTAGCATACCTGCTACAAAAATACCATAAAAAGTTCAAACATCTTTGTAAATATCAGATTATCAACATCGCTGGTTATGACGAAGAAAAAATATATAAAAGCACTAGCGACGTAAAAAACAAGATAGAAGAATGCGAGGAAGGAAATAAGAAAACACTATCTTTGACCGTCAACAAAATGCTGACGGGCAGTACAGTGAAACAATGGGACACGATGTTGTATTTCAAGGATACAGCATCGCCACAAGAATACGACCAAGCCATTTTCCGTATACAAAACCAATACGTCAAGACATATAAAGACCAAGAAGGGAACATCATCAAATATGACATGAAACCCCAAACTTTACTTGTAGACTTTGACCCAGACCGTATGTTCAGAATGCAAGAGTTGAAATCTCAATTCTATAATGCCAACACGGAAAAAAATGGCAACAACAAACTGGAAAAAAGAATTGAGCGAGAGCTTGAAATTTCCCCTATTATCACGCTGAACAAAAATCAGCTGAAAGAGGTGAAAGCTACTGATGTCATGGCGGTCGTTCAACAATACTCTAACAATAAGAGTATACTTGATGAAGCGACGAGCATTCCATGTGACTTTTCACTATTGAATGACCAAAACTTTAAAGACGAAGTTGAAAAGCTTAACAAAATAGATGCCTCCAAAGGGGTAGATTTCAAGCCCAACGAAGGCGATGACGAGAGTGACTACGCCATTCCGGAAACAGAGGAAACAGAGGAAACTGAAGAAGCAGAAAAGGACAAGGAAGGCAAAGAACATCAGACGAAAGACAAGCAGGATGAGGAAAATGATATTGCAAAGAAAATTGCCGCTTACTATTCTAAGATTTTGTTCTACGCATTCTTAACCGACACTCCTGTAAAAACATTAGAGGATGTCATAAACAGTATCGTGAACAAAAATGAAAGCAATCATAGAATAGCCAAGAACCTCGGTCTGAAAGTACCAATTTTATGGCTTATACAGAACAAATGCAATCCTTTTGTTCTCAGCAAGTTAGACTATAAAATAAGCAGCATCAACTCATTGATGAGCGACAAGACCTTGTCGCCCCTAGAAAGGGCACAAGTGGCAACAAAGAGATTTACGAGGATTTCGGATTCAGAGGTCGTTATACCAGCGCAAGTTGCTACAAGCTTGGTAGATTTTTTACCCAAAGACAAGATTGACGCAAAGACTATATTTCTCGATATAGCCTCAACCCAAGGGGAAATGGCTTTGGCCATTTATCAAAAGTACGGAGCGACATGTCAAGCAGAAAACAACATATACTCTGTTCCAACGTCTCCTCTTGCCTACGAGCTGACTCGCAAAATGTACCAAGCACTGGGATTGCCTATCAATCATATTTTCAACTCATTCTACGCCAATGCTATCGTCGACAAGAACAACGAAAAAATCATCCAAGAGCTCGCAAAATTGCATCCAAACGTTGTTATTGGTGGAGCAGCATTCAACAAAAACGATGCAGGAGGAAGAGGCGACTCTGCCACAGCACTATATCATAAATATTTCCAGTTAGCAAAAGAAAAGCTAGCTCCGCAATACATATCCATGTACATGAAGTCCGTCTGGTACTCAGGCGGCAAAGGTGAAGGACTGAGGGATTTCAGAAAAGATATGCTCGCAGACGAAAGAATAGAAATTTTTCATGACTATCCAGACCCAGCCATTTGCGACCTCTCAGGAATCAATCTCCGAGGCGGAGTATGCCTATTATTGTGGAACAGTGCACATAAGGGGCAATGTGAGTTTGTCAGCCACATCAACAATCATACCTATTCCGAAAAAAGGTATCTGCGCACTGGCAGCGAAGACATCTTGATTCGTTTTAGCAAGGGCATTCCTGTATTGACAAAGGTGAAGCAGAAAGCCAAAAACTTTGTCGGCGAAGAAGTATCCTCTAGAGATCCTTTCGGATTTGGCGACAAATTCAAAGACTACACTGATGAGTCGCAATCAGTCGACACCATCAAAATATACGATGTAAAGAAGAAAAGCGGATATATCAAAAAGTGCAAGCTCAACGATAGTTATACAAGCTTGAGCAAAAAGTGGAAAGTACTTGTCGCCAAGGCGAGTCCGGGCGGCGACGAGCTCCCCCACTCTGTAATTAGCAGCCCTATCGTCTCTGAGCCAAACTCTGTGTGCACCAATGGATTGCTATTAATAAGAACTTTCAACAATCAGAAAGAAGCAGATAATTTTGCAGCTTATATGTGTACGAAATTCTTCCGCTTCATGATGATTTTGGCAAAAAATGGTCACAACATGACCAAGCACACATATCGATATGTGCCAGTGCTAGATTTCAAGAAGGAATGGACAGACAAGAAGCTTTATAAGCATTTCTGCCTCACACAAGAAGAGCAAGCGTTCATCGAAGAAATTATCAGAGATAAAGGTTAAATTCTCCTAGATTGCAAAATTTCCTCCAGCTTCACATAATATTTCCTCGCAGCCGCGGTATCACTATGCTTGGCATAGGCACTCTTGAGCACCAGCTTGTCGCAATGCCACAACTCGGCGAACGCACTCCACATGCACTTCTTGCGCAAATCGCCCGACAAGTATGCAACGATGATGGCACGCTCCGTCCACGACTGCGTTTTCAACTGATAATCAGGCGACAACTCTCCTGCCTCTACCAAGGCATCGAGCCTCTCCTGCATACCAGGAACACTCAAAACCTCTGGCTGCCGTACGGGCTGATTCGACTGCTGCTCCGGCTGCGGAATAGCCTCTTCTTTGCCCCTCGCAATGCGAAAGCATAGGCAGTTATTGCTAAACAGCGCAAAAGCCTTGAGCATCAAGAGAAAAATGGATAGGTGATAAGAGGTCTTAGCCGAGACTATAATCTCTGCTGTAGGTTGTTTTGTACTTGTTTTCATAATCGCTTCTTGATTATGAGCTACCCTTAAACATCTGCAGCAGAAACTCGAGGATTTCTCCTGTTATAAATTCTATTAACGAGACGAAAAAACCGCCTCCAACAAGTTAATACTCGTCGAAGGCGGGGTTCACTCTACCATTGTGTTAAATGGTGCGACAAAGATACGCATTTTTTCTGAATCAGCAACACTTTTGCAGCAAAAATTACAGAATAATCGATAAAAAAACTGATTTTCAACTCTTTTAGCATCAATAGCAATGCCGACCACAAAGTTACGATTTCTTTTCGAAAAATGCAAGGATTTGGGCGAAAAATTATATTACGACCTCAAGATCACGGGGCATAGCTTAACATGATTACGATTACAATTACAGTAATTACAGTTTTATTTTCCCCCATAACCATGAAAGCAATCAGACAAGATTATGTATACTTATATTATATACTATATATATATATATATATAGTACTTTCTACAAAGAAGAAAATGCTAGCTAGCAGAAAAAACTGTAATTACTGTAATTGTAATCGAACAGACTCTTGATGCACAACTCTACGATTTCCCTACCACAACTCTATGACTTCGCAAGTGGAAAACTATGAGTTGTTTTAATTAACACTCCCATTAACAGATTTTCACAGACGGATACGCCTCAAATTTGGTGGTATCGAAAAATGAACGTATCTTTGCACCATCATTCGAAGAAAGGATTGCGGGCGTTTCTCATTGCCTGCGAGGAAGCGAGGCTGAACTCGCAACCACAATACAGCTGATTGTAAAAATCATTGAGCCTCAGGAGCTCGCCACGGCGATTCTGTAGTCCGCCCTTGCGCCAGTTCATGTCCCACCACTCCACATCTGGGCAAGATTCCACAGCGATATGACCAGCCATGTCTATCTGCTTGATGTTCTTCCAGCGGGAGGAAGCGAGCGTGGTGGTGAGCAGATGGAATCCATGCTCCTGGGCATACTGGGCAGCCCTGGTGAGTCGAAACTGAAAGCAGATGGAGCAGCGGCTCCCTCGCTCCGGCTCGTTCTCCAGCCCCTTGACGCAACCTCGCCACAGGTCGTGGTCGTAAGCATCCTCTACAAATGGCACGCCCTGCGCCTGCAAGAATCGGATGAGCTCTCGCTTGCGTATCTCGTACTCATCCTGGGGATAGATGTTGCTGTTGCTGAAAAACACCGTGGGCTTCATCCCATTGCGCAACATGCACTCCACGATGGCTGCCGAGCAAGGGGCACAGCAAGCGTGTAGCAGAACGGGCTGTCCATCCGCCTTGCTGCCATCGGGCAAAGTAAGCTTTACGTATTTATATTGTTCTTCTACAGGAATCTTCATTTTCTCATCTAGAATTTTAAAAATTAAGAATCAATAATTGATGTTTTCGATAGTCATTATACAAAAAAACAAATGAGGTACAGTCTCGCGACTACCCCCATTTGCCCAAATATATGCGAAAACTGATGCAAAGGTACTATTTTATTTCCATTTTCCAAACATTTTCTCTGAATTTTTATTCAAAAAGGTTCAAATTCAGAATATTTAATGAATATTTAACACTTTGCACCCGTTATTCTATCTTTTTACTATCGCAATTTCCGTTTCAAGGTGACAACCGTCAGTTCTGGCCAAGCTCCCAGTCGGAACGGGAACGAGCCGCCGATGCCCGACGACACATAGAGCATCTGACTACCAATGGTATAGGCTCCCCCCCACTCCTTGAAGGCCATGCGGGCTGGCGTCCATCTGCCTATCTTCAGCTGTCCGGCATGGGTATGGCCCGACAGGGTGAGCTGGATGTTCTTGCCCACCACCTCCCTGCGCCAATGGTGAGGGTCGTGGGTGAGGAGTATCTTGAAGGCATCCTGGGGCACGCCCTTCATCGCCTTGCGCAGGTTGCTGCGGTTGGTGAACGGTGGCTGTCCGGCATTCTCCACACCGATAATCTCGATGCTCGCCATGCCATGGCTCACCGTGTGATGCTCGTTCATCAACTGTTGCCACCCCAGGCGGCGCTGATAGTCGAAGAGCAGGCGGCGATTGTGGTGCAGGGCGGCGATGGAATGGTCGTTGCCATACTCGCAGTAGTCGTGGTTGCCCCACACCGAGTAGATGCCATCGGGTGCCTGAAGCTGGCTCAATACCGAGAGATAAGGCTCCACCTCGGTGGCACTGTTGTTCACCAGGTCGCCCGTGAAGAGCATCATGTCGCAGTCTTCGCCGTTGGCCCTGTCTACCACCTTCTGGATGAAGTCGTTGCCCTCGGGAAAGGAACCGAGGTGAAGGTCGGTGATCTGCAACAATCTGTAGCCATCGAAATAAGGAGGAAGGTCGGGCGAGGTATAGGTGATGCGCTTCACCTCCAGTCGCTTCCATCCCTCCACAAATCCGAAGGCAAACCACCCCATGAGCGCCAAGGCTGGCAGGATGGCGAAGAACCAAGGCAGGAAGGCATAGAACGCGATGAACACCACCTTGGGCATCACCGAAAAGAGCAGCATGGAGAAAAGCACCCTGACGGAGAGCTTGTGAAACAACCCCATCTGCAAGCCCACCTCGGCGAGCAAGAGCAGCAACGACGGTATCCACCAAGCCACAGCCAGCGGCAGGGGCCACGTGCTCACACCAACATGCCAAAGCCAGGCATCGGGCACCAGCGTGAGCACCAACATACAGGCGATATAGGATATAGACCTAAATATCTTTTTTATATATCTATTCATTGATTTCTTATCCATATTTTCTGAGTGCAAAGGTACGACAAATCGCAGAGAAAACAAAGAAATCGACGATTTAAGTTTGATTAAATCGCCGATTTCTTCCTTTTTGTCTTATTTGTCTTACCAAAAGCTCATCCTGCCTGGCAAGCCCGCTCTTTTATCTCACGGTAATCTTCATGCCCCTAGGGCTGGCAACCTTCGCCGTGGAAGCCTTCACGATATAGACGCCCGAAGGCACTCGCAATATCATGCGCTGCTTGCCTGGCAACTGGTAGCTGTGCACCATCTTGCCATCCATCGTAAACACGTTGACCTGCTGCAAGGTCTCGCCGCCCACAGCCGACACCACGATCATGCCCGCATCTGGCGAGTAGACCTTCACGAGATTTTGCGCTTCATCGGCATCGATGCGGCCGATGCCCGTGGTGCCACGAGTCTGCGTGAGGAAGTAGCGTCCATGGTCGCCAGCCTCCACGTTCACCGCCTCGCCATCATGTAGCTCCGTATAGCTCATGTCGGCGGCATCGTATAGATAGAGCGGCTCGGATAGCTTGCCTGCGCCGTCGATGGAGAGCGTCACCGCCTCCTTGCCCTCAGCCTTGTCGGTCACGATGCCGAGCGGAATCCAAGATATGGCTGGCACGGCGTTCACTGCCACCGCCAATCCATCGGCCACGGTGTAAACCTGCGGAATATCCTGTAGGTTCTGGTCGTAGAGCATGTCTACATCCTCCTGCTCGTCGTAGCCCTCACTCGCCTCTGGGCGCAGGGAGATGCGAGCCCTGGAGGTCTGTCCCTTGGCGTTCTGGGTAGAGATGCTCACGGTCTTGCTGTAGTCGGAAGCCATCTGCAAGCCCGAAGTGATGAGACGGTCTACATACATCGCAGAGGTGAACTTCACCTCGTCAGCACCCTGTGAAGCTTTCTTTACGAAGAACGACTGTGTAGGCTGGATGGCGAAATCATTCTTGTCGAAATCATCCTCGGCAATTGCCTTCACATCACTGCCCTCCACAATCCATGCTTGCTTGGCTAGGCCAGTATTCACCTCGAAGAATTTCTTCAGCGAGATAGAGCAGGTATAAGGGTTCGCCACGAGATAGAAGCCACTCTTGCCGTCAGCGTTCAGGCTCTGGGTCATCGGAGCGAGATGCTTCTCGTCGTTGTTGTAAGCCACGAGGAACTTGCCATGGCCATCACTTTTATTTACATCAGTAGAACCACTTGAAGCATTGTTCTCGTAATCATAATACTTATAGCTCTTGTCCTCCTTAGGCAATCGCAAAAGAGCATTAGCACTTTGGTTTTTCTGCAACAAAGAGTTTCCTGCCTTGATGCTGAATCCATTGAAGGATGCATCGTCGGCATAGCTCTCGTCCACCTTATTATATATATGGCTCCAGTAGCCCATCGCCAAGTCTACATCGCCAGTCTTAGCTTCCTCAGGATAATGAGAGGCTGAATAGTTGCCATTAGTTGTGATTTCCTCCACCCCGCTCTTCTCCCAGGCACGCTGATAGACAGGATACTTGCTGCGACTGTACTTCGTATCAGCGAAGTTGATGTCCTTGAATGCCTCGGTCGACTGTCGTCCATCGCTTGCTGGCACATACATATCGCCAGCATATATATACTGCAAAGGCGTAGCCATCGTGTACCAAGTATTAGGCTTCAGCTCCTTCTCCACCCAAGCCTTGTCATAAACCAAGTAGCACTGGTCGCGCAGCTCGCCCTGAGGCTTGAAGTAAATCTGATGGCAGGTATTGCCATAGAATTTCTCGCAGCTCATGTCGCCAGCGTGGGCAGCATCCATGTCGGACACCGTATAGCCCGAGCCATTCCAAAGGGCTTGTTTGCCAAGACCCTTGCCAGCATCGCTCTCGTCCCAGTAAGCCATAATGTCGTACTGGATGTAGCTAGTCGCCTCGTTACCCTTGCCGTTGGTGAGCTTGGTAGCGATGCCATTGCTCTGGCGATACACCACATTGCCGAGGTCAGGGAAAGGCAGTCCCTTGAGGTTGTCGACGGTCACCTTGGTAAACTTCATCGGCACATAGTTGTCGATGGTAGCGATATTCACCTTGTTGGCAGCCTCAGCATTCACGCTATTGTCTGCATAAGAGTTATACTCGATATAATCATCCTTATAGAGTTCGCTCGAAGAAGAGCGGTGCCAATTGGCATCATTGTTCCAGTTGGCGTTCATGCCGTTGTCGGCGGTAGGTCGCCAAGTAACGTACTCTGGCACAATCTTCAGTTTGAGGTAAGACTCGCCTGGGCAGTTGGTGGTAGTTGCTGACTCGCCACGCTGCTCGTATACGAAGCGAAGCTCGTACCAGTAGCCCTCGTGGAAATTATCCAAAACGTCATCTGCAAACTTGAGGTCAAGGGTAGACTGAGTACCTGCCACGATGGTAGCCAATTCATTGCTGCGCAAAGTACCGATAGCCGTAGACAGCAAAGTAGCATTAGGATCATTCCACAATGGGTCGTTAGTGGTAGCCACATAGACATCTGCGGAAGCTGGGCTATCCTGCTTGCTATCATCTACGAATGTTAACTTGGCATCAGTTGCTCCATTCAGATAGCTAGCACTATGCAAAGGGATCTGAAGATAACCATTTTTATTTTTCAGTGCCTTGATTTGCGGAAGACCGATGCGCAACGAAGCCTCGTAATCAGTATTATTGAAAGGATAATCCACATCATTGAAACCGAAGTTCAAACGAGGACCGTCCTTTGCGACACGCAAGGTGACAGGAATAGCCTCCGTACAGAGCAAATAAATCGTTCCATCCTCCGCTGTGTACTTGATATAACCATCTTCCTCTACCCCCGTAACAGGCTTCATATACAGCTTATGCTCTTCACCTAAAGACACCTTATCCTTATCAATGCTAATCTCATTACAAGCATGAGAGTTCAGCTTATGGTCGGAATCTATTTCATCCAAATACCAGTCATATTTGAGACCTGTCAAGGTAACCTTTCCTCCATTCTTACTATCTACAGTTGTCAAATTACCTTTTACCTTGATGGTATAATCACCCTCACATGGAACTTTATAGGTAGTGATAACATTACCATCTGTATCAGAGATATATGGAGTTTGGCTAATCAACTCAAACCAATCACTATATACAGAACAAACCTCTGATGGAGAGCCCCAATCAGCATTGCCCTTTGAAGGGTCTTCCGTTGAAACCGAAACATAATATTTCTTACCCATCTGCAAAGGATAATACCTATTACTAAGTACGATATAGGTTTCTCCCTCATTATCAGTCTCTATCATCGGAATACCATCAATGGTATACTTCTTACAAGTTTCCTCGGAGTCGAAGATATTCACTGTACCATACTTATTACTCTTAAACTCCTGCTTGGAATTATTTTCCGTATTCACTTGCGTAGTCTGATAGTATGGATCATTTTCATTCGTTCCTTCTACAGGCGTACCATCCTCTTTCATGAATCGGAAATATATCTTCGTGTCATTGGCATGTCCAGTAATAGCATTCAATGTCTCATGGATGGCACGTATCTTGAGTTTGATAGCGCCTGTTGAAGCTCCACCACAGATAGGCTTGTCTTGCAGAACCTGCACCTTGGCAGGCTCGATATAGATACGAATGTCATCCACCGCATAGTCGGCACCATCGGTGTTTTGACAATAGTTATCTATCACGATACGGAAATCGGAATAGTTTTCCACTCCAGACTCTTGCTGTAGAACAATCTTACCATATACCTGAAACCATTCTCCCTTTTGAGGATTATCTATATTATTTTTAAAGTCACCAGAAGAGAAAGAATGTAACAATTTCTGGCTCTTCACATTACCATCCGCATCATAATCCATGCCATAGAGTTTAAACATAACTTGTGGCAACTCTTTAGCCTGAGTCATATCGGCAATTGCAGCAGAGAATATCATCTGCATACCCGTACAAAGGTCGGCCTTGAAATCTGCCGCAGCTATCTGACGACTCTCATCAGAGGCATCTACATATAAGAAATGTCCATACTGAGAACCATTAGTCATATAGTATGTACGATCATAAACTTTCTTATCTGTCCACCAAACATAATTATCAGTACCACTATCCTTATTGCCTGATATACCTGTGACATTAGCCGTTTTATAGAGACCGTAATCGCCATGAAGCGGCGAATGTCCAATACCATTATAGCCTGTTGCATCATAATCTATCAAGTCTCGATATACGAAACCATAAGCTCGCCTGTCCCACTTGGATGGCAAACGGTCTTGGTTGTCATTAGGACTGGTCGGAACAGACAAAGTCTGCTCGTCATCATCATCATCGAACGATATAGGTTTGGTAGCCAATGAATAATGACTATCAAGATAAGATATTGTTCTATTGTTCAAACCTGCAGCCAGCAATTGTTTTTGTGTCATTGGGTGGAAATCCATAAATCGAACATCAAAGTTGGCTACAGGACACATTCCTCCATAGCCATTAGACAGATAAGCCACAACATAAATCGGGCTTCCCTTTGTAATGGAAGGTGTGGTGATATCACTGCCTTCAGCATTTTTCCACTTTACCGAAGTCTTAGTAATCGCATCTATGCTCAAATCCAAGAAGCGTGTAGTTCCTGTCAGTTCACAATAATTACTCTTTGTAATATCGTATATGCGCCAAACAACTTGAGTTGGACTCTGATAACCATTAGACTTGTTAAAGTCTGATTCTTCGATAGTTTTCTCGTAAACGTTCTTCGCTTTTCCGTCATCTGTCAAAGGATAATAGGAATATCTTGCAATGTCATTCAACTGCAAACGTAATGTCGTTTCCGCTTGATTATCCTTATAGCCAAAAGTTACTTTTTTATTGTCCTCATAAGTTATATCACCATCCGTATGATAGCAAAGAGCAGCCATGATGTCGTCTGCGATTTTCTTCTTAGGAAGAATATGGAAAATATAACGAACAGACAACGTTGGCTCACGAAGGAGATAACTTCTTGACTCATCCATTCCATCCACATAACGGCTCACATCGCAAGCGATAGTCTCGCCTTCCCATGAGTCTGTAACATTAGAAGTATCGTAGTATACACCAACAAGTTTACTTACAGGATTAGAACCTATATTAGAAGCAAATAGTCCCCAGTTTCCTTTACTTTTGAGCTTGGTTTCAGTGTCGCTACATACCTTTAAATTAGTTGAGGCCTTATCTGTATCATAATTGTACCAACGATAATATCCACGTGGCTCCAAATTATTACCATTGCCATCATAATACTGCAATGGCAATTTCAATAACACTTGCTTTGTGTATTCTTTGCCATCTACATAATAGTAGTACTCCCACTCATGGGTCTTCTGATAAGTATGTCCATTCACAATATCCCAATCGCCCTTTTTATTGGCGATTCCTTCATAATGAGAGAAAGGATAATCGTCTGGAGAAAAGAGCTGCACATTTACCTTACTTTTGAAAGTAGTAGGTTCTTTCATTATAACTCCATACTCAGCAGAATGACCAGAGATTTCATTGGTCAACAAGCAATATACTTGCATGTCGCTTGACCATGATTCGCCAGTAGGCAACTCGAAAGTGGCATTCAAACCATTTGGCAACAACGAAGCACCATTATTCGTCAATAAAGTATAGTACCCATTACTTTCGGAAGTCTTACGCAAGGCAAAAGCTCCATTGCTAGTCGTAGCAGTACTTATCACGTTACCATCCTTATCTGCGAGAACCCAACGCATATAGAAATCACTTACATCTTTCTTGTCGGAAACACCGAAATCAGAAAGAATGTCTGAGATGGCATCCGTCAAGCTCACCTCTAGCTTATTATCCTTATAGATTGCATTTACAGCATGGGTATGAGCAGCGTCTACATTGTCTGTTGCCAAAGTTAAAGGCTTCGCATCCAATGTTTCTTGCTTCACAAACTTGAATGTATACTCTCCATCAAGCGTTGGTTCCTGAAGGATATAAGTTGCACCATTATAAGTTACTATCTTAGCATCATCGTTGTCATTAGTAGCCCAAAAGCACTTCAAAACATAATTCTCCACATTCTGCTCTGTAGACAACGAAGAGAAATCAAAGGTTATTGCACGTTGAGAATCATCAGCAATATTCTCACCACCATACCAAATCAAATCGGTAGTCTTGGCTGAATAAACATCATTGGACAAAAAGCTGCTGACAGCAATAGGTGTTGTTGATGTTTCTGAATCAAACAGCTGCCAACGCAAATACTTGGCGTTGAAATCAGGCAAAGAAACCGATGTGGAAGTTGCAGCAGTTGGAAGAATAGAGGTACTGTCCGCAGAAGAAAAAGAAGCAGACTTATTTCCATACTGAATGGCAGAAGTTTTCAATCCAGCCTCTGTATAAAGGTCGAATTCCATCTTCGTAACACCAGCGAGATTCTCTTTCTCGCTCAATAGATTGGCATCGTTGGAGAGGAGGAGAACTACTTTAGAATTATGAATATCAGATCCATTAGTGTTTATCTTATATTGGAAAAGATTTGCATAAGCACCATAGCTAGCCTTGTCTTTATTGTATAAAATATAATTGCTTTCTATTTTATGAGCTGCCCAATCATAATCGTTGTTAATTGTATGATTAAAATTATCGTTGTTACTGATAGTCCAACTAGTTATATCACACTTACCTCCATCTTTTACGAAATAGAAACAAGCATAATTATAATTATTTAAAATAAAAGAACTCCATTGCAATTCCAATGGGGTATCACCTATTACGTACGCACCATCACTCGCCCAGCCTTTCGCTGGCACCATTGCCAACGAAAGGAAGAGGATAAGAAAAGATAATATGTTTTTGATTTTATTCATAGCGGTAGAATTTACGTGTATAATGTTTACGAGCAGCAAAGGCTGTTAAATCTTTGGTGAAGAGGAGTTTATACTTCAAGGACTTCTCTGCCGTCACTGGGACGGTGAGCATATAGAGGGCACTCTTTTTATTAGCGGCATCGCCCTTGAAGACTCCTTCTATCAAGCCGGTCTTGGTATTCCAAGCCGGGAGGTTCTCGAAGACCTCATTGGCATCCGTTGCCGAAGCATCCTCTGTGCCGTCCTCATTGATAGGCACCAAAGTCATCTTAGAATAGTCGATGCCTGTTACCTCAGAGTCATCACTCGCCTTCAGCACTTTAGGCTTGATATGAAATTCCTCCTCTGGATAATAGCAAGTATACGAGAGGGTCGTTCCATTATCCGTCAAGGATGGATAGAGACCGATTGCTGAATAAGCTTGGACTTCAAACTTCAGCTTATAATCATCGAGCGATATTGGCAAGATATGATGATCGTTGCGAGCTATCGTCGTCCAATCCTTAAATAGGGCGTAACGCTGAATGCCGTTCGATGTATTCAAGTTTACAATGAAATACTTCGAGGTCTTGCCTGCAAGACTCTCATTGACATAGAATGACACTTCGTTCTCCGTCTTATAATCCTCTGTATTTGCCTCTATTGTCAAAGGAGAAGGCAATGTATAAGTATAGCTGGAACTTTCTGCCGTAGTAGCAAGATTTGGCTCACAAACTACTTCATCTTTGTTTGCATCGCTATGCTTTGGCAGCAACATGATGTTATCAGCATCATCAGCAGTAGTAGGATTCTGGGTAATATCGTTGAGCGTAATGCTATTGATTACCAAAGGTGTACGACTAGGATTCTTAAATTTCAATGTTATCTTGGCTAGCATTCTCACTACCCAAAGAGCAGAAATACTAGGCTTGCCATCAGAATTAATCGTTACCTCCTGCTTGTTGATCATCGGGATACCCTTGCTATCGGCTGAAGTCACATCGAAGCCATTTCCATTCATCCTCCAAGTCTTATTTTCGAAATCAACAATAGCCCCCTGGCTGATGCCTAATTCATCTGCGGAAAGGTTGGCAAAAGAATAAACCTGATAAGTTTCGCCATTGGTAAGTCCGGTAATGGTAACATCATCCTTGATACGATGACCTTCGGCTACAGACTTGTTCTCAGCGAAAGACACCACTTGGTTATTTTTTACGAATGCTACCACCCAACTCTTCATGTTCTCAGCGTCCGTGCCATCCGTCCATGTAGGCGTAAGAGCTCGGCTCACCTTGGCAGAAGAGGTAGATAGCGTGAGATGGAGGGTGACTTTGCCAGCCTGGCTCTCGCTCCCTCCTCCACTTATAGGGTCAGCAATGTCTGTGGAGCAAGCCGTCATCAAGGCTAGCACCACAAACATCAATGCTGCATATATCGTTCTTATCGTCTTCATTCTTTTGTTATTTAAAATCAGACTATTTCATTTATTTTCTCACTAATTTGTGCTTGTTGATTTGTTTTTACAGACTACATCGTAGCCTCTTCGTGGGTATAGGTTGCCCACTTCCTCACATTGATGGTAAGCTTTAAGCCATCTTCTTTGCCTGTAACACCTTCAACCTTTATTTGATAGATATTGTTGCGTACAATACCGTAATACATCGGGTCGCTGGCCGTGCCATTGCCGTCTGGGTCGCTGTGGCGAATGGTATAGGTATATTCTTTGTCTGTGCCTGTAGCATTGGCTTCCGGCTTTTTATTAGCTTTATCCCATTCGGAGGATTTATAATACTTGCCCTTGAATACAAGGCCTGTACTATAAGTCTCTGCATTATCGGTTGTCGTATTCTCCATCACATAGTCTAGGATGAAAGATTTATCTGTAGACGAAGACGATGAAACATCACGAACTTTGTAAAAGTCTCCACTTCCCTGCGCATGGCTGAGTTGGTGGTTTGTATGGTCTTTCGTCCAAGGGCATACGATGTAATTGGTTGTCTTATTGTCTGTGCCCGCTGTTTCTTTTCCGAAATAGACGAGATTGCTCAAATCTGACGATGACGAAACTCGCTTGATGAGATATTCGCCCGATGTCATGACCTTAGTCGGAACAACAGATTCTAGCCTGAAGCCACCTATCACTTTGTCGCCATCCATTACATTATAATAATAGCCATTGTCCGCATAATCGGCATTCGGAACGATGTCGATGCGAGCAGCCAGACGCTCGATGTCAACACTTACCATATAAGGATCGCTCTCAGTTCCCTTGCCTGCGTTGGAAGAAAAATCAAGCTTGGCATCTTTGCTTGACGACATCACGAAATTCTTGAAAGCCGAGATACTGGAGGCATCACGTGTGCAAACGGATGGCATTACCAAATCTTTTATCTCGCTGATTTTCTTCCCTTTGCACGCCTGAGCTTGTTCTTCTGAATTGGCTACGACTATCACATGATAGTTCTTGCCCACAATGGCTTTGTCGATTTCTCTTGCAGCTGTTTTATAGGAAACCGCTTGATTTGTATTATCAGAGACTGAGGTCAAGCCCGAAAATGTATAAACGTAGTCGATGGTTGCATTGTCATCCGACAAGTCATCTTTATCCGACTGATATAGCAAGACGGCAAGCGAATTCACTTGGTTTTCATTGTCTACGCCATTCTCCCTGCCATCGCCATCATCACCGCCATTCGGTCCTGTAGAAGCTCTTGTTGCATCTGAGCCATCAACATTTACTTGCACCTGCAGGTATACCTTCTCATCCTGAGGCACAAGCGCATCGCTGGCAGTATCGCTCGCACAGGATGCGAACGACATCACCTGCCAAAGGGCTAGGAATAAATGGGTTATCGTTTTATTTCGCAACATTTACTTGAAGTTTTTATCTCATAAAGCTTTTGCCCTTACAGGGCGTAATCCTATTTTGTCACATATACCCAGGGTGTTGCCCTGGGCTAGGTGCTTTTGGGCTTTCAGCCCGCATAGTCCACTTAATGTAGTACTAATTTAGCTCCTCCAGCTGGATGCGCTTGCTCCAACTCAGTACGTTCACACTGATAGTGATGTAGCAGTACTTCAGCTTGCCACCCTGGATGAAGAACTGGAGCTTGTAGTCGTAGGCGCGATCTAGAAACTCCTGGGCATCGTAGTTGTACTCCTCGCTGGTGCGAAGACGGCTCAGCAGATCGGGCAGATTCACGTTGACCACCATCTTGCCTGTTTCCTTGCTCTTAATGAGCAGACGGCCGTCTTGATTGATGTCATTGTGCTTCAGGATGCGGGAGGTCATGAAATCGGCATGGGCGGTCTTGCCTTGCTCGGTTTCATCCACCGTGTTCCATGTGGCATGAGGAGTATAGACGAGCTTGCGGCTCTCATCGAGCGAGTTGTCCCAGAGGATACGGGCATTGTGGTCTTCGATGGTCATCTCGTAGTTGGTGATGTCCATGTCTTGAGGCGAGTCGAGGTCGCGCAAAGCAACATTGATTTTCTTGGTGTCTCGTATCAATGGAATGGTGGCATAGGCTGGTTTAGAGCTAGTTACCTCTACTCCATCTAATAGCTTTCCATGCCATAGGGTGTCGAGAGGCAAACTATTATTCATCACTTCGTCGTAATCGCCACGGTTTTCGTGCTCGAGGTTTACCTCTAGCTTGTGAAGGTCGTCGTTCTTTGCCGAAGGTTCGGTACGAACGAACTTGGCTCGATTGGTAGCGACCTGGTCGTCGTAGGCGTTCTGCCCCGCGAGTGCGAGGAACTGGTATTTGCCCGGCTGCAAGTTCTCTATGTGCATCACATAGTTAGGGTCTTTGAGGGGCGATGATAGCGCAGAATTAGTCTCGGTCTGGGAGGCTACGAAGTGGCCGTCCTCATCGAACACATACAGCGTGACCTGGCCCACATGGTCTGGAAACATGTCGGCACGCTGAAGGTTGTAGTCGTACTTGAACTTCACGTATACTCCATAAGGGCAGTCTTGGTAGTCCTGGTGCCAGTAGTCGTGGCAGCCGGTCAAGGCTATCAGTGTGATGGCAGCCGCCATCACTCCTTTCATCCATTTACATATATTCTGCGCTATCATATCGCTCATCATCGTTATATTTTACATATATTTTTATTGACCGAGAATGGTACTCTGGGTACGCTTAGCCCATGAGAGGACGTTGATCTTGACAGAGATGTAAGCAGCCAACTCATCGTCTGTTTCGCCTGTAACCTTAGGAACAACAGGAGAACCCAATTTCTTAATACCTGTGACCTCAACGTTATACCAGTTGTTACGGAGAACACCATAACGACCAAGATAGTTTCCTTCTTTATTTTCATCTGGATATGCGCCTGTAGATACTGTAGGATCAGGGGTCTCATGATCTCTCCAAGGAGTTAAATCATCACCGAAGTGCTTGATTCTTACAGGATAATAAGAAATACCATTTGCATAAGTTGCCACCTTGATGCCAGTAATCACCCCATTGACTTCTTGTGTTGTAGCTGGAGCTGTGCCAGATGTATACTTGGCTGCACCTGTAAAATTGATGTTAATAGTTGGCGGATTATTACCTGCAGTTGATGCCACGGTTACATCAAGATCTTCCTCACCAATTGTCTCACCTGTCTTCAAGCCATTTTTTATCCAATTTTGTACAGTTGTATTATTCAAGAAAGCTTCCTTGACAGCTTTCTTCATATTTTCTTCTGTAAGCAAACTATTCTCATTGTCATTAACAACATAGAAAGTTTTCCCGTCTTCTTGAATTTGAGCTGCCACAATGACACGTGTCGTGACATCCTGATTTTGCTGGCCTACAGTAAATGTATTCTCTAAGCAATAATCTACATCACCCAAATTCTTCAAACTGGTTGGAGCGGAGCCACCTATAGTGTTAAAATCAGTTGTCAAGTCAGTTGGTTTTGTGTCATAGTTTGGATCTTGAGCCCAATAAGTACGATAAAGACTCACTCCATTCTCTACAGCATTGTCACCTACGAAACGATATTTCTTCGTAAGTGTGCTCAATGTTGAGTTAGAAGCCAAACTTAACCATTTGTCTGAACTTGCAGTATTTCTGAGATAATATGATTTCTTATTGGTATTATCCAATATCCAGCCCTTGATTTCGTACTTTGCTTTGCTATTGTCTGTTAACTGACCTGTAGTGGCATCAGCCGTAACATCAACTTTAGCCAATGCTCTCTCCACATAAACATTAGCGGAGGTATTTGCCTTAGCCAATGCCTCTGTGTCATAAACATGGTCCTTGTCGATTTCAGCAGCAGTTATCACCTTTGCACCAGTAGGTGCATCAGATCCACCCTTTACAGAAGAAAGAGGAGCGTTCATCATCAAGAAACCTACTTTTTTCCAATCTTCAGCAGAAGTAGGAGTCAACTGCAAGCCATATAAATCGGAAATTTTCTTTGCTGAATCAAAATCCTCATTATTGACCTTCAAAGTAGCATTATCATCATCAACTGCCAATGTACCATTATCATTAAGCACAACTATAGCATAGAACTTATTGTTGGCGTTTTTCAAGCCATTATTCAATTTCTGAGTAATCGTCGTATTAGTGGTAATATTATCTGTTGTAGTACCAGACATATTCATATTAAGATTATTCAGTTTATATGCAGCAGTAAAAGTCGCAGAACTTTCGTCTGTACCTTCAAAAAGAATCAAAGTTCCATTTTTAACCTCATATTCATTTGTAGTACCATCTTGAAAATCATCATTAGCCGCACGGTTTACAGTGCCACTTCGAGTAGGCAAATTCAAAGAAAGCGCAATATAGCCGCTACCATTTTCGTTCGCTCCAGTGCCCCCACTATTCAAGTCATCGCTACTTGAGCACGCTCCGAGCATCAGGCCTGCCAATGCTGCGGAGAATAACATAGTTTTCTTCATAATTTTAAAAAAGTTATTTGATTATTAATTTGTTTGTTTCATCTTTTACCGATTTACCAGTTGCCGGTCTTCAACTGCTTGTATACCTTGCGGGCGTTCTTTGCCTCGGCACTCTCGCCTGCCTTGTCGAGATATGGCTTGGCGGCATCGGCATCACCGGCGTTCAAGCGGATGATGGCGGCATTCAGATTGGCGGTCTCGTTGTCTGGGAACATACGGACGGCGGTCTCCATCACTTCGTTAAAGTCCTTGCTGCCAGGCTCATAGGTCTGTGCCACCATGAACATTTCCTCTTGACTGAGCTGCTGCGGCTTGCTCTTGATGATTTCCTTCGCCTCCTCCACATTAAAAGGCTTCACCTTGTAGGTAATGTGATAGTCTGAGTGGCGCAGCGCAGGATACCAGGTATCGAGCATGAAGCGATACTCCGAAGGATACTGTTTCTTGATTTTCCACTCACGGGCATCCGGGGCGAGACTCTCGTCGTTGGCTATGGCGAGAATCTCCGACTTATGCTCCAGATTGCTCTCCTGGATGTACTTGCGCAAGCCATCCCAATCCTCTGCCGTAGAGGAAACCGTGAAGAGGCTGTTAGGCAGGTTCACCATGCGACGTACATACTCAGTGAGCGTCTTGGCACGGTTCTTTGCCAAGTAATCGTTGTGACTATAAGGGCTTTCGGGCGAAGCGTATCCATGAATATTGATACTGCTCACCTCTAGATTTTTATCATCTTTCAAGGCGTTGATGGTGCGCACTATGCTATCCAGCTGGGCTGGATTGCGACGATAGTCGGCATGGAGCTCGATGCGGTCTACAGGGAAGTCGATGTAGGCACGCTTGTCGAGATGGCGCACCTTGACTGCCTCCACCGCTGGCTTGACGAAAGCCACTTGTGGCTGGCGACGACTGCGCATCGTGAAATCATTGCCACCTTCCAAGTCGCCACATCCACAGAGGTCCTCGTGCATGTTGAGATCGAAGTTCTTGATTTGCTCAGACAGTGGAATGGTCGCCTGATAGCTCACGGTTTGTGGCTTCTTGTTGTTGCGACGCACCACAAGCGCCTTGGGCGAGAGGTTCAAGTGCTTCCTGCCCACCCCACGCTCGTACATGATTTGCTGGCGACGACCATTGATGACGATTTCCGGCATCTTCAGCTTCCACTGCACGGTCTTGATCATCGGCGTATAGATGAGCTGGGAGTTGGAGGGGAGATTGAGCGAATCGAGATTGAGGTCCATTGCCACGGTGACATAGTTGTCGTGATGGGACATCTGTACATTGGACACCTGAATCTTGTTGGCAGCCAACTTCACCTGATGGCAGTCCTGCGCAAAACTTGCAGGAGCCACCAACGCTGCTATATATAATAAGGTGTATTTCTTGAAATCTTTCATTGTGATGTAGCATTAAGGAGTTTATAACATATATATGAGCGAGAGGGCTGCCTTGGTAGGCCCCACGTAGTTGTCGTGAGAACGGCCTTCCTTCTCACCACAGGTGCCACACTTAAACTTGTCGTACTGGATGTAATCGTAGCCCAAGCCCAGCGAGGTCTCCAGGTTCCAATGCTTGGAGAGCGGCCACTGATAGCCTGCCGTTACGCCGCCGCCGAGGAACCAGCCCTCGTAGCGATGGTCGCGAAGCCCTTTCTTCAAGCCGAAAGGCAACTTCACACCGCCAGCATTGAACTGACCGCCCATGCCGTGTACGCCCAGGAACCAGCCATTGAAGCTCTGGCAGAACCAATAGCGATACTCTGGCTGCAACACCCAGTGGCGAATGCTCGACTGGTCGCCGCCCGACTGTTTCCAAGGATTAAGGCCGAAGAAGACCTGAGCGGTATGCTTCTTGCCTACCGCCGCCTCAAGTCCGATATTGGGAGTGGTTGTGGCCCAATACAGAAAATTGGTTTTCGCACCGATGTTTTGCGCATGTATTGCGATAACAGAAAACATCAGTAACAGCATTGCTAAAGATAATCTTCTCATCATCATCTAGTTGTATATTTAATAGGTTTATATTTTCGTTAAATTACTTTGCAAAAATAGAAAATATTTCCCAATTTAGGGGGGGGCGAAAGTTAAATGACGTTAATTGTAATAAAAAAGAAACATTTATGAACGTTTTCCATATTGTAGGAAATACAATCATGCAACATTTTATACCATTACCGTGCTCATTATTTAACTATATTTATTTTGCCATCTCGCCGCTTTGTATTAACTTTGCAAGTCGAACAATGAAATACGAAAAATTCACATCATGGCAAGAAGACTGAGAAAGAAAAGAATCGCTATCATATTAATCGTGTTTGTAGGCATCATCGTATGGACGACACACAGCTGCGTGTCGCGCTGCACATCCTCATCAAGCAAGGAAAAAGCCGAGGACACCATGCCCCAAGCCCATCTCAACGACTCACTACGTAATGTCCTGTTTCAGGACATAAGGTACCACGAGATGGATTCCATCGTGGAGCGTTACCTCAAACGTTGGGAAATCAACGGCGCCCAGCTAGTCATCACCCGCAACGACTCGCTGTTTTATGCACGGGGCTTCGGATGGGCCGACAAGGAGAAGGGCGTGAAGATGGAACCCAACATGCTGATGAGATTCGCATCCGTGAGCAAGCTCATCACTGCCACGGGCATCATGAAGCTCTGGGAAATGAAGAAGTTGCGCATGGGCGACAAGGTGTTCGGACCGAAGGGCATCCTCAACGACACCACCTACTGCAACAGCATCAAGGACCAGCGATACTACAACATCACCGTGGAACAACTGCTGAGACACAAGGCCGGATTCAACAACTATGCCGGCGACCCAGTATCGAACACCCGATTCATCATGATGCAGAACCACCTGACCCAGGCTCCCGACCACAAGACACTGCTCCGCATCTTGCTGAAACGCCATTTGGGCTATACGCCAGGCGAAGGCAAGTGCTACTCCAACCTCGGCTACATGATTCTATCGATGGTAGTAGAGAAGAAGAGCGGCATGAAATATGAGGACTTTATCCAGAAATATATCCTCCACCCTGCCGGCTGCTACGACATGCACATCGCAGGCACCTATCTGAAGGATCGCCGCCCCAACGAGACGAAATATTACATGCACCAGGGCAGCATCCCTGTATATGAATACAATAACAGTGGAAGAATGGTGGAGAAATGTTATGGCGACACCGACCTGCCTCGCCTATCGGGCGCAGGAGCGTGGAGTGGCTCGGCAGCCGAGCTGAGCAAGCTCATCGCCAGCATCGACGGAATGCCACACGTAAAGGACATCCTTTCGCCACAGAGCGTGAAGTTTATGACAACAGAGCAACCCAACCACGACTACTCCATCGGTTGGAACTACACGCCGCAGCCAAAGAGCAACAAGCCTTGGATTCGCACTGGTTCGCTCGCAGGCACCTCTGCCCTCGTCTTGAAATATCCCGACGGCCAGTGCTGGATTCTCATCACGAACACGTCGACCTGGAAGGGCCACGGTTTCAGCAACGACACCATGGCTTTCTTCGAAAAGCTCAGAAAGAAATATATGGCAACCATGCCACGAAGAGACTTGTTTGTATAAAGTATAGGATAGAAAAAAGATGCAGCTCTCAACATATGTTTGAAAGCTGCATCTTTTCATTTTTTTAATCAAATTGCAAAATGTAAATCAGAATAATCTGCCACCATATTAGTCTCATACTGCAACATAGTTTCTAACTTTTCCATAGTTCTTTCACTTCTCGAATTAATGATTTAGGATTTCGTCTCAAATCCAAAATTTTAAAGACACGAACTTCATCCTTCTCTGCATCGTAACCATAAATCAACTTAAAATTATGCATAAAGTTAGCTCCTCGATACCGACAAAGACGTGTTTACCAATCATGGCATATGGATAAGACTCAGGCATTACCAATAATCTCCGATAGATAGCATCAATAGCTGTATAGCATCGATTGGCCGTGGCCTTTCCAAATTCCAACAAAGCAGATTCAATGAGTTTATCTAAATCTGACTCAAAAGACTGAGTAGTTTTTACCTGAGCCATGGATACTTTTCTTTTAGTCTTCTATCCATTTCATCCCAAGAAATCCAATAATTAGGATCATCCCAATGAGCCTCAACTTCTAAGATGGCTTGCTCAAGTTCCTCCTCATTATGGGCAAAATTAGGAGAATATGGGAGTTCTATCTCTTCATCATCATCGATTTCTGCTACATCACGCCCTCCTCTTGCCAAGACGGCAGTGTCTTGACTTGCCATTCTTGGATAAGCAGCAGGTTCTTGAGCCATTGTACCTTCCAAATTTTCTTCTAGTAATTTATACTTTTTCATACGCCATATAATTTTTTGCAAAGATAAAAAGAATAATCGAATATAGCAAAGAAAATCAGAGAAAAATGAAATTTTCAACCAACAAGCAATTTTGACCGTCACATGAAGGAAGAGAGCCCAAAAGGATGAGGAGTTTTGCCCAGCTATCTCGGTTGAAAGCCCTCTTACCGCTGAACAAAAGTGCCCGTCGCCTCGGGCAGAATTGGGCAAAGATAGAGAATGACTTTTTGCTGTACAGACAAAAAAAGATGCACCCCTCAATGAAGAGGAATGCATCTTAAAAACTTATTTATAACATGATATTTAAATGTCTAACTAATTCTATCCTAGCCTATAAGTCTCACATCCATTAGTTGAAGATGTAACGGATAGAGAACTGGATAGAATAGGTGGA
>ERZ808246.688-NODE-688-length-27100-cov-52.553041_pt1 | contig 27100 bp, 9 predicted proteins | sample MGYA00521083_ERZ808246 | MGnify/ENA primary metagenome ERZ808246 (study PRJEB31516, sample SAMN03275577) | gut metagenome | biome: mammalia-associated habitat; material: feces | host: Papio cynocephalus | place: Kenya | collected 2012-07-07 ...
CGCGGCTCGATGAGCGTCGCGTAGCAGATGACGGCAGACCATCCGAAGCATCGCGGCCGGCTGCATCGTTGCGATTCCTTCCGCGCATTCCTCTTCTGCCGTGCCATCCACGACACCTGCCCGTCCATCGGCCGCCGGCATGCGAAGGTTGGAATACGCCGGCAAGGGAAAGACGCGCCATCCATCGGCATGCCAACGGCAATGACCGGAGCATGGCATCACGCACGCCATCGATGCGCCGCCAATAGTCACGCGCCTGCCGCTCTTCGATGACGTCGCCGGAGAACGCCGCGTAATCGGCCTCCATGCCCAAACGCAGCAATTCCATGGCGTCCAGATCAAATCGTCGCGCGATCGACCGTGCCTGCTCGCGTCTGGTCCCCGGCGCCGCCGATCCGCTTTGCAGCGCCAGCGTGGTGACGGACCGCCATCCCTCGGCAATCCGCAGCCGTGCGTCTCCCCGATGCCTCGCGCGATGCAACATGACCGTCTTGACGGCAAGCAGCGCCATGGCGACGATAAGCGCCGTCCACAAGGGACTGCCATATACCGCGACCTTCATCGCGATGCGTGCGATCCGCTGCCGAAACGGGTCCGCGGACGGTGCGTCGGCCCTGCTGCCGCCAATCGAGGTTCCGCCCGACATCCGATCGTCGTCACGCAACGGGTCGGTGAGCGGAACCGGAGGCTGCCGCACCAGTTTCCGCGGATTCGGCGGCATGAGGTTCCGGTTTTCATCGGGGGTCTTCGTCTCCTTCGGCGTCGGATGGAACGCCACCCAGCCGTAGCCATCCAAGGCGATCTCCACCCATGCGGCCACGTCGTTGCCGGTGAATTCCGTTATGGTGTGCGCGCCACGTTTTTCCGTACGGTCGGCACTGATTTCGCCATCGTCGTCCTTCGGCAGAAAACCAAGCACGACGCGACTGGACATGCCGAGGGCACGCGCCATCAGAGCCATGGCCGAAGCGTATTGCTCGCTGTCTCCCACCATTGCGGCGCCGTCCAGCAATTGGCTGATGCGATAGTTGCCATGACCGGCGTTGGAAGGGTAATCCCCGCTCAGACCATGCGAGAACCAGCCGGATTCCCTCAGCCCATCGGCAATGGCCTTGGCCGCCGCTCCGCCCGCGGCCCGTCCTCCGGCAAGCGTCGTCGCGAGGCTGTCGACGCAACCCGGAACGTCTTCGGCCTCCGGCTGGCTGACGGCGGCGGCCTTGGCCCTGACGAGTTGTCTGTCGGTCGGCGCGTCGGGAACGATGCCGGTTTCGCGATACGACAGTCCATCCGACGTGCGCGCGGCGTAGATCGCCGATCGCGTGTCGGCATTGTAATAAAACGACTCCGCATCCTCGGATTCGCTGAATTCCACTTGCGAGGCGGAACCGGCCAATGGCAGCCAATAGTCGCGCAGCCCGGCATGCACCGTGAACCGCGCGGCGAACCGCCGACCCGTCGCATGGTTCTCGATGGAAGAGCCCACACGACGGTAATTGGCCGAATCCGCGGCCATCGTGGAATCGGACAGATTCCACACATTGCCGTCGAAACGATCCATCACCGCAAGACGCACGGCGGAGCCGGACGGCAGATCCTGCACGGTGAGCAGCACGTCGTCCCTATGGTCCTTGACATACGAGCGCATGCCGCTCAGCGGACTGGCGTAAGCGTACGGACTCAGCGGCGGCTCGTAATGGTCGCGCAGGATCGTGCGGTGCCGCGCCGTCATGGCGCATCCGCCGAAGGCCAACGCGGCGGCGATCAGCATAATCAGCGCGGCGGAAATCCAACGCCGCCATTCGAACAATCCGAACCGCATGCTGGCCCATGCCGTAAGCGTGCAGACGACGATGACGCCGGCGGCCGGACGGCAATGGCCGGCCGACGATCCCAGCAGGGCGCAGACCGAGAGGTTCACGAGAACGGGCACCGCCGCGGCCAATGCGAACCGGTCATCGTCCATCATCGCGAACAGGCCTGCGAAAAACGAGCACCACAGGCAGGCCGTCCAGACGGCGAGCGGACCTCCCCGCATGCCGCCGACCGGCGGATCCACGGCAATCAGCAGTTTGAACGATCCCAGCGTGCTCATCCATCCATCGGCGAGCGTGCGTGCGGTCGGAACGATATGCGCGATGGTGGTTTCGTTCAACAACAGCACCGGTCCCGCGACCAGCTGGGCGAACGCCGTGAACACCAGCTGCCACCACAGGCGGAACTTCGGAACCCGCCATGCGAGCGCCGCTACCGAGCCGAGGACGGTCGCCGGCACGGCGGCGCCGGCCCAGACCGGAACCGACCCGTATGCGTCGATGAGATTGGCGGCTCCGACAAGCGTCAGCATGGCCGTGGCCAGCAGACCCAGCTGCCTTGGAAGCCGAGGCGTTGACATATGGCCCGCATGGCGTCTTCTCCCGAAACGAACCATACGAATCGTGGGACGTGCGACGTCGGCCCATGAGCCTGATGTCGTGACCGGACCGTCGGCGCCGGCGCTCATGCCAGCATCCCCATGATCGTCGGCAGATCGTCCAAATCGCCGATCGTGGCCACAACGAAACCGGCATGCCGCGTGATGGAACGTTCCCCGCGGACGTCGGCCCGCAACACCACGCATGTCGTGCCGCGCGGCAACGCGAGCGCCATGCGTCTGGCATCCTCGACGCTTCGGTTCCGTCCGACGGTGATGAACCAGCGGGACGAACCGGCCGCATCCGCAAGGATGCCCCGTACAAGGTTCGGTTCATCGTCGGAGTCCGGTTCGATCGCGCTGCACATGTCGAGGAATTCCATGGGTCCGTTCGGCGATGCGTGCCGTCTCCCGGCATGAACCGTCACCGGATGATTCTGCGACAGGCATCGCACGCCGATGGAGGCGTGCGCCGACACGGCAAGCTCGAATTCTTCGGCGTTCGCGTAATCATGCGGATTCACGCTGATGGCGAGCGTGGTGTCGGTGCGCCTGGTGGCTTCGTATTGGCGAATCATCAATGCGCCGGTTTTCGCGGAACTCAGCCAATGCGCGTTGCGCATGTCGTCTCCGGGCTCGTATTCGCGCAACCCGTGGAAATCGAGGTCGTCGTCGACGATCGTTCCGCTCGGGCGCCCTTCGAGGTCGCGGGGGATGCCGGCGTCCAATGGCGCCAGCGCGATGGTCCGCGGATGGATGAACGCATTGGTTCGTTCCGTAAGACGCCTTTCCCTGCGAACAAGTCCGAACGGGTCGCCTTTGCGGAGCGACAACGGGCCGATCGGCAGCGCCGCGCGCGCCACGGCGGTGAACGCCAGATCGATTCGTTTCGTCTGCCCCGTGGCAAGCGCGGGAATGGCGAACCGCTCATGGCCGGTTCCGATCGGCAGGACGCCGCTGGCCGGCACCGTGGACGCATGGCCGTCATTGCGGACCGTCACCTGTATGTGCACGGTGTCGGCGATGGCGACATGCCGTTCCGATACCTCCACGGTGGCGGAAAACGCCGTATTGCCCAGCGACAAGGCCACCGCGGCGACCAGCATGGACGTCGCGGCGATGGCGATGGCGAGCAGTTCGTGCCATCCGAGCGGCACGAACGCGGCCGCCGACATGGTGGCCAGCAGCACGGCCATCCAGCCCACCGGCGACACGTTGGAGAAGACGGGGCGCCTGCAACGGCGTCCGATGCGGTACGGCAGACGGCGCGCGGCGTTCATGCGGCGCATGACATTCGCGCGGAGCGTGGTGCCCGTGCGGTATGTGACGTCTGCATGACGTGTGGCGTCCGTGTGGCGCGCGGTTCGTGAATCTCGCATACCTGACCTTTCCGATTGCGGGTTCTTTCGGGGAGACGGAACATTGTTCGAATCTTTCAAAAATCATCGAAGCGTGTTGCGATTCCGGAAACCGGTGGGGAGTCCGCGCCTTAGCCCCCTTGGAATCCGGCGCCGATCGTCGGCGCGGGCACCTGGTCCAGAAGCCGTCTGATGGCCTGCCGCTGCGTTTCGCCGGAGAACGTCGCCTCCGGCGTGAGCGTGATGCGATGCGCCAGCACGGGCTCCGCCAGCTCCTTGACGTCATCGGGCACCACATAACCGCGGTTGTCGGATGCCGCCCACACGCGGGCGCATCGGGCCAGCGCCAGCGCTCCGCGTGTGGACGCGCCGATGCGGATGCGTTCGTCATGCCGGGTGCCCTCCACCAGACGCACGATGTATTCGAGAACCGCGTCATCCATGTGCACGGTTCCGCCGACGCCTTGCATGCGCAACACGTCGGATGCGTCGAGCACGGGGGCCACGGTCGCCGCGCGATCGGTGATGCCGGCCTGCCTGAGGATGTCCAGACTCGCGGCATGGCCGGGATGACCGATGGCGGTTTTGATCAGGAACCGGTCCATCTGCGCCTCGGGCAGACGATACGTGCCAAGCTGGTCGATCGGATTCTGCGTGGCGATGACCATGAACGGCCGTGGCACGGGATGCGTCTCCCCGTCGACCGTGACCTTCCGCTCCTCCATGACCTCAAGCAGCGCGGACTGCGTTTTCGGCGACGCGCGGTTGATTTCGTCGGCAAGCACGATGGACGCGAAAATCGGTCCTTCTCGATAGGTGAATCCATCGTTCCTCCGGTCGTAGTAGGTGACGCCCACCACATCGGACGGCAACAGGTCCGGCGTGAACTGGATGCGTTTGAATGATGTGGCGATGGAATTCGCCAGACCGCGCGCCAGCTGGGTTTTGCCGGTGCCGGGATCGTCTTCGAGCAGCACGTGGCCGCCCGCCACCAGCGCGGCGACGCATTGCCTGATCTCCCGTTCCTTGCCGACGACGACACGGGAGACGTTGCCGACCAGTTTCGCGAACGCATCATGGAACCATGCGATGTCGTCATCGGGCTTCGGCATCGAGATCGGCGGGGTCCGGTCCGTTTGCTCCGCCTTATGCGTGCGGACGGCCGGATTACGCGGCCAGCCGGGTTGTGCGGGCGATTCCGTCCATATGGCTTTCGCGCGCTCGCCGAGCACGGTGCCCTCGTCATCTACGGGACGCGGCGCATCGTTGGCACGCCCGTCGAGCGGCGACGGCATGGGGACGGGCGGCGGCATGGCGTCATCCGGTGGGTGGCTGATGGAGCCGAGCTGGGTGTCGTCGTTCATAGTAATCTCCTTGTGGTGTTCGGCCATATCGCCAATGATCGCCGTCCGGCCATGCCGTTCGCGTCGCCGATCGGGCGGATTCCCTCGATGCCATGGGATTTCCGGGACCGCGCGTTCAGCGCGGCGCGTCCATCGGTGCTTTCGACCGATACGTACCATGAGTGGGAATCCGCCGCATCCAGATCGTCGCCGACATCGATGCGGTTCATGCCTCCGAACATCTCATACCGCCGTTCCATGCCGCCATGCTCGGGCATGATGACCAGCATGGCACGGTACGGCAGACCGTACGCATCGACGGCGAATCCGGCATACAGCAGGATGTTCCTGTCGTTCGTGTCCCATGACAGCGTGGGCGCGGAAATGATTTCGGCGCGACGCTCATACACGTAGGCCGGCGACAAGGTTCCGCGGGCGGCCTCGCTCTGCCCGCCATTGAGGGTCTGCACGACGCTCGCCGATGAGCAGGTCCGCCATGGAGCCATATCGAAGACTGCCGAATCCGCGGTGCCGCCCACGCTGCGGTCGCCCAGGCCGTCGGCGGTGACGCGGAAGCCGTCCGCGCGGCCTTCGCCCTTCCAATGGACGACGCATGTGGAGCCACGTCCGGAAACGGTGACGTTCGACGGCTTCCTGATTTGGTATTTCGGAACGAACGATGCGGCGCGCGTTTCACCGTCAACGCCTTTCGCGCCGATGACCTTGGCGTCGACCCGATAGGTTTTGCGATTGAGGTCGCTTTGCGGGATGTCGAATGCATGGGATCCGGAACACGGCATGGTGCCGGTCACGTCGCCGGACAAGGCGATGGCCGCACATCCCGCGTTGCGCGTGTCTCCGATTGACGCGACCGTCACCGTTCCTTTGACGTCATTGTTGCGCAGCTCAATTGTCGGTCCGTTCGGCGTACCCCACGGCCTGACGGCATCGGATGCGTCGGACGTCGGGCCCCAGCCCGCGTCGTTGTGCGCACGCACGGTCGCGGTGAATTCGGCGCCGTCCTTGATGTGGCCGTCGTCGATGTCGAAGACCATCCTGGTCGACCGCGAAGTCTCCCGCATCATGAATCCATTGCCGGAAAGCGTCACCTCGTACGCGTCGATCGCGGAGCGGTCGCCGTCCGGTTCCCTCCATTCGACGGCGACTTTGTTGCGTCCGGCTTCGGCACGGACGTTACCCGGCGTATCGGGAACCTTGTCGGGCCTGCCCTCGACGGCGTTGGATTCCTCCGACCAGCCGGCCTCATTGCGCGCCCGCACCGTGAACGAATATGTTCTGCCGTTGCTCAATCCCGTGATTCGGCATGATGTGGCGGAGCCGCATGATTGGTTCCCGGAACCGCCGCCGCTCCAGCTCGCCTGGTATTCGATGACCGGACTGCCGTTCGGTGCGCCGGCGCTCCAGCGCAGATTCACCGCGCCGTCCTGCGCGTCGCCGATGATGGGGGAGAGCAACGGCGCGTCGGGCCTGTCCACCACCGAAACGTCGATGGTCGCGGTCACCTCGCGTTCCTTGCTCCTCGTCGCATCCCGGACGGTGGCGACCACTCTGCCGACGCCCGCGCCGATGCCGGACGCGGCCGTGATCGACGCCGTGCCGTCGGACGAGCAATCCACCTTGATTCGTGACGTGTCGTCCGCGACGCAGCCGACCACCGTCAACGGCGTTTCGGGGAACGGATTGTATGCGTCGGCCAGCAGACGCACCGTCTCGCCCGACCCGGCCTTGAGCCGCACGGTTCTTGCGCCGACGCGCGCCAACGGCCGGTTGGACGCCGTCACGCGCACCGTCACGCCGGCGTCCACCGTGCCATTCGCGTAGGTGATGGTTATCGGCACGTTCACCGTGGTTCCGGGGACCGCCGTCTTCTCCGCGGAAACGGTCAGCCTGCCGACGGCGCTCACCACGGCGCGCACCTGGTTCGAAGACGTTCCGCCGGAATACGCATGCCGATTCCTTTCGCCATGTGGTTCCTCCGCGGAGCGCGTCAACGCGGTCAGGTCGATGACGGTGGCGCCCTCGCCCGCCGCCACATCGATGACGGACGAGGAGAACGTCGGCGCGGGCGTGTCTCGTCCGACCACGGTGATCGGCAGCGTCAGCACCGCCGTGTTGACGATTCTCGCCGTGCCGTCCTTGGACGCCTTGCCGTCCACCGCGGTGAAGGTGATGGACGCAGGCCCCGTATAATCATCCGGCGCGGTGAACCGCAGCGTCTGGTCGTCCACATACAGGTCGCCGTCGCCGGCCTTGGTCGCGCTCACCGAATCGGCGTCGGACACGTATGCGGTCTTGCCCGCGCCGACGCGCACATGGTCGGCGATGTTGATGGTGATCGTCTCGCTCGCGTTCACCTTCAACACCGGTGCCTTCGGCCGCAGCGTGGGCGGGAACACGCCGTAGGCGGGCACCTGGATGAACGCGCTCGCCGCGACGCCGTGCGTCGTGTTCGTGACGGTGTACGGCACGGCGTGGGCCTCATCGGTCAGTTCCACCGTGATGACGGTTGATTCTTCCCCGCCTTTGACGCGCGCATGGTCGGCAGCCGATTCATGCACGCCGACCCGCAGTTCCTCGAAGGTGCCGGAAGGATTGGCGATCCATTGCGAAACGTCGACGTCGACCGATTTCCTGTCGATCGTCGCGTATGACGGCACACGGTAGTCGCGGGCCGTTGGCGGCTCGATCGGGGCGTCGCCGTCCACATGCACCGTCAGGATCGCGGTGGCGTTCAGTCCGGCTTCGTTCCTGGCGGTGTAGACCGCATGGTAGGCGCCGTCGTTCTGCGGTGCGGTGAACGACAGCATGCCGTCCGCAACCCTGACGTTGTCCAGCCCCTCGGACTCGACCCGTTCGATGCTGAGCGCGGTGCCGTCTCCCGAGATGTCGTTCTGGAGCACGGGCACGGTGGCCGCGGTTCCCGGACGCAGCGTCGCCTCGTCGTCGCGCGCGTACACTCCCGAATCCGATGCGGATGGAAACACGCCTACGCGGATCTGCGCCTGGGCGCGCTGCCCGGTCCAATCCTCGACGGCATAGGCGAACGTGTCGGTGCCTGTGGAATCGGCGTAGGCCGCATACACGAGGTAATCCGCGCCGATCTCGTCGATGCGTCCCAATGACGGCGCCTTGTTGCCCAGGCCGAGCAGCTGCACGTCATCGCCGTCGGCGTCGACGCCGGCGAGCGTGATCGGAATACGGATCCTGCGTCCGGACGCCACCTGCGCCTCCACGTCGGCCGGAGCCGGCGGCGTCTTGCCGGACGCATCCTTCCGATGCACGCTGAAGGTGATGGTCGCGGAGGCCGTGTTGCCGAAGCCGTCCGTGACGGTGTAGTCCACCGGAAACGAACCGGTCTGCCGGGACGCTTGGTATCGCACGGTGTCTCCGGAGACGAACGCCAGTCCCGCGAACGTCTTCTCGTCGTATCGCAGGTCGTTGCGCAGGCTCACCGTGGTGCCATCGGCATGGACGACGTGGTCGAGCACGTCGACGGAGACGACGCCGCCGGCGCGTACCTGCGCGGTGACGTCGCCGGCTTTGGGCGGGGAGCCCACGGCGGACGACGTCGGTGGCTGCAACACGATCACGCCTGTGGACGAACCCGCGGCGTTCGCCACGGCATAGGTGACCCGGACCGGTCTCACCGGCGCCTGCCGTGCGGTGACGTAGACGCGTTTGCCGTCGACCACGCCTGTTGTGATGCCGGTCGACGCTTCGGTCGACACATCGGTGACCGCCAGCACGCCGCCCATCGGATCGATGTCGTTGCCCAACGGTTCCACGATGGCGGTGCCGTCGGATCCCAGCAACGCCACGTCGTCGGCCACGATCGGCTTGGCCGCGTCGCCGGTGACGGGACGCACTTCGACACGTGCAAGCCCGGTGGCCGGAACCGAACCCTGGGTGATGGTGTATGGCACGTAGTAGGTGCCCGGATCGGATGCGGTGAACGCGATCGTCATATCCGCCGCGTTCATGGTCGTCGACACTCCGGAAGGCGGTTCGACGGCGGTGAGCCGCGCCGGTTCGGCGGAGGTGCCGTGCACGTAGGGGGCAAGGTCGATGACGGTGCGGATGCCGGGCGTGGTCTGCCTCGACACCGGATCGATGGCCGCGCCCAAGGTGTTCGCCGGCTTGACGGAGAAGTACAGCATGCCGGTGCCGGTCTGCTCGCCGTCGGAGACGGTGACTTCGATGGCGGCCCTTCCCGATGTCATCGAACCGGCGTCGAACGTCAACTGCCCGTCGGCGCGTGTCGAAACGCTCACTTGGTCGGTGTTCCGCGCCGTGGCTGACACCAACGTCAGCGGGTCGCCGTCCGGGTCGGTGAAACTCCCCAACGCGTTGGTCGTGTGGGTCGCGCCCTGCTCCACGTCGATTTCCGGAGGGATGTCGGTTTGCGTCGGCGCACCGTTCCCGTCCTCGGACAAGGTGAGCGTCACCTTCGCCTCTGAGGTCTGTCCGCGTCCGTCGGAGATTCCATAGCCGAACGTGACGGTTCCGGCGCCGGCGGCCGAGGCGTCGAGCTGCAGATACCGTCCGTCGTATATGGGCGATACTGCGACGTCCGCTCCGCTGGGGGCACTGGTCGAGGTGATGCGCAGCACCGCGCAGTCGGTCTGCTCGTCGTTGCGCAGCACGTCGAGTATCTGACGCGAGCCGACGCGCCCGCCGAACACGTCGTCCTCCGCCTTGATCCGCTCCGATTGCGGGGAACAGGTCTTGCTGAAGGCCCGTTGATTGTCGGCGCTTTCGTCGTTTCGCTCCTGTTGCCGCGTCTGCCCGGTATCCACTGTGTTCCATTGAATTTTGACGGCGTGGACGGATTTCCGTGGATTCCACACGTCGCCGGAGCCCACGTCGTTGAGCAGCGCGAGACGGTGGTTCACCCGGAACACGAGTTCGCAGGTGGCGTCCACGTTTTTCACAGAGACATAGCCGGCATCCGCCATGTCGGGCGAGTCGATGCACAGGTAGTTCTCGGCGTTCTGCGCCCATGCGGCATGCACCCTGCCTTGGACCGAGACGGGACGGACGGTTTCTCCGCTGCCTGCATGGGGCAGGTCCGCGACGCTTCCGGTGGCGAGGTCCACCGTCGACAGGCCGTGCGGCGTGGCGGCCGCGACCCATCCTCGCTGCAGTCCGTCGACGGGCGCGTCCTGCAAGGTGATTATGCCGCGGACTCCGATATGCGCGCCGCCGCCCGGCCATCGCACCGTGCCGTTCGCCGCGATGACGGGGACACCGCCGATGACGGTGAATGATTCGACGTTTTCCTTCATATCGAACATGGCTGTCTGCGCGACGCGCCTTTTCGACATGTCGAGTTCGAGCACGGCGCCGTCCGACGGACGGTATCCGTAAACGGTTCCGTCGTCGGTCACCACGATCCGGCCTCCGGTGCCGAGCCTCATCTTCGGAGCATCGGACGTTGGGGCGACGGCGCCCACGTCTTTCGCGGAGCCCGCCCACACGTCGCCATTGGCCGTGTTGATGAACGCGACCGTATCGCCGCCGATCAGCGTCCGCATGCCGGACGTGATGGCGGTTTCGCCGGTCGTGCTGACGGTGGATGCCGCGATGCCGCTCGCCTTCGTGGCCTCCGCGAGCACGGTGTCGCCTTCGTGCTGGACGATGTCGAACCGCGCCGACGAGGAGGCCACGCCGGCATCGGCGTCGTTGTTGCGTACGTTGAACCGCGCGGCCTTGCGATGGCTCAGCGAAGTGACCCACACCGTGCCGTCGTCGAGCTGGACGTGCCTCTGCGTCACCGAGCCGACGATGATCGCGCCGGCAACGATGCCGAGCAGCAGCGCCAGCGCGACGATCGGCGTCGTCCACGCGCCGCGCGGGGGCGGCGGACGTCGGCGCAGCGCCTTCCTCCGCCTGTGCCTTGACGGGCGTTCGGAACGTTCATGGGGGAAAGGTGCGATGTTCATAGGTCCTGCCGATCTCTGTCGTGTGGTGGTCGCCGCCTACGGTTTCGCCACGCAGGCGATGGAAGGCGTGTCCGACATCCGCCGGTTCTCCCGGACCAGACTCACCTGGATGCAGGTCCGTGGCCCGTCGGCCGCGTCGACCCGGATGCTCTCGGAACGGACGATGGCTCCCCGCGCCTCCCGATCCACGCCGTCGTCGCCGACCGGCGACCAAACGTAGGAATCACCGTCTTCGGGATCGGGATTCGTCCATGTGAACGTCACGCTGTCGCCGTCCGGCGAATACCGGCCCGACAGATCCTCCACTTCCGGCACCCGGCCGGATGCGATCGGGTCGTCTTCCGGAACATGCGGCATATCCGAATCGCGGGCGGTGCCAAAGCCCGTCCTCACGCCGCCATCCATGGAGACCGAATCCGATTTCGGTACGACCACGCAAGTGAACGCCAGCGCCGTACCGGCCAGCATCGTGGCCGCGACGGCCACAGGAACGATCCGGTATTTCCGTCTGGCCGGCTGCGACGCCGAAGAAGACGCGCCCAGCCGCCGCGGTCGCATGATCGTCCGCGGATACGGCGGCTCGCCGGCGACGACGGTCGGATCGGCCCTCCCATACAGTTCGTATTGCGCGCGCTGCATGGCCCTGGCGAATTCCAATGCGGAATAGTACCGATGCTCGGCGTCCTTGCTCAACGCCTTGCGCAGAATCGCGCATATCGTCTCGGGAACGTCGGGCCTGCCGAGTTCCGGCAATGGTCGCTTGACGATGAGGCGCCCCAACGCGTTCCGCCGGGCTCCGGCATCCAGACCGGCCAGCTCCCGCCCGTATCCGAGTTCGTACGGGGATGCGCCGGACAGCATGGCGAACAGCGTCGCCCCCAGCGAATAGACATCGGTGGAATCGTCGCCGTCGCTGCGATGCGACAGTACCTCGGGCGCGGCCCACGGCACCGAATATTCCGATCGTCTGCCTGCGTAGAGGTTCTTCGCGATGCCGAAATCGGAAAGCATCGGCGTGCCCTCGGTACTGAACAGGATGTTCGCCGGTTTGACGTCGCGGTGGATGATGCCCTTCCGGTGCGCGCTCGCCAACGCGCTCGCCAATGCGATGCCGATGGACAGCGTCCGGTCCGGATCGAAGGTGCCCGTCCGCAGCATCCGGCCGCAACTGCCACCCTCCACATACGCGAACACCGTGTATCCATGCCCCGAATCGGTGACGCCGGCATCATACACGGGAACGATGTTCGGATGTCCGGAAAGCCGTCTCATGAACAACGCCTCACGGTGGCGCCGGCCGTCGCGTCCCGTCGGATCGACCGGAGTCCGGCTCACTTTGACGGCCGCCATCCTCGACATGGCCGGCTGCATGTACAGATACACGTGCGCCTCCGACCCGTCCCCCAACTTGCGGACGAACACATATCCGGGGATTTCAGGGGGTCTTGGCTCCTGGGGAATCGTCATTGAACAGTCTCTCTTCTTCGCGACACTTCCCCTCATCCTAGACCATAAGCCACCCTAAAGCGAACATTGCGGAAAGGGGCATGAACGGTGGTGCGAAATGTGCAGTTCACAGGTGGGCTCGGCATGGCGCGGATGCGATGAGCGCCGGTCGGGTAAGCTGGGAAACCATGATGGATGTGGATGATTTCGCGCAGGCCACGCTGGTGGCGGGCGCCCCCCGCAGCGGCAAGACCGAATTCGCGCTGCGTATGCTGATCGCCGCGATGAAGCGGCACGGAGACGCCTCGGCGGTGATGACGGTTTCCGGCAGACAGGTCGCCGATGCACTGGGAGACCGGGTGATCCACGAATTGTCGGCGGTGTCGCAGGCCCGCCCGGTCACCACGCTTCCCGCGGTCGCGTTCCGCATCATGACCGCCGTGCGCTCGCGCGCCGGCCTGGCGTTGCCGAAACTGCTCAATGGCGCCGAACAGGACATGGTCATCAGGCGGATGCTCACGGCTCATGCGGAACATGGCGAACGCGGCGACGAATGCGCCACCTGCAAGCTGCTGCGCGCGTATTTCGCCGTGGCCGACTGGTCGGGAATGGCGGTGGATGACGCCAACGACGCCTTCGCCAACCAGCTGCGCGACATGCTCGCGCGCATGAACGAAATCGGCGCGAAGCCGGAATCGGAGGACGCGCTGATCATACGCATGGCAAGCCAAGGCGAGATCGACGAGCGCCGTGAACGGCTGCGCGTCCAATGGCGTCTGGCGTTCGCGCTCCGCGGAGAATACCGGCATGCCATAGAACAGGCATACCCAGGCCAATACCGTCTGGACGCCTCGCAGCTGATGGTCGACGCCACATCGGCGGTCGCTCAGGCCATGGAAGACGATCTGCCCGAACTGCTGATCGTCGACGATTTCCAGGACGCCACGCTCGCCGGATTCGATTTCCTCGACGCATTGCACCGCCGCGGCGTGCGCCTGCTGCTGGTGGGCAACCCCGACGAATCCGTGCAGACGTTCCGCGGATCATATCCGGAATACCTGTTCGAAGCGGCGAAAACACGCATGGGGGCGCGGCTGGAACGCCTCGAACCGGACGCCGTGCGGCCGGTCGACTACCGCACGCTGCTCGCCGCGCGCGTCAGCCTTTCCATCGCCAGCGTCGAACAATCCGACGAGGCGCTGCCGGACCGGCCGGGGAAAATGCCGAAGATCGCGGGCGCATGGCCGCTCGGACGATTGCCGGAATCGGACGGGCTGCCCGACGACGGCAGCGTGGAGACCGCGCTGTACCGTTCGGCGGCCGAAGAACTCGACGACGTGGTGTGGAAGATCAAAACCGAGCATCTGCGCAATCGCCGCGAGTGGAACGACATCGCGCTGATCGCGCACGACAACGCCACCGTGCGCGCCTTCGGCGAACGATTGCGCTCCGACGGCGTGCCGGTACGCTATTCCAGCGTGACCCGGCCGCTGAAGGACGAACCGTTCGTGCAGGGATTGTTCGCGCTGATCGAATTGGCCGCATTGAAGGAACGGACGATCACGGCTTCCTCGATGGGCCTGCGCGCGGCCGGCGAATACATTCGTTCGCGTGTCGCGTCGATCATGAATTCGCCGCTGGTCACCATCGGCGGCGATCGATGGCATGAGGGGCGTCCCGCGCGCATCACCGCCGTCGAATCGGCGATGGACGCGCTCGGTGCATTGGCCTCCGTGCTGGAATCCGATGACGAGGCCGGCAAAACGGATGATGCCGCCGAGACGAGGAGGCGGGACCATGCCGAATACGCGTTGCTGCCGAAGCTGATTGACGCATGGCACGACTACAAGACCGCGTTCCGAAAGGCGCGCGATTCACGAGACGCAAGTCTCGAAACGACGTCGGATGCGGCGATCGCGGTGGACGACACGCTCGTCGGGCAATCACCCGACGACGACGATCCCGCGTTCGGCATCGGCGCGATGTACATCCTGCTGTTGGAAGGCGACACGTCCGGAGTGCTCGACGCCATCGCCGCGGTGCTGGGCCCAGACCCCCAGGCCAAGGCGTTCGGGAATTTGTGGAAGATGGTCGACGCGACCATCGACAACGAACGCGGTCTGGCCTCCCGCGAACCGCAATACGTGCTCGACTGCGCGTGGCGCGCCTGCGGCAAGGCCGAGGTCTGGCAGCGCGTCGCTCTGGAACATTCCGCGGCGGGACGCGCGGCCAACGACCGTCTCGATGCCGCGATGCGGCTGTTCAGCTACGCGTCGGGCGGCGAGACGGAAGGCGTGATGGCCGCGCGCACCATCGGCACGTTCATCGAACAGGTGCGCTCGCTCGCCATCGAGGCCGATTCGCTGGCCCGCACCGCTCCGATCGACCAGGCGGTGACGCTTGCCACGCCGGCGGGCGCGGCCGGGAGACATTGGCGGATCGTGTTCCTACCGTCCTTGCAACAAGGGCAATGGCCGAACCTCACGCCGCGCAACACCCTGTTCGGCGGCGAGGAGTTGGCCGACGTGATGCTGCACGGCGAGCTCCGCGACGACATCGTCACCTCCTCGGGCCGGCAGGACGCGCAGATGGCCACGGTGCTCGCCTCCGAGCAGAAAAGCTTCCTGGTGGCCCTGACCCGTGCCGACGAGCGTCTCGTGCTGAGCTCGGTGTTCAACGACGACAACGTGCCATCGGATTTCCTGTACGGCTACGTTCCGGAACGATTCGACAGGGAACGCGACGCCGATGCGCGCACGCGCGCATACGCCGAAGTCGGGCGGTCGGACGTCTTCGCCGGCCTTGACGCCGACCCGCGGGGATTGGTGGCCGCCGCGCGCAGCGTGCTCGCCACGGCGCCCGAAGGCTCGCCTCAGGCACGGGACGCCGCGGCGGCGCTGGCCTTGCTGGCCAATCGTGGCGTCGCGGCCGCGGACCCCGATAACTGGCCGTTCACCGACGCGGCTTCCAGCGGCATCGAGTCCGAGGCGGATTCCGATCGCGCCGAATCCGAGGCTTCGTCCGATGCCGCGGATTCCGGAGATGCCGCGGCCGCCGTCTCCCGACCCGCGGCCGCGGAACGTCCGGCACCATCCGCACGCCCCGCGTCATCCGAGAGGACCTCGGACGCGAGAAGCTCCGACGTGGTCACCCTATCCCCGTCGGCGGTGGACAACCTGTGGGCGTGCCCGGTGTGCTGGATGCTCGAAAACCGGTTTGCCGGACCCCGCGTTGGCAGCGCGGCCACGAACTTCGGATCGATCATCCACGCCGTGGCGCAGAAGGCCACCGAGGCGAAACTCGATCTGCCGCGGAACCATACCGCGCCGAGCGACGAGGAGAACATCGAGGCGATCACGCAATGGATGACCGCCGAATACCGGCGGATGCGCGGCGATCTGAACGCCATCGGCGACCCTGCGGAACGATTCGGCGCGCTGCGGCGCGATAAGAAGGCGGCTGTCGCATTGCGCGACATCGCCACCTATTTCGTGGAATCGAACCATGCCGATTATCCGAAGAAGAACAACGACAAATTCAGTGTCGGCACCCTGCAAAGCGCCGAGGCCGAAGTGCAGTTCAACGCACGGTTCGGATTCGACGACATCCTCGCCGCATACAACGCCATCGACGGCATCGATCCGATCGACCGGCGGGAGCTGATGGCCATCATGGGCGCGCTGGTCGGCGGATGGCCGGAAACCGGCATGGGCGACGACCTCACCATCCGGCTGACAGGACGAATCGACCGTCTGGAGCACCGTCTGACCGCCGATGGCAAGAGCCAAGTGCGATTGATCGATTACAAAACCGGACAAGTGCCCGACAAATCGTTGCAATTCAGCGACCTGCAGCTGGTGTGCTATCAGCTCGGACTGGCCTTCCCCGAAACCGGACGGCCTCATGGCGGTCCCGACGGCTCGGCTCGGAACACGCGGATGCCCGACATCACGCAAAGCGCGTTGTTCCATGTCATGCACCATTCCGCGCCGGCACCGCGCGGCACCCAGGGCGACGAGGCATACCACCAGCAGGCGCTGTTCTCCAATGGAAGCCTCAACACCGGCGGTTTCGTGCGACGCGCCTATGTCACCTCGCTCGGCTCGGTGTTCCAGGACGGCCTCGACGACGCCGAAAAACCGCAGGAGGTCGGCGGGGAACACTGGCTGCAGTTCCTTGGACTGCGATCCACGATGGCGGTATGGTCGCTGACGATGATCTCCCGCGTCTTCTACGCGGCGGCGGCCAGCCGCGCCGTGCGGATCACGGCGCGGCCCACGGCGGAGCATGTCGGCTACTGCCGGTGCAAAGACGTATGCCCGGCCTGCGCCGGCGAACTGAACACCGTGTTCGAAAGGAGAACGGCATGAGCGACAAGCCGAAATTCACCGACAGTCCCGAACAGGCGGCCGTCATCCAAGCCCCCTCCTATGAGGACGTGGTGGTCGTGGCCGGTGCCGGATCCGGCAAAACCTACACGATGACCAGACGCATCATCACCCTGATCGGGCAGGGCGTTCCCGCGCAGAAGATCCTCGGCCTCACCTTCACGCGCAAGGCCGCGTCCGAACTGCTGTCGCGAGTCTCGGCGGCCGTCGCCGCCAACCGTGGCGAAAACGCCGGAAAAACGCCGTCGGGCATGTTCCATAAACCGGAAATCGCCACATATGATGCGTTCTTCCAAGGCATCGTGCGCCAATACGGTCTGCTTGTCGGATTCGACCAGAACACGCAGCCGTTGAGCGAGGCCGGGGCCATGCAGCTCATCCACACCGTGCTCGACAGGCATATGGACGACGTCATGCGCATCGAGGGCGACGCGAAATTCAGCACCATCGCCAGCCGGGTGTTCGCCTTGTCCAATGCGATCTCCGGCGCGATGATCGGCGGGGACTGCACCGATTTCGACGAGGCCGTGCGACGCGTGCGCGACTGGGACGAGGCGTTCATCGCGCAGGTCGCCAAGGCGTTGGACGGCGAGGACGTCCCCGAAGACGAACCGAAGCCCAAGAAACCGAAGAACACGAAGAAGATGTCGGACGACGACCGCGAGGCGGAACGGAACCGGTATCGCGCCGAATGCCACCGACTCTGCGTGTACAAAGCCGGCCAACTGTCCGCGGTGGCACGAGAACGCGACATCCTGCTCGACCTCGTCGCCGACTACCATGCGGAAAAACGCGCGTGCAACATGGCGGAATTCAGCGATTTCACCATCGCCGCGTTCCAGCTGGTCACCCGGTTCCCCTCAATCGGCGCCACCTACCGCAGACGCTACTCGCATGTGCTGCTCGACGAATACCAAGACACCTCCACCACGCAGGCGGCGCTGCTGACCGCGCTGTTCCACGTGGACGCCACGCGACGCAGCGCGGTGAACGCGGTCGGCGATCCCTTCCAATCCATCTACGCATGGCGCGGCGCCAGCCCGGGCGCGTTCCGCATGCTGCAGCATGATTTCGGCATGGGCGCGACCGACAAGCCCTACGCGTTGACCGTGACGCGACGCAACTCGCGCATGGTGCTCGAAGCGGCCAACAACCTCACGAAACCATTGCGATTGCCCGCGCGCCGCCGAAGCAGCTCGCTGATGCGGGAAGTCGACGTGCCGGCGCTCGCCAACGTCGCCAACGCCCCCGAAGGCACGGTCGGCGTGCTCGCCTATCCGACGTTCGGGCAGGAGATCGACGCCGTCGTGCGATTCGCCAAACACGCGATCGCGCTGCACACGCCTTCCACGGACGACATCGAGCATGGCGCGAAGGACCATCGTCCGCACGTGGCGGTGCTGTTTCGTTCCAAATCGAAGATGCCGCGATACGAGGACGCGCTTCAACGGGCCGGACTGACCACGCTGGTCGTCGGGCAGGCGGCGTTGCTGGAACGTCCGGAGGTGCGGGACATCTTCGCGCTGCTGCACGTGATCTGCGACCACACCGACAGCGCCGCGCTGATGCGTCTGCTCGCCACACCGCGATTCGCGGTGGATTCCGACGACCTGCAGGCGCTCGCCGGCGTCGCGGAGTCGGTGAACACGGCATACCGGTACCGCGCGCTGGTGTCCGCCGGCATCATCGCGCCGGAAGGCTCCGCGGAAGGCGAGACGGCCGACTCCGGGGAAAGGCATGATGCGGAAGCGGAATCCGGGCGGTTGGACGAATCGCGCATCCGCGCCATGGTGCGCGAATACCGCGACCAGGTTCCCAACGCGGTGTTCCTCATCGACGTGATGCTGCGCGACGATCTGCCGAAACTCATCGAAAACCGACTCAGCGGGAACGGGGCGCGGGCGGTGCTGCGCGCGGCCGCGATGCTGCGCCAGGTGCGGCAGGTGGTCGGTCATCCGTTGCCGGAAGCGGTCCATGCCGCCATCGGCGCGTTGAACCTCGACATCGACATGGTGCTTGCCGACCGTATGCGTCGCATGCAGGACGGCGGCGCGGCCGACGGCGCGCACGCTGCACGCCGCGAGGAAGCGGACGATGCCGCGCCGCTGCCCGTCGAACACGCGACGCTGGCCAAATCGCCGTTGGATGCGGTGATGAAACTCGTCGACACCTACATGCAGGAGATCGCCACGCAAGGCACGCCAAGCCTGCGTGCGTTCGTCTCCTGGGTGGATTCGCTTCGCGACGCCTCCGACGACAACGCCGCGGTTCCGGACACGCCCGTCGACGTGGTGCTGATGACCGTCCACCAGTCGAAGGGCCTTGAATGGGACGCCGTCGCCGTGGTCGGCATGGAGGACGGCACATTTCCGTCGAACCAAGGCGACCATCTGAGCATCAAGGTGGACGAGGGGCATCTGAACGGCATGCGTGACGGCGAATGGGTGCCGCCCGAATACTTCGAAACGGCGAAGACCTGGTTGTCGGACCCCGCCGCGGTGCCGGTGCCGGTGCGCGTCGACGCCGACATTCTGCCGCGGTTCCCGCATGACGCGCCGATCGGCGGGGACCCGTTGGAGGCGCTTGACGGATTGGACGACGCCGAAATCATCGACGACGAGGTGTTCGGCACGTTGCGCTCGCTGCCCGTCGACGACATGGACGGCGTCGATCCGGCAAGCCTGTATCTGACGCAAAGCGAGGAATACGGGCGCCGGCTGCACGCGGACGAACGGCGATTGGCCTACGTGGCATTGACTCGCGCCCGCAGCGAGGCGCTGCTCGTCTACAGCGAGACCAATGAGGAAAGCCGCGACCCGCGTGCGTTGGAATCGCGCAGGACCGTGCGGAAAAGCAAACCGTCGAACTTCTGGCAGGAGGTGTTCGATTCGATGAACGGCATCGTCACCGCGGCGCGGGAACCAGGCAACCTTCGCCAGGATCCGGCATCCGGCGGCGACGCGCATCCGGACACCCTGCATTCGATCGGCGCTCCGCTTCCGGAAGGCTATTTCGTGGGCGAACACGCCCAGGATTTCGAGGACGCCGTGGTCGGCGACGCGTGGAACGCGCCGCTCGAACCGTTGTCGGAGCAGCGGTTCCTGCCCTGGCCATGCGGATTGACCGAAACGACGTCGGATCTGCTGCGTTCCGCCGCACGGCAGGTACGCGACGCCCTGCGGAACATGCGGGGCGACGATGCCGGCAAACCTTTTGATGGTGAGCCTTGTGATGACGCGAAGCACTCCGATAGCGAACTGCCGGAAGACAAGTCGCTGCTTCTGCGCGCCCGATTGCTGGCCGATGACGAGAACCTGATGCCAAGCGCGGCGGATGCCGGTTCGCGCGACGCCTTCGACGACGCGGTGCGGGCCAAAGGCGAACGAATCCTCGCCATGGGCCGGCAGAACGTCACCTCGTTGCAAGCGCGCGCCGGCGCGATGAGCGAGCGAAGCGCGCGCGAATACTGGAGGGGACTGGTGCGGCCCATCCCGCGCGTGGCCTCGCCGTCGGCGCAGCTCGGCACGCGATTCCACGCATGGGCGGAACGATTCGTCATGGCGGACGCGGACGGCATTGAGTCCGGCGCGTACGATTCCCGTGCCGAACTGGTCGAACAGCTCGCATCGACGCAGGCCGGGTCGCCGGACGAGAGGAAAATCGCCGCATGGCAGCGACGGCTCGTCTCCTCGAAATGGGCATCGCGTCGGCCGGCCTGGGCGGAGCGGCAGCTCGTCGTCGACATGCCGGAACTCGGCACCATCGTCAACGGCAAACTCGATGCGGTGTTCGTCGGCGGCATCGACGCGGCCGATCCGACGAAACGCTACACCGTGGTCGATTGGAAAACAGGCGGAAAACCGCGCAAACCCGAGGAAATCAAGGAGAAGCTCGCGCAGCTCGACCTGTACCGGCTGCTGCTGTCGACCATGGAAGGCGTGCCGTTGGACGCTATCGACGCCTGCCTCTACTATCTGAGTGAGTCGAAAGAGACCGATCGGGAGCTCGACGCCCTCGATAAGACCAAAGAAGAGATCCTTGCCGAGTTGAGCTACGGAATTCCGCAGCAATCCGACAACGATTAATGCCGGTGTGCCAATGATGTGAAGCCGCGGCCGATGGCCGAATGCGGCGCTCGCCGGTCCGTCCGCGGGGGAAACGCGCCGCGGACGGCGTTGCGGAGGAACGCCGCTACCCTCGTGCAGCATGTGTGGGCGGGCGCACATGCCGGACGCAACGAAAGTTAAGGAGCGATACATCATGGCTGCGAACGACGCAACCACAGTTTCCGACGCAGGCCGCTCGCCGTATGCGGCGCTGTTCCGCATTCCGGGTGCCAAGGCGTTCTGTTTCTCCGGCGCGTTCGCCAGACTGCCGATGTCGATGATGGGACTCGGCATCACCCTGGCGCTGAATTACCTGTACGACAACTGGACGATCGCCGGCGTGATGAGCGCGGCGTACGTGTTCTCCGCCGCGGTGGTCACGCCGTTCTATGCACGGCTGTTCGACCGCTTCGGGCAGCGCGGCGTCGGTGCGAAGGTGCTGGCGGTGCAGGTCGTCGCCATGTTGGGATTCGCCTTCGCGGCCCTGCTGCGCGTCCCCATCCCGCTGTTGTTCGTGCTGGCCGTGGCCATGGGGTTCACGCAGTTCTCGTTCGGCGCGCTCGTGCGCACCCGCTGGGCGTACGTGCTTGACCGCGCGGGCAGGGGAGCGTTGCTCGACACCGCGTACGCGCTGGAATCCGCCATCGACGAGATCGTGTTCATCTTCGGGCCGATTCTCGCGGCGTTCCTGGCGGCCTCCGTCCATCCCGTCTCCCAATTGTTCGTGCCGACCATCGCCTGCGGTCTTGGCGGTGCCGTGTTCTTCGCGTTGCGCGACACGCAGCCGCCCGCATTGCATGCGGTCGAAGTCGATGCCGCGCATGGAGATGACGGACCGCGGCTGGCGCATGGCGTGGCCTTGGATGAAGACGCGGAGCGTGCCGTTGCGCATACGAGATTCAGCCTGCGTCGACTGAAAACGGACGGCGCCTGGAGCAGGCGGAGCGTGCTGACCTACGCCGGCGTGATTCCGCTGATCATCGTGTTCATCGTGTTCAACATGAGCTTCACCGCGTTCGATACCTCCATGACCGCCGTCATGAAGGCGTTGCACCTCGAATCGGTGCTGGGCGTGCAGCTGGCGATGATCGCGCTCGGCTCGTGCATCGGCGCGCTGATTTTCGGCTCGCACGAACTCAAGGGATCGCGTTGGCTCCATATGGTCGTGTTCCTCGTGCTGATGACCATCGGATTCTTCATCGTCCACCTGTGCCAAGGCAGCCTCATCGTGATGGGCGTATTCGAAATCCTGACCGGCCTGACCATCTCGCCGGTGTTCGCGTCGGGCAATCTCGCGGTCAAGGAGACCGTGCCTGAGGAATCGTTGACCGAAGGATTGTCTTGGGTGAGCACCGCGGGAACCGTGGGCGCATCCTTCGGTTCCATGCTCGCCGGCATCGTGCTCGACCACGCCGGCACCGGAGTCGGCCTGATGCTGCCTTGGATCTGCGTGCTCTGCTCGGTTCCGTTCGCATTGCTTGGCTGGATGGTGACCGGACGCGCGGCGCGCCGTTGACGGAGCGGAATGACTGGCACGCCGTTGACGGAACGGATGCCTGGCGTTCCGTCGTGGACCAAGGTTGTTGACAGGGTGCGTGCCGATGACTGTGACGTGCGGTCACGGCATGACGTATGACGATGACGCGCCGCGCATGATGCTCGGGGCGCGGTGCTGATGGCATGTCTGCTTGATGGCGGGAACATGGTCTGATATGCCGCGCGTCAAAGCGTCTCTTTACATTCGTAGATGGGCACGTAGCGAATACGTGCGGAACATCAGACTTTTCCAAGGAGCTGCAATGATCAAGGTTTCCGTCGTCGGTGCCAAGGGCCGTATGGGATCCCACGTGGTCGAGGCCGTCACCAACGCGTCCGACACCGAACTCGCGCTCGCGCTCGACGCGGGTGACGACCTCACGCGCATCACCCCCGACAACACCGACGTGGTGGTGGAATTCACCGTGCCGAGCGTCTCGCTGGGCAATGTGCTCGCATTGGTGCGGCAGGGCGTCGACGTGGTGGTCGGCACCACTGGCTGGACCGATGAGAAACTCGACCAGGTGCGTTCCGCGCTCGCCGAGGCCCCGCGCGAAGGCCAGAGCGTGTTCATCGCTCCGAACTTCGCCATCTCCGCGGTTCTGGGAGACTACTTCGCGAAGGTCGCCGCACCGTACTTCGAATCCGCCGAAGTCATCGAACTGCATCATCCGAACAAGGTGGACGCGCCGTCCGGCACCGCGTTCCATACCGCCCAGGGCATCGCGGAGGCGCGCAAGGCCGCCGGTCTTGGCCCGGTTCCGGATGCCACCGAAACCGATGGCGGCTCGCGCGGGCAGGTGGTCGACGGCATCCATGTGCATGCCGTGCGTCTCCGTGGCCTCAACGCCCATGAGGAGGTGCTTTTCGGCAACGCCGGCGAACAGCTGACCATCCGCGCCGACAGCTTCGACCGTATCTCCTTCATGCCGGGCGTGCTGCTGGCCGTGCGCAAGATCGCAACCGGCGGATTCCCGGGCCTGACCGTCGGCCTCGACCACTTCCTCGATCTGTGATTCTCGCCGCGTCCCCCTACCTTCCGTTCCCAAACCACCGACGCTGAGATTCCTCTGCCCGTCGGTGGTTTGGGAATGATGATTATTTCACGAGGCGCGCGATGGCGGCGCTGGCTTCGGCGAGCTTCTCGTCCGAGACGGCGCCGCCTTGCTCCACCGCCTGCCTGACGCAATGGTTGAGATGGTCGTCGATGAGCAGCAGCGCCACGGATTTGAGCGCGCTGTTCACCGCCGATATCTGGGTGAGGATGTCGATGCAGTATTCCCCGTCCTCCGTCATCTGTTTGATGCCTCGGACCTGCCCCTCAATGCGGTTGAGCCGCGCGATGATTTTCTTCTGATCTTCCGCATATCCATGGTGTGTGACGTTCATTGGCTCGGCTCCTCGCAGCGCTGAAAACTTGACCTTATCGCTGAATACAGTCTACCTACCGTGAAAATATACCCTCTGGGGGTATATGTATGGTGGTATCGCTGGTATCGGACGGGCCGTCCGCCAAGCGCAGCTTTGACGGACCATGCGGAAAGGTGAGGACATGCAGGCATTGATGGCGATCATAGCGGCGTTGGCCGTAACCGTGGGCGTGCTGTGGTTCTTCTTCGCACCGCGCAAGGCATATCGCGCGCGTATCGGGAACGGCGCGCAGGAGGCGGTCATCGAGGTCAAGGGAGGGTACAGTCCCGCCATAGTCGAGGCGGAGGCCGGATTGCCGCTCACACTCGTATTCGACCGCAAAGAGGACGGCGAGTGCTCGTCTCATGTCGTCTTTCCCGATTTCGGCGTCGATCTCGCTTTGCCCGCGTTCCGCTCGACGACGTTGACGCTACATCCCGACCGGCCGGGCGATTATCCCTTCGCATGCGGCATGAACATGCTGCATGGCATGCTGCGAATTGTCCCGTCCACACATGGTCGGGCGACGAAGCAGAGGAACGAAGGCGCATCCGACCAAATCGGGGAATCCCGTGAAATCCAGAATTCCGGAGCGTTCCGACATGATGGCGAGGCATCCCTCCATAGCGGAAAATCCGGTGATGCCGCACAATTCGATGATGCCGTGCCATCCGATGATGTCACGCAAACCGGCAAGCCGGAACATGTGATTAACCGGCATCGTACCTCACGATCCGGCGACACCTCACAATCCAAGGAGATCAGAACCCTGGTCGCGCGTCTCGTGGTGTCGGCGGTTTGCGCGGTCCCGGTATTCGGCGCCGCCATGTTGATGCTGTATCCGATGCCGGCATGGATGCAGCTGGTGCTGACACTTCCCATCATGGGATATGCCGCCTTGCCGATTTTCCGCAGCGGATTCGCCGCGATCGCGCATCGCTCGCCGGAAATGAATGCGTTGGTGAGTCTCGGCACGGTATTCGCGTTCGCATACTCATGCGTGGTCGTTTTCGCACCCGGCATATTGCCCGAAAACGCGCGCGAACCGTATTTCGAATCCGTGGGCGTGGTCATCACGCTGATGCTCGTCGGGCAGTTGCTCGAAGCGCGCGCACGCATCGGCACCGGTGAGGCCATGCGCGCCTTGGCGGGGCTGAGGCCGCGGGGCGCGCATGTGCTGCGCGACGGCGAGGAGCGGGAGATCGGCGTCGAGGATGTGCGCGTCGGCGACGTCGTCATCGTCCGTCCGGGGGAGAAGCTGCCCGTCGACGGCGTCGTGGTCGACGGCTCGTCATCGGTGGACGAGTCGATGATTACCGGCGAGTCCATGCCGGTAATCAAGCAACCCGGCAGTGCGGTGACCGGCGCCACCGTCAACGGAACCGGTTCATTGCGGTACCGTGCCACGAAGGTCGGCGCGGACACGGTGCTGGCGCAGATCATCGGACTGGTCAGGTCCGCGCAAAGCTCGAAGGCGCCGGTGCAGCGCCTTGCCGACAGAATCTCCGGATTCTTCGTGCCCATCGTCGTGCTGATCGCCGTCTGGTCATGCGCGCTGTGGTTCGCATTCGGCCCCGAGCCGCGGATCACCCATGCGCTGGTGGCCGCGGTGTCGGTGCTGCTGATCGCATGCCCCTGCGCGTTGGGGCTCGCCACGCCATTGTCCGTGACGGTCGCCACCGGCAGGGCCGCGCGGATGGGCGTGCTGATGCGTTCCGCCGAGGCGCTGGAAACGACGGCGAAGGTCAATGCCGTCGTACTCGACAAAACCGGTACGATCACCGTTGGCAAGCCATCGCTCACCGATGTGCTGCCGTTGGGCGCATGGCGGCGGAGCCCTGACGATCTGTTGGCGGTCACGGCCTGCGCCGAACAGGATTCCGAGCATCCGCTCGCAGCCGCGATCGTCGCCGCGGCGCGCGCGAAGCGGCTCCAGACGGGAACGGCATCGGATTTTCGCGCGGTCGCGGGGCGGGGCATCACGGCGGATGTGACGTTCCGGGGCGTGCGCCATCCGGTGGCGGTGGGCAACACCGATTTGATCGATGATCTGGACATCGGCATGCCTTCCGTGGGCGATGAGGATCTGGACGTGGTCATCGATGATCTGGAACGCTTGTCCGCGCAGGGGAAGACCCCCATGCTGGTGGCGGTGGACGGCGAGCTCGCCGGAATCGTGGCGGTCGCCGATACGGTGAAGCCGGATTCCCGCGGCGCGGTACGGCAATTGCGGTTGCGCGGCGCGGAAGTCGTCATGCTTACCGGCGACAACGCGACGACGGCGCAGGCGGTCGCGCGGCAGGTCGGCATCGACCATGTGGTGGCCGGCGTGCGGCCGGAGAACAAAGCCGACGAAATCGTGAGGCTGCAATCCCGCGGATATACGGTGGCGATGGTTGGTGACGGCATCAACGACGCGCCCGCGCTTACCCGCGCTGATGTGGGATTCGCCATCGGCTCCGGAACCGACGTGGCCATCGAATCCGCGGACGTGACCCTGATGAACGGCTCGCTGATGGGCCTCGTGCACGCGCTCGATTTGTCCCATGCGACGATGCGCAACATCGCGCAGAACCTCGGTTTCGCCTTGGGATACAACAGTGTGGGCATCTCGATCGCGGCGGGTGTATTGTATCCGTTCACCGGCCAGATGCTCAGTCCGATGATCGCGGGCGCGGCCATGGCGTTCTCATCGTTATGCGTGGTGACGAACGCCAGCCGGCTCCGCCTGTTCGATCCGAACGCGCTTGTCGCCGATGGCGGGCGCGGCACGGCGCATGACGTCGGCCATGGCCGCGGCGGCAAGCCATACCGTGTCCGCAAACCGAATCCGCAAGCGGGCAACACCAACCAGAAAGGAATCATCATGGGATTGTTCAGCAATCACAAAGCCAAGAAGGAATCCATGTCGATGGATGCGCACGCGTCCGCGAAAGGAGGCTGCTGCGGCGGCCATCAAGGGTGCGGCCATGGCTCCATGCCCGGGCGGAACGCCGCCGCGTCCGCGACCGATCCGGTCTGCGGCATGAGCGTGGATCCGGCGAACGCGCCCGCCACCCGTGAATACAACGGCAAGACCTACTATTTCTGCAATCCGGGCTGCGCCGACCGCTTCAGCCAGAACCCGGAAGCCTACCTCG
>ERZ808246.689-NODE-689-length-27052-cov-58.203134_pt1 | contig 27052 bp, 17 predicted proteins | sample MGYA00521083_ERZ808246 | MGnify/ENA primary metagenome ERZ808246 (study PRJEB31516, sample SAMN03275577) | gut metagenome | biome: mammalia-associated habitat; material: feces | host: Papio cynocephalus | place: Kenya | collected 2012-07-07 ...
TACTGATGGTGTCAATGGCGCTGATGGCATTCAACGTGCCGGTGCCGCCGGTGGCGCGGATGCCGCCAATGGCATTGGCGGTGGTGTTGACGGTACTCAAGGTACCAGTGTTGCCGGGGCCGCTGATGGCGTCGAGAATGCATCCGGTACTGCTGGTCGTAAAGCCGTGCAGCTCGCCAGACTGGCTGAATTGGACGCGAAAATCGCGGAGCTTGAGGCGGCACGCGTCATCGCGCTCGACATCGTTCCCGGAGCGGTTCCGATGGAAACCTACCGTTTCCCGAAGCGCTGCCTCATGCTGTTCGGCGCGGAAGGACCTGGGCTGTCAAAGAAGGCCTTGGAACTGGCTGATGACGTGGTATACATCTCGCAATTCGGTTCGGTGCGTTCCATCAATGCCGGTGCCGCGGCGGCGGTCTCCATGCATGCGTGGATCGCACAGCATGCCGTGCCCCAAGTGTGATTGCGCGACCGGCGAACCGGGTGTTTTTCTCCATCGACTGGGTGTTTTGGTCGTTTGAGTGGCTTGCTAGCGGGTGTTTTTCTCCATCGACTGGGTGATTCGGTCGTTTCAGCCTCTTGCTAATGTGCGGATTTCTCCATCGACTGGGTGTTTTGGCCGTTTGGGATGTTTGCAAACAGTTGTTTTCTCCAGTGGCTGGATGATTTGGTCGTTTGATTATCCTGTCAGCGGACGGTTCCTTCCACTTGCTGGATGATTTGGTCGTTTGAGCGGTCTGTTGGCGTACTGATTTCTCCAGTGGCTGGATATTTTGATTGTTTGTGGTACCTTCAGACGACTGAATTTATCCAGCGGCTGGGTGTTTTAGTCGTTTGAGTGGCTTGCCAAACGACTGATTTCTCCAGTCAGTGGGTGATTTGGTTGCGAAATACTTATCAGCGTACTGATTTCTCCAGTCAGTGAATATTCAGCCATCTGGGCAGCCTACCAGCATTCGATTATTTCATGGCTCGAATAGCTGCGAGCTACTCGTTTGCAATGCCGGTTTTCCATTCCTATGCCGTCGCTGTTGCTTGCTCATTGTGCCATCGGCACTCCCGCGCGTCGCAGCTTCGCCACCATCGGTTTGATTTGCAGAACGTCGTTGAACGTTATCCGGACGATGTTCGTGATTCCGGCTCGCTGCAGTCCTTGTTCACGGTCGCGTTCCAACTGCACCGTTTCCTGAATGCTTTTGTTCCCGGTCATATCCGGATCGACGTATTTCGCAGTGCCGTCGAATTCACAGACGATGATTCTGCCGTCATCGGACTTCCACAAAAAATCAACGCGGTATTGCTGTCCGGTCGCAGGATCTACGATGGCCACCTGCAATTCCGGCGTCGCGAAGCCGGCCTCGATCATTGTGCCTCGCGCATAGGATTCGCCGCCGTTTTCGCTCATTGCGTTGGTATGACGGATCAATCGAATGATTTTTGCGCAGTCGCGGGTGGTGAGTGAACATTCCTTGAGCACGGCACCTTCTTCTACGCCTTTTGCGGCCGCTGAATCGAATATCGGAAGGGCCTCTCGAAATTCCTGCGTTCGACCGCAATCGACGAGTGTGCGTGCTTCGTTGGTGACGGGGATGCCGTTCACCATTGCCGCATCGTGTTTGGGATACGGGCTATAGATCACGTTGAGTTTGTCATGCGGGCGGTGCGATCCGCGTGTGGGAAGCGTGATGGTCAGTCCATGATGCAGAAACCATTGATGTTCGAAACCATACGCGGCCGCTGCCGTCAGGCCTGCGAATACCCAGTTGGGGTGAAGCTTGGCCAATGTTCTGGCCATATGCAGGGTCCGTTCAGCTCCATTAAGCCGATTCCAATAATTCGCGCAGGCGTATATTCCCGGGTAGGGTTTGACGAGTTCTCCTGCGAGATACCTTCGGTGAAGGCCTTTTTGGAGTAGAACGTCGTTGCTGCGCGCGCAGCACTGTGACTCTTTGGCTTGTTCGATCAACGTGTCGATTTGAGGATATGCTTTCATGATTCGACGCTACCTTGCTTCTCTCTGTAAAGGGAAGCTCAATCGGCAATTGTGGATAGAGGACGTGGCCATCGGCGTGTCTGTGGATAACTCCCGACAATTCTGGATAATTTCGCGGTCGTGCCAGTTTGAGGGTGGATATTTTGCCTGGGCTGAGAATCAGGAGCGCCCGATTTATCCATTGGCTGGCTATTTGGGCCATTTGAACGGCTTGTCAGCGTACCGATTTCTCCAGTCGGTGGATGTTTTGACCAGTCAAGATTCTATAGGCGATCATTTTCTCCACTAGCTGGATATATTGGTCGTCTACAGCACTTGTAAGCGACTGCATTTCTCCAGTCGCTGAGTGATTTAGCCGTCTCAAATCCTTATTGGAGTGCTGTTTTCTCCAAGCGATGGATGATTTGGTCGCTTGAGAGGTTGATAAGCGAATGGATTTCTCCAGCCATTGGAGGTTTAGGCTGCCTGAGGTGTTGATGGGCATGCTGATTTCTCCAGTCAGTGGGTGATTTGGTTGCCTGAGGTGCGTGCAAGCGGACTGATTTTTCCAGTCGGTGGATGTTTTGGTCATCTCAACCTCTTTCCAGTGTACGGATTTCTCCAGTCATTGGATGTTTAGGTCGTTTGAGGTGGGCGCAAGTGTGCTGATTTCTCCAGCCAATGGATGATTTGGCCGTTTGAACAGCTTGTTTGCGTACTGATTTATCCAGTTGGTGGATGATTTGGTTGCTCGAGATGTTGATAAGTGTGCTGATTTCTCCAGTCGCTGGGTGTTTTGGTTGTTTGAGGTGGGCGCAAGCGTACTGATTTATCCAGTTGGTGGATGATTTGGTTGCTTGAGATGTTGATGAGCGTGCTGATTTCTCCAGTCGGTGGATGATTTGGTTGCTTGGGGCGTGCACAAGTGGGCTGATTCCTCCATTGACTGGGTGACTTGGTCGTATGGGACGTTTGCAAGCGGCTGGATTCCTCCACCGACTGGATGATTTGGGGTCTTTCGCTGGTTGGTGTGGGCGAGGCAAGCCGGCTGGTGACTAGGCCTTGCGGACCCGAAGCCGGCCATGCGCTCGTCACACAGACGCGTTACTGTTAGGGGCATGCCTACTTTCACCAAAGAAGAAATCGTGCATTTGGGCGATTTGGCCCGAATCGCACTGACGGATGAGGAAATCACCCGTCTGCAGGGCGATCTGAACGTCATCGCCGAATCCATCAACAAGGTTCAGGAAGTCGCTACCGATGATGTGGAACCGACCGCGAACCCGATTCCGCTGGAAGCCTACCTGCGTCCGGACGTCCCGGAGACGCCGCTGACTCAGGAAGAAGCGACCGCAGGCGCCCCGGTTTCCGAGGCCGGCATGTTCGTCGCACCGCGCATTCTGGGACAGGAGTGATATGAGCACCACTGAACTCGTCAAGCTTTCCGCCGCCGAGATGGCGGCCAAGATCAGGGCCAAGGAAGTCTCCAGCCGCGAGCTGGTCGAAGCCCATCTGAAGGTCATCGAAGCCGCAGAGCCGAGCGTCAAGGCCTTCCTGAAGGTCTCCGCCGACCAGGCCCTCGAGCAGGCCGACGCCTTCGACGCCAAGTCCGACGAGGACAAGGCGCAGCTGCCGGAACTCGCCGGCGTGCCGATCGCCATCAAGGACATGATCGTCACCAAGGGCATCGAGACCACCGCCGCCTCCAAGATCCTCGAAGGCTGGGTGCCGCCGTACGACGCCACCGTTATCACGAAACTCAAGGCCGCCGGCATGCCGTTGCTGGGCAAGACCAACCTTGATGAATTCGCGCAGGGTTCATCCACCGAGCATTCCGCCTACCAGACCACCCACAACCCGTGGGATACCGAGCGTGTGCCGGGCGGTTCCGGCGGTGGTTCCGCGGCTGCGGTGGCCGCGTTCGAAGCCCCGCTCGCACTGGGCACCGATACCGGCGGCTCCATTCGCCAGCCGGGCTCGCTGACCGGTACCGTCGGCGTCAAGCCGACCTATGGCGGCGTCTCCCGTTTCGGCGCCATCGCCATGGCCTCCTCGCTCGACCAGATCGGTCCGTGCTCCCGTTCCGTGCTTGATGCGGCACTGCTGCAGGAAGTGATCGGCGGCCACGACAAGCGTGATTCCACCTCCATTCCGGAAGGCCCGCGTCCGACGGTGAAGGCCGCCCGTGAAGGTCTGAAGCGCGACCTGAAGGGACTGAAGGTCGGTCTCATCAAGGAACTCGGCGGCGAGGGCTTCCAGCCCGGCGTCACGGCCCGTTTCAACGAGGGCGTGAAGAAGCTTGAGGAAATGGGCGCGGAGGTCACCGAGGTGTCCCTGCCGCATCTGCCGTACTCCCTTGGCGCCTACTACATCATCATGCCGTCCGAGGTGAGCTCCAACCTGGCCCGTTACGATGGCATGCGTTACGGCCTGCGCGTCATGCCGCCGGCCGGTGTTCCGCAGACCGCCGCCAACATGATGGCGTACACCCGTGAGGCCGGTTTCGGCGACGAGGTCAAGCGTCGTATCATCCTCGGCACCTACGCGCTGTCCGCAGGTTACTACGATGCTTGGTACGGTTCGGCGCAGAAGGTGCGCACCCTGATCATCGAGGACTTCAAGAAGGCGTTCGAGAAGGTCGACGTGCTGGTCGGCCCGACCAGCCCGGTCACCGCTTTCAAGTTCGGCGAGAAGACCGAGGATCCGATGGCCATGTACGCCATCGACATCACCACCATCCCGGCGAACCTCGCCGGCGTTCCGGCCATGAGCATCCCGGCCGGTCTGAGCGACGATGGCCTGCCGGTCGGCTTCCAGTTCCTCGCCCCGCAGCAGCGCGACGAGGCCATGTACAAGCCGGCCGCGGCACTTGAGGCCGCCCTTGAGGAAGACTGGAACGGCCCGATCTGGCAGTCCCTGAAGACCCCGTGGCTCGACGGCTTGAACAAGTAGAAGCATCGGAGGAAAGAAAACAAAATGGCTGAAAAGTTGATGAAGTACGCCGATGCCGTCAAGAAGTTCGACCCGGTCATCGGTCTGGAAACCCACGTGGAACTGTCCACCAAGACCAAGCTGTTCTGCCCGGCCGAAGTCTCCTTCGGCGGCGAACCGAACACCCAGCTCACCCCGGTGAGCCTCGGTCTGCCTGGCTCCTTGCCGGTGGTCAACAAGACCGCCGTCGATTACGCGATCAAGCTCGGTCTCGCCCTGCATTGCGAGATCAACGAGTGGAGCCAGTTCGCCCGTAAGAACTACTTCTACCCGGACATGCCGCGCGATTACCAGATCTCGCAGTACGACAAGCCGACCAACGGCAACGGCTACCTGGACGTGGAGCTTGACGACGGCACCATCTTCCGCGTGCCGATCGAGCGCGCCCACATCGAGGACGACGCCGGCAAGAACACCCATATCGGTGGCGCCGACGGCCGCATCGAAGGCGCCGACCACTCCCTGGTCGACTACAACCGCGCCGGCGTGCCGCTGATCGAAATCGTCACCAAGCCGATCGAAGGCGCGGGCGACCGCGCTCCGGAAATCGCCGGCGCCTACATGCGCGCCATCCGCGACATCGTGCGTGCGCTGAACATCTCCCACGCCCGCATGGAGCAGGGCAACATGCGCGCCGACGTGAACGTGTCGCTGCGCAACAGCCCGTCCGATCCGTTCGGCACCCGTTCCGAAACCAAGAACGTGAACTCGTTCCGCGGCATCGAGAAGACCATCCAGTACGAGATCCGCCGTCAGGCCGCGATCCTCTCCGAGGGCGGTGAGATCCTGCAGGAGACCCGCCACTGGGACGAGGCCTCGCAGACCACCGCCGGCGGCCGTGTCAAGTCCGACGCCGACGACTACCGCTACTTCCCGGATCCGGATCTGGTGATGCTGCACATCACCAAGGAGCACATCGAGGAAATGAAGGCCCAGATGCCGGAAATGCCTCGTGAGCGCCGCAACCGCCTGAAGTCCGAATGGGGCTTCAACGATCTGGAAATGCGCGACGTGCTCAACGCCGACGCCTTGGATCTGTTGGAGGAGACCGTCAAGGCCGGCGCAACCGCGTCCGGTGCGAAGAAGTGGTGGCTTGGCGAGCTGTCCCGCGAGGCCAACAACAAGGGCGTGACCCTTGAGGAGCTGCCGATCACCCCGGCCGACGTCGCCGAGGTCGAGAAGCTCATCAAGGCCGGCAAGCTGAACGACAAGCTGGCCAAGCAGACCGTCGCCGGCGTGCTCGCCGGCGAAGGCACTCCGGCCGAGGTCGTCAAGAAGCACGGCTACCAGGTCGTGTCCGACGACGGTGCCCTCGAGAAGACCGTGGACGAGGCCCTTGCTGCCAACCCGGACATCGTCGAGAAGCTCAAGAGCGGCAACATGAAGCCGATGGGCGCCATCATCGGCGCGGTCATGCGCGCCACCCGCGGTCAGGCCGACGCCAAGGCCGTCACCAAGATCGTGATGGGCAAGATCAAGTAGACCATGCGATGGCGGGATGGCTGATACGGCCGTGATTCCGCCACGAACGGTGTGCCATGGCCGTGCCGTCCGGTACTGAGATACAGCTCGGTACCGATCCCGCCGCCGGTACCGAGCCGCAGGGCGTTGCCGAAGGTCGTCGGACGAGTCGCCATGCACCGGCATGACGGATCGCCCGGCGTGGTGACGCTGCACGGTGCGCACGGTGCGCATGGTGCGCAAAAACGACCGGTCAATGTATGAAAGGCGTGTCGAAATCCATCAACGAGGATTTCGACGCGCCTTTGCTTTGCCTTATCATGAAGGTTCCGCCAAAAGCGGAAAATTTACGAAAGAGGACGTCGAGGAAGTTCACAGCTGACATACAGCCGAGTAGAATACCTTCGGTAATAGGTGTGCGGCATGAGCCGTGCCGGCGAAGACGTAGGGGACGAGGAACATGCCTGAGAATGTTGAATCTGCGACGACGGATCAGCAATCGCGCGAATTGCCCGGACGCATCGCCATTCCGCCGATCAAGGGCGAGATGGTGCATCTGCGTCCGGCGATGATCGAGGATCTCAATCGTATGGACGTCATCGAGGCGTATCTGGGCGCATCCAACATCACCGGCAAGGACAGCGGCGCGGAACGGAGCGCCGTGCATGCGTGGGTCCGTCGTTCCGTGGCGTGGAGCAAAGGCGAGTCATCGTCGGAATCCGGCGTGGGCGATCCGGAATCCCGCCGTACCATCGCATGGTCCATCGTCACCGAATCCGACCATGACGGCGATGGCGCAGTCGATGCCGCATCCTCCAACAACGTGATCGGCATGATTTTCCTGATCGACATCGACGGATGGGCCCGTTCCGCGCGCATCCAGGTGGTGCTTGGCAAGGATTACCGCGGACGTGGCTATTCGCGTGACGTGATGCCGCGTGTGATGACCTATGGTTTCGCACCGGAACCGGCCGGCCTCGGCATGCATCGCATCTGGGTGGCCGTGCCCGAGCAGAACACGCGCTCCGTGTCCGTCTACCAGTCGCTTGGCTTCGTTCCGTCGGGCCGTTCCCGCGACGCGTTGTGGAACGCGGCGGACAACCGTTATCAGGATCTGATCATCATGGACACGCTTGCCGACGAATTCGATCCGATCCGCTCGCTGGACGCCTTCGGCATGCATGTGATCGAAGACAATCCGGGCGTCAAAGAGGCGCTGAGCGCGCGTGAGCATTCGCTGGCCATCCGCATCAACGCCGACAAGAGCGATGCCAAGGATGGCGACAAGGCACAGGCCGAACATTCCGCGGTGGAAGAAAATCGCACGGCCAGTTCGCCACGGTCCGCGTGGTCGTCCCCGTCGGCCGAAAAGACCGTGCGGACGCAGCCGTCGCGGGGCGGATCCGAGGGAGGAAAGCAGCCGTCCGTCGAACGCAAATCGGTCAACGGCGATGCCGACGTGGAGAACAACTGGCCGTACGGGTCGAACGAACGAAAGACGTCAAAGGAAGCTTGGTGGCGCACGCTGGGACGTGGCCGCAAGCGTGATACGGAAGGTAAGTGATGAGCGCCGAAGATCTCGACAATTACGAAACCGACGCTGAACTGGCCCTATACAAGGAATATCGCGACGTTATTAAGCTCTTTACCTATGTGGTGGAGACGGAGCGTCGTTTTTATCTGGCGAACAAGGTCGATTTCAATGTGCGCTCGGCCGGACAGGACGTGTATTTCGACGTGCGTCTGACCGACGCATGGGTGTGGGACGTGTACCGTTCCAGCCGATTCGTCAAGAACGTCCGTATCGTCACCTTCAAGGACGTGAACGTCGAAGAGGTGCAGAAAACGGATATCGACATCCCCGACAGCATCTAGCGGTCGGCCGTATGCCTGCATAATAGGCCGCAGCCAGGCGCTTTGCGGTGTTCTCGATGCATGACCGCATGACGATGCGTCGCATGGCGTCGCGTCCGGCCGTGGATTTCGATGTATCCTACGGGGTCGATGGAATTCGTCTGTCCGTTACCTTCCATGCATGTTCCGTTTCTTTCGTTCGTATAGAACGGAGGCATTGGGCATTGGATGCCCGTGCATCATGCGTTGCCGTCCCTGGTTTCCAGATGATTCAGATCAGGCGATTCGGGCCGGATGATTGCATGGAGTCGGGCGATTATCGAGAGAGCGGTTCATGACGAAACCAATGATGAGGGGATTCGTGGGCTTCATCGCAGGCGCCACTGTCGCTGCGGTGCTGTCCACGGGAACGGCCGGCGCGGCGCTGGCACTGGAATCCGACGGTCATTATTACAGCAGCAAACAGCCATACGTGGCGCCGAGCGCGCAGACGACGGCATCCTACAGCGCGGCGCCGGAAGGCTACACGCCGATATACACCGAGAGCATGGCCCGCCATGGTTCGCGCGGACTGTCCAGCTACAAATACGACGCGTTGCTGATGAACATGACCAAAGCCGCCGAACAGGATGGCGGATTCAAATCCGACGCCATCAAAAACGAATTCGTCAAAAACCTGACCGCCATCACCGCGGCCAACGTCGACAATGGGTACGGCATGCTCACGGAACAGGGCGCCGAGCAGCATCAGGGCATCGGAGAACGCGCATACCAGCGTAACCGCGCGCTGTTCGACCAGGCGGCCGCCGACGGCGGCACGATCGCGTACCAGTCCTCCGGCGAGGCGCGCGCCACGGAATCCGGCGAGAATTTCGAGAAGGGATTCAATGAGGCGTCCGGCGACAAGCTGGCGAACAACGTCGTCATGCCGACCGATCCGGCCGACGACGGCGCCGGCAAGGACTTCCAGAAGAGCCCGGACACACTGTATTTCCACAAGGCCGACAATCCCGACGGCAGCAGGAAACAGCCGGGGACCAAGGCATACGACATCGCGGAAGCGTATCAGGATTTCGTGGCGAACGACGCGACCATCAAAGGCGCGGAAGCCACCATCGCGGACAACGAGCAGGTCAAGCGGGCCTCGCACGACGTGCTGTCGCAGATCTTCACCGACGATTTCCTGAACAAGCTCGCCACGGGCGAATACAAGTGGTACAACACCGCGGACGGCACGAAGAACGGCGGCGAGAACTGCGCTCCGAACGCCGATCCATCCAAGGACGCGAACGCCTGCGGTGACGGCAAGAAGAAGATCGCCAGCGAATACGATGCGGCCATGGACCTGTACAACCTGTACATCATCGCCGCGGACATGCGCGGTGAAAGCGGCGACGGCCATGCCTTCGATTTCGACCAGTACTTCCAAGGCGACTACGCGCAGGACGCCAAGCTGTTCGCCTGGGCGCTCGATGCCGAGGATTTCTATGAAAAGGGACCGAGCTACGCCGGGCAGGACCAGACGTATTCCATCGCGCAGCCGCTGCTCGACGATTTCTTCAACGCGATCGATGCGCGTGTGAACGGTGGCAAGACGGTCGCCACTTTCCGTTTCGCCCATGCCGAGACGATGATGCCGTTCGCCGCATTGCTGGGATTGCCGGGGTCCACGCAGCAGGCAGCGAACTCCACGACCGACGTGTACACCTATGACAACAATGCGTGGCGTGGCGAGACGGTGACCCCGATGGCCGCGAACGTGCAGTGGGACGTGTACGCCAAGCAGGGCGCCGATTCGCCGATTGTGCGCATGCTGTACAACGAGAATGAGATCGCGTTCCGTTCGGAATGCACTCCGGTGGCGGACGGGTCGAAATGGTACAAGCTCACCGAGCTGAAGAGCTGCCTCGCCTCCGGGCATCAGACGCTTGGCGCGGCGGCGCGCATCGACACCGCCAACGGGCAGAAGCCCCAGCCGGGTCAGCCGTCCAACGGCGGCAATGGCAACGTGGGCACGGGTGATGCGTCCAATGGCAATGCCGGCGGAGCTGGCGCCGGAGCGTCGGCTTCGGAAGCGTCGGGTTCGACGAATGACCGGACCTCTGCGTCTTCCGCCGGAGACCATGCGGCGCTGGGGCGTACCGGCGTTTCGGTATCGCTGATCGTGGTGTTCGCCATCGGTCTGACGTTGATCGGTGTTTCCTTGGGGCTGTGGCGCATGTGCTGCTGAACACCCCGCCCGCAACGCGCCTTCCCGGCTCGTCGCACGGTTTCGTGGAATATTGATTCCATGGCGCGCGACAACGGCCGGGAAGGCGCGTTCGCGTGTTCGTGCTATGGTTTTGCGATATTCCAAGGGGCGATTTTGTGTGCATTCACACAGATCGCCGTGTTCGTTTTCTCACCATCGTGTAGACTATCTGAGATTTTGTTTTTATAAGGAGACCTCAAAGTGACGCAAAAGCAATCCGTGGTGATTATCGGTGGTGGCCCTGCTGGCTTGACCGCCGCTTGGGAGCTCGTCAAGGACGGTGGCTCCGAGAACTACGACGTGACCGTGCTGGAGGCGACCCGCGAATTCGGCGGCATCTCCCGCACCGTCAAGCATGACGGCAACCGCATGGACATCGGTGGCCACCGCTTCTTCTCGAAGGACGAACGCATCATGGACTGGTGGAAGGAGGTCCTGCCGCTGCAGGGCGCCCCCAGCTATGACGACAAGAAGCTGCATCGCGAACACGATATGGAGCCGGGCGGCCCCGATCCGGAGGTCGAAGACAAGGTGATGCTCAAGCGCCACCGCGTTTCCCGCATCTACTGGAACCACCATTTCTTCGATTACCCGATCTCCCTGAGCGCCAACACGCTGAAGGCCATGGGCCCGAAGCTGACGCTCGTCGCTGGTTTCAGCTATCTGAAATCCATGGTGCACAAGCTGCCGGAAGACAATCTGGAGAACTTCTACATCAACCGTTTCGGTCGCAAGCTGTACTCCATGTTCTTCGAGGGCTACACCGAGAAGCTGTGGGGACGCCATCCGTCGCAGATCTCCGCCGATTGGGGATCCCAGCGCGTCAAGGGCCTGAGCATCATGGGCGTGCTGAAGAACGCCGTCCAGAAGCTGCTGCCGAAGAAGCGCAGCAACGACGAGGTGGAGACCTCGCTCATCGAGGAATTCTGGTATCCGAAGTATGGCCCGGGCCAGTTGTGGGAGACCGTCGAATCCAACTGCGAGGCAGCCGGCGTGAAGGTTATCACCGACGCCAACGTGGTTGAGATCCGTCAGGCCGATGGCAAGATCGCTTCCGTGGTGTATGAGGATTCCGAGGGCAACCGCACCGAAATGCATGCCGACGACTTCATCTCCTCCATGCCGGTCAAGGATCTCGTCAACGCCGTCGACGCGTCCGACAAGCCCGCGCCGAAGGACATGACGGAAATCGCCAACGGCCTGCCGTACCGCGATTTCGTCACTGTGGGTCTGCTGGTCAAGCACCTGCGTCTGAAGAACACCACCGACATCCCGACCCTCGGCAACCCGCCGATCGTGCCGGACTGCTGGATCTACGTGCAGGATCCGGGCTACAAGGTCGGCCGTCTGCAGATCTTCAACAACTGGAGCCCGTATCTGGTCAAGAACGTCGACGACACCGTGTGGATCGGCCTCGAATACTTCTGCGAGGAAGGCGATTCCTTCTGGAACATGTCCGACGAGGAGGCGACGAAGTTCGCCATCCAGGAGCTCACCCGCATGCAGGTGATCAATGGCCCGCAGGATGTGCTTGACTCCCATCGCGAACGCGTCAAGAAGGCGTATCCGGCGTACTTCGACACGTACGACCGCATGCCGGAGCTTATCGAATACCTTGATTCCTTCGGCAATCTCTACTGCGTCGGCCGCAATGGGCAGCACCGTTACAACAACATGGACCATTCGATGGCGACCGCCATCGAGGCCGTCGGCAACATCAAGAACGGCAAGACGTCCAAGAAGAACGTGTGGTCGGTGAACACCGACAAGTCCTACCACGAGCAGAAGTAAGGACGGATTCGGGGCGTGACGCATGCGTCCCATGGCAGGCGCATTCCGCATGCGCCATGTCGAAGACCGATGGGCCCGCCGGCGATCGCCGGCGGGCCCATCGCGTTGTTCCGCGGCGGCTTGCGCTGGTCTCGGCGGCGTTGTAAGGTGAACAACGTTCCTGAGGTGTGATTTCCGCACGGGACATTCATTGAGCGGATATTTTCCGCATCTCTTTTTTCAAGCTTTGCAGGCGCGTGCCTGCGAGAGCCAAGGAAAGGCAATAACCAGTGGCAACCAGCCCGAATCTTGAAGATATGAAACTGCCCGAGCTCAAAGAGCTCGCCAAGCAGATGGGACTTCGTGGGACCTCCACGATGCGCAAGCCCGAGCTCATCGCAACGTTGCAGGCCGCTCGCTCTGGCGGTCAAGCCCCCGAAGGAGTCACCGTCCGCACGCCGAAGGCCGCTCCTGCCAAGGTTTCCGCAGATGCTGAGGCCTCGTCGGAGAACGCGCAGGAGACCAAGAAGTCCGAACAGCCGGCGAAGACCGCGAGGAAGCGCGTCGTCCGTGCCAAGCAGTCCGCGGACGAATCCGAGGCACCGGCGAATGGCAGCGTTGAATCCGCGGAGTCCAAGACCCGTGACGCCAAGGCCGGAGCGGACAAGACGGTCGATGACAAGGCGCCGGAATCCAAGGAATCGGATGCCAAAATCGCCGTGGACTCGATTGGGAACCTTGATGCGACGCCGAAGCGCCGTCGTCGCCGTGATTCCGACGCAGGCTCCGACCTGCTGGCGGAACTCGGCTTCGATGACACCACCACGAAGCATGAGGATCGTCGCCGCCGTCGCAGGGACGATTTCGAAGACATGCCCCGTCGCCATCGCCGTGTGACGGACGAGCCGGGCAATGAGGATGTGGTCCGCGATCTCGACGATATTCTCGCGACGCTTCCGGCGCAGCATGACGATGCCGATGAACGCCACGAGGAAAACGATGAGCCGGAATACGGTCGTCGCCGTGGCCGTGGGGATCGCGGCAACGACAGGAACAACGATCGTGGCGATCGCCGCGGCCGTCACATGCGTGGCCGCGACCGTGATTACGAGGAGCGCGAGGATCGCCGTGGCCGCAATGCGGATCGAGACAATCGCAATGACCGCAACGATCGCAACGACCGTGACCAGCGTCGCGAAGAGCCGAAAGAGGATCTCGTGCCGGTGGCCGGCATCGTGGACGTGCTGGACTCCTACGCGTTCGTACGCACGTCCGGCTATCTGCCTGGACCGAACGACGTGTACGTGTCCATGGGACAGGTCAAGAAGTACGGCCTGCGCAAGGGCGATGCCGTGCACGGTTCCATTCGCGCGCCGCGCGAGGGCGAACGCCGCAACCAGCGTCAGAAGTTCGTGCCGCTGCAGTCCATCGATTCCATCAATGGCATGACCGTCGAGGCTGCGCAGAACCGCCCGCAGTTCAGCAAGCTCACGCCGCTGTACCCGCAGGAGCGTCTCAAGCAGGAAACCGCGCCGAACAAGCTCACCGGCCGTCTGATCGACATCGTCGCGCCTATCGGCAAGGGCCAGCGTGGTCTGATCGTCTCTCCGCCGAAGGCCGGCAAGACCATCACGTTGCAGAACATCGCCAACGCGATCGCCACCAACAACCCGGAAGTCCATCTGATGGTCGTGCTGGTGGACGAGCGTCCGGAAGAGGTCACCGATATGGAGCGCACGGTGCAGGGCGAGGTCATTTCCTCCACCTTCGACCGTCCCGCCTCCGACCACACCACCGTCGCGGAGCTCGCCATCGAACGTGCCAAGCGTTTGGTTGAGCTTGGCCAGGATGTGGTCGTGCTGCTCGATTCCATGACCCGTCTGGCGCGCGCCTACAACATCGCGGCCCCGGCGTCCGGACGTATTCTGTCCGGCGGCGTGGACGCGCAGGCGCTGTACCCGCCGAAGAAGTTCTTCGGTGCCGCCCGCAACATCGAGAACGGCGGCTCCCTGACGATCATCTCCTCCGCGCTGGTCGAGACCGGTTCCAAGATGGACGAGGTGATCTTCGAGGAATTCAAGGGCACCGGCAACATGGAACTGCGTCTGAGCCGCGAGCTTGCCGACAAGCGTCTGTTCCCGGCCATCGACGTGAACGCCTCCGGCACGCGTCGCGAAGAGCTCATCACCAACCCGCAGGAGCTGCCGATCATCTATCGTCTGCGTCGTCTGCTGGGCGGTCTCGAGCCGGAGCAGGCCTACCAGACTCTGGTGCCGCGTCTGAAGAAGACCGCGACCAACCGCGATTTCATGGCGTCGCTGATTCAGCAGAGCAGCAACGCCAACAACTGAATCGTCGCACCGGGATGATTCAGCCGGAGGGCCATGCGTGTGCCGCATGGCCCTCCGGCGTATTTGCCTGGTGATCGCTGAGACCCTTCGCAGGGGGAGTGCGATGTGGGTGGAAAACGAGACGCGTATGGTCCGGTGGACGATGATGTCCATGACGGTTGTATGTCCCGTACGATATGTGACCATTTTTCAATCATAAAAAATACTGCAAATAAGTCAAAAGATAATAAATATTCCGAACACTCAATAATATATAAAAATTTTTCAGAAATCGGTAAAATTTGTTGAAAAATCACGGAAAAAGATGTGGAAAAATGGCGTCGTTCTATGTGGTGGGGTGGGTATTCTAATGGTTGTCAACTTGAGCCGTCTGAGGGGACGGTGCCGTATGGCGCCGTAGGCGGCACGCTTGTTGGGAAAGGGGCTAATGTATGGCAGGCAATGACTCGGCGGCGCGTTCGACCGTTGAGCAGCTTGATGAGATCGACGAGACCATTCTCGGCATGTTGGAAAAGAATGGACGAACCACGCTGTCTCAGCTTTCCGATGCCACCGGTCTTTCCGTCTCCGCGGTGCAGTCGCGTGTGCAGAAGCTGGAACGCCGCAATGTGATTTTGGGGTACAAGGCGGTCATCGATGATGCGAAACGCGGTCTTGGCGTGAAGGCGTATATCGCGGTGACTCCGCTTGATTATTCGCTGGAGGGTGAGATTCCTGAGAAACTGCGGAACATCGAAGGCGTCATGTCCTGTGATTCCGTGGCGGGCGCACCGAGTTTCATGCTGGTCGCGCGCGCCGCCTCCACCAGCGAACTCGAATCGTTGCTGAACACCATCCATCAGACGGTTCCGGTGAGCACGCAGACCACCATCGTGCTGCACCGTTACTTCGCCAAGTAGTCGCGCCACCATTTCGTCAAACAAGGATATCGTTTTCGATACCGGTCACCCGCTTCGGTGACTGGCACGCGGTAATCTTGTATCCATGAACGATAGCGAACATGGTTGGCCTCGGCCAGAAGAAAACAACGAAACCGAAACCGTCATCGATGCCCAGACCGCGCGGAGCAATCCCGAAGTCGCATCGGAAGTGGCGAAGATCGCTTCACTGCGCCAGTCCATCGACAACGTCGATGCGGCCATCGTCTCCCTGCTCGCGGAACGATTCAAATACACGTCGCAGGTGGGGGTGCTGAAGGCGCGTGCGGGCTTCGCTCCGGCCGACCACCAGCGCGAGCATTACCAGATCGAGCGGTTGCACCGCATCGCGGTCGGTGCCGGATTGGATCCGGACATCGCCGAGATGTATCGCGAATTCGTGGTGACCGAAGCCAAGCGCCGTCATAAGCGCATCGCCGATGCCGGTGGCGATCCCGGCGTGCTCGACGTCTTCGCCTGATATGTCTGTTTTTAGCTGATTTTCAACGTTTTTCGGCATTCGTGCGCCGATTTGGGGCATACCGCGCATTACATTGAACACCTTGGAGTGCCGTATGGCGAAGGTTTTTTTGAGGGCGATTGCGAGGTTCGGTATGCGAGGTGCGCGGAAGTTGCGCGTGTTCCGGAAACGTCGGTGGAACCGCGCCATGGGACGCCGCGAACTCGCGGCGGCGGTCGCCATGGCCGTGCTTTGCGGCGTGCCGGTCGGCGCGGTCGGCGTGCGGGACGTTCATGATGCCATCCGCCAAGCGGATGCCTATGCCCAGGAGGCGTCCGAATCCGATGTGATGAGCGCCTATCGCGGCACGGATGAGCCTGGACGGCTGTACCTGACTTCGGGTGCCGCCGATGGCACCGCTGATGATGGTTCCAACGGCGACGGTTCTTCTCAAGACGCCGTCACAGGCGGTTCCCAAGACGCCACCCGGTCGAGCCATGTGCCCGCAGGTGCGGTGGCTCTGCCATGGAAGATCCATGTGGACTTCACCCTGGACGGTCCCGATGTGGCAGCTTCCCGGATTTCCGGCGCTTCCGGAGTGGTCGGCATCCATGTGAGACTCACCTCCACAAATCATGACGCGACCTCGGAACTGGTGCCGGTGGTCGCCTTCACCATTCCGGTGCGTGTGGGCGACGACGTGTCCTCGTCCGACGGCGCGATCGTGTCCTCCGACAATACGCGGACGTTGGTGGCCGCGATAGGCGGAACAGGGGATGACATCGACTTCACCACATACGTGACGGCGCGGAAATTCACGATGAGCGCGTTGGCGATCGCCGCGGTGTCGGCATCTGCCGATGGTGACGCCGGAAGCGCCGGCGGTGTCGCGGATGGCACCGTGGACGATGTCGCCGGAAATAATGCCGCAATCAACGGTTTCAAACGGAATCTTGCCGGTCTGACCCATCGCGCATCCACACTGGTCGATGGATTGACGAACGTCGGCTCGCAACGCAACCAGACGCTGATACGGCAGCTCGAAACGCTTCGCGACCATGAGAAGGAACTGGCCAAGCAGACCATCGCGGCACGTTCCGAGACGCATCGACAGGCGTTCGACGCCTACATTGATGCATATGTCGATTCCTACACCACGCATCTTTCCGGTTCGCTGGGCGATACCACGCAGCTTTCCGCCATCCTCGGCACCGCGTCGGAATTGAATGGCGACACCGATGTGGCCCATGCCGTGGTGACGCTTGCCAATGCGGTGAACGACGTGAGCGCGGCGTACCGGCATGAAGGCGCCGCCGATGCGGTGGATGAGGTGATACGCACGATTGAGCAGCGCGGCACATCCGATCTGCTCGCCGAGCTGAACAGGCGTTCCGGCGAGGAGCGGCAACGTGGTTCCAAGGACTACAGTGCCGGCCAGTCGCGGCTTTCCGCGGCGATGATTCCGTATTCGATGGATTTCACCGATGCGTATACCGCGCGATTGCGTCAGCTGGGTGCTTCCTCGAGCACCGCACGCGATGTCGAAGCGCGGGCGATCGCCGATGTACGCTCCGGCATCGGAACGAACGAGAAGCTCAAGGCGGCGCGGAACAAGGTGGATGCGGCGATGGACGATTTGGCCGCCGCCAGCGAACATACCGGCCAGGCGAGCGCGTTCCATCAGATCGCCATCCGGTTCGCGGACCAGTTCGGCGCCGATGCCGATGCGGATGGCTCCATGAACGCCGATTCCGCAGATGATGGTTCGGGTGACGCCGATTCCGCAGGTGGGTCTTCGGCTGACGGTGGCTTGGACGATGACGGTTCAGCCAAGGGAGCCTCTGCCGATGGAGGCTCGGCGAAGCGCACCGCACGACGCAATGGAAGCCGTACGCGCCACAGTGATGTGTCGTCCGCCATCATTGCGCGCCAATCGGAATCGTCGCTTGCCTCCGGAACGGAAAAGGCGCGGTTGAAACGCCAGCGGAAAGCGGAGCTGCGGCAGGCCAAGGCCGCACGTGAGCGGGATGCGACGGCGGATTCCTCCAGTCTCGTCGATGACAGCAATGCCATCAGCATGGGCGATGTGATGAGCTACGCTGGCGGATTGCGCTCATCGTTCGGTGCGGCCGCCGACACCACGTCGAAGAACATGGCGAAGGTCGGGGGAGTGACGTCTGATTCGGCGAAGCGATCCGGTGATTCCGGGAAATCCGGGAAATTCGTCGATTTGGCGGAAACATCATTGCCGATCGGCGCATATGGACTTGCCGGATCGGGCGATCGCTCGTCGATCGTGCCGGACAACAGCGACATGATCGATGAAACGGTCGACTTGGCCGACGCCGCGGAAACGTTGGATGCCGTATTGCAGCAGGATGTGGATTCCGTGTTACGGAATCGAATCGCTGATTCCGCCCGGCGGCATGCCCGAAGCACCCAATACGTGTTGTCCGTTCCGGTGCTGTGATGCGTCGAAGTGTCGATGCATCACATCGACACTTCGACGCACTGGCGATACGGTTAAGAGCCGTTGAAAGGGCATTGGGAGTCGGCCGGGCTCTTTCATAAAAAGCGTGGGGCGGTAGATGCTGGAAGGCACCTACCGCCCCACGCTTACCGTTCCGGACGGGTCACTTCTTCTTCGGCTTCTTGGCCGGCGGCTCGCCGAGCTCGCTTTCGGCCACGGTCACCGCGTCCTCGCCCTCTTCGGACGCCGCGGCGGCGAAGGAGATCGGACCGGTCACACGGCCGGCCTCCGCGATGTCGCCCAGCGCGTTCTCGACGGAGGAACGAACCTCGTCGGAAGCCGCGAGCGTCACGGAGAGGATCGGGGTCTTCATCGAGACCTTGGCCTTCGACTTGATGCCACGCAGCGCGGCCAGAGCGGCGCCCGCATAGGTGAGCAGATCCGCGGAGGCATCGCCGGCGGCGGCCGCATACACGTCGGCCTTCGGCCAAGCGGCGCGGTGCACGGAGCCCTCGCCGTCATGCATCCAGCTCCACACCTCTTCGGTGGCGTACGGCAGGTACGGTGCCAGCAGACGCGCGAACGCATCCAAGCCCAGGCCCAGCGCGGTGCGCGCGGACTTCACGGCGGCCTCGCCCGGCACGTTGCCAGTGGCGTCGGCGGTGCCGTAGGCACGGTTCTTGACCAGCTCGATGTAGTCGTCGCAGAACTGCCAGAAGTAGTTCTCGATGACCTCCAAGGCCTTGGAATGCTCGTAGTTGTTGAGGCTGTCGGTCGCCTCGCGAACCACGTCGGCAAGACGCGCCATCGCGGCGCGGTCCAGCGGTTCGGTCACGTCGGCCGGATTCCAGTTGGCGGTGGCCGGAGCAGCCACATGATGGTTCTCGTCCTCACGGCCGATGGCCAGCGCGAACTTGGTGGCGTTGAGCAACTTGATGGCGAGACGACGGCCGATCTTCATCTGGCCCTCGTCGTACGTGGCGTCCAGGCCCAGACGCGCCGCGGCGGCCCAGTAGCGCACCGCGTCGGCGCCGAACTGCTTGATCGGCTTGTCCGGCACGACCACATTGCCCTTGGACTTCGACATCTTCTTGTGGTCCGGATCGAGGATCCAACCGGACAGGGTGGCGTTGGACCACGGCAGGCACTTGTTCTCCAAGTGCGCGCGGTCCACGGTGGAGAACAGCCAGGTGCGGATGATGTCCTGACCCTGCGGACGCAGATCCATCGGGAACGTGGCGTTGAAGATCGCCTGATTCTCCTCGCCCGGCTCCTCCCAACGGGTCACGATCTGCGGGGTGAGCGACGAAGTGGCCCAAGTGTCCATGATGTCCGGCTCGGCGGTGAAGCCGCCCGGCACGTCGCGCTGGTCCTCGGTGTAGCCTTCCGGCACATCGTCGGTCGGGTCGATCGGCAGACGGTCCTCGCTCGGCGTGATCGGATGATCGTAATCCGGAGTGCCGTCCTCCTTCACCGGGTACCACAGCGGGAACGGAACGCCGAAGAAGCGCTGGCGGGAGATCAGCCAGTCGCCGTTCAGGCCATGCACCCAGTTCTCGTAGCGCACGCGCATGAAGTCGGGGTGGAAGTTGAGTTCCTTGCCGCGTTCGATGAGTTCGGCGTTCAGCTTCTCGTCGGTGCCGCCGTTCTTCAGGTACCACTGGCGGGAGGTGACGATCTCGAGCGGCTTGTCACCCTTCTCGTAGAAGTTCGTCATACGCTTGGTCGGCGTCGGCTCGCCGTCCAGATCGCCGGAAGCGCGCAGCTCGTCCACGATCACCTTGCGTGCGGAGAACGTGGTCTTGCCGGCGGTCTCCTGGAAGATACGCTTGCCTTCCTCGGATTCGATCCAATCCGGGGTGTCCATCACGATGCGGCCGTTGCGCTGGATGATGGAGCGCAGCGGCAGGTTCAGATCACGCCACCACTCGACGTCGGTGACGTCACCGAACGTACAGCACATGGCGATGCCGGCGCCCTTGTCCATCTCCGCGGCCTTGTGCGCCAGAATCGGCACCTTCACGTGGAACAGCGGGGAGTAGACGTACTGGCCGAAGTACTTCTTGTAACGCTCGTCATCCGGGTGCGCGATCAGCGCGCCGCAGGCGGCCAGCAGTTCCGGACGGGTGGTCTCGATGTAGATCGGGGTGCCGTCCTCGAAGCGGAAGGCGACCTTGTGGTAGAAGCCCGGATATTCGCGGGATTCCAGTTCGGCCTGGGCCACTGCGGTCTGGAAGGTCACGTCCCACAGGCCCGGAGCGTCCTTCTGGTAGGCCTCGCCGCGGGCCAGATTGCGCAGGAACGCCTTCTGGGCCACACGCTGCGGGTGCGCGCCGATGGTGTGGTAGGTCTGGGACCAGTCGATCGACAGGCCGAGGGAACGCCACAGCGCCTCGAACTGCTTCTCATCCTGGGCGGTGAGCTTTTCGCACAGCTCGATGAAGTTCTTGCGGGAGATCGGCACCTGGTCCTTGGCGCTGATCTTCTTGCCGTCGGTGCCCTCGAACGGCGGTTTGAAATCGGGATCGTACTTCAGCGAGGTGTCGACGCGCACGCCATAGTAGTTCTGCACGCGGCGCTCGGTCGGCAGACCGTTGTCGTCCCAGCCCATCGGGTAGAACACGTCGTAGCCGTTCATGCGCTTGAATCGCGCGATGACGTCGGTGTGGGTGTAGGAGAAGACGTGGCCGACATGCAGATGGCCGGAAACGGTGGGCGGCGGGGTGTCGATGGAATAGACGGCCTTGCGGTCGCGGGTGCCCTGGAACTTGTAGACTCCGCTCTCGTCCCAGACGCCACGCCACTTGTCTTCGAGACCGTCCACGCCGACCCTGTCGGGCAGCGGCGTGAGGTTCGCGTTGATGGTGTTATCTTGGCTTTCAGTCATAGTCGTTAGTCTAGAAAGCGAATGTGACAACTCACATCATGCGGTCCTCGGATGTGCGGCCGCTCCCATGACGTCTGTCCGCGCTGTTCCCGTGACGCTTGTCCGCGCCATTCCCATGACGTCGTCCGCGTCGCTCGTCTATTCCAGTCTGCTCAGCGGCAGGAAACGATCGGTCATGTTCTTCGGATACCCCTGCACGCCATCCTCGACCGCGATGAAGGTCTTGCGCGCGTACAGCCAATCGCTTGCCGCGTTCTCGCTGACCGTGCGCGCGTAATCGCGCATGCGCGCCTGGTAATCGGTGTCGTTGGTGGCCGCCGACGCGTTCGCATACGCCTGCTGCACGTCGCCGTTCTCGAAATGGAACACGGACTGCCCGTTGGTGAAGACGCTGGCGTCGCCTTCGTCGCTCATCGTGGTGAGCGCGATGTTGTATGTGCCGGCGTTCATGCGTTCGGTCACTTCGGCCGCGGTGTCGAGCACCTCCAGATTGACGCCGATGTTGAGCTGTTCGATTTGCGATTTCACGGTGTTGCCGATCTGCTCATACTCCTTCGGTACCAGCAGGTCGATCGTCGCGATGTAGTTGGCGCCGAAGTAGGAGCGGAGCTGCCGCGCCTGCTGCAGATCGTAGGGGAACAGTCCGGTGAGATCCTCATACCCGTCTTCAAGCGGGCCGATCGGACCACCCAGTGCCGCATAGGCGTCTTTCGCATCCTTCGCGATGGATGCCGCGTCGATGGCGAAACGCGTCATCTTGCGGATCTGCTCGTCGGAGAACGGGCTCTCGTTCGCGCTGTTGAAGGCAAGCAGCACCTTGTCGAATCCCACGCCGTTGTCGACGGTGATGCCGCTCTGCTTCTGCAGCGCCTCGGCGGATGAGGCGCTCAGCGGCACCGCCATGCTGATTTTGCCGCCCTTGAGCGCATTGACCATGGAGCTTTCGGAACTGTAGTAGTAAAGGACGATCTGCCCGCATGCGGCCTTGGTGGATCCCCAGTAGGCGTCGTTGCGCTGGAGCACGATTTGCGAGGACGACGAGCTTTTCACGGTGAACGGGCCCGATCCCACGGCGGTGTTCTTGTAGTTGGCGTCGTTCTGCTCGTCGTACACGATGCCGGCGCGTCCGCTCAACGCGCGGAGCAGCCGCGGATTCGGCTGGTTCAAGGTGATGACGACGGTGTTCTCGTCCGGATTGGTGATTTCCTTGAGATCGCCGAGCTGGTCCGCGTCCACGTATTGGTTGTTGACGGTGTTCTGCAAGGACCAGACCACATCCGAAGCGTCGAGCTTGTCGCCGTTGGAGAACGTCATGTTGCTCTGCAACGTGAAGGTGTAGGTCAGTCCGTCGTCGGACGCCTGCCAGGAGCGTGCGATTCCCGGCTGCAGTTTGTTGGTGTCGCTGCGCGATACCAACGTCTCGTACACGTTGCCGAGCAGCGCCTGTTCCACTTCGTCGCCCTGTTCGGTGCGGATATCCAGGTTTTTCGGAGCGTCGCCCGCGATGCCGACGGACATGGTCGATTCGGAGGTGAGGGAGCTGAGCGAGGTGATCGGATTGCGCAGATTCACCAGCGACCATCCCAGCCACATCACGACGGCGAGCACGGCGGCGACGCCGAAGAAAACGAGCCAGCGCGTCGCCTCGGCCTTCATCGCCTGGGCTTTCGGATTGTTCTGACCTTGTTCATCCATGGTGTCGAGTCTAATTGGCACGCGCTACACCGCCGCGGTTGCGGCGCTACACGGCGAACGCGCTCGGGCAGGTGTCGTTGAGCGGGCAATCCACGCAATCCGGTTTGCGCGCGTGGCAGACCGCGCGGCCGTGCAGAATCAGCCGATGCGACAGGTCCGTCCATTCCTCGGGCGGGAAGCATGCGGTGATCTGCCGTTCTATCGCCACCGGATCGGGGGACGTGGTGGACCAGTCGGCGCGCCAGCGCAAACGGCCGGTCACGCGCATCACATGCGTGTCGACGGGGAACCCCGGCACGCCGAACGCGTTGCCCAGCACCACGTTCGCGGTCTTTCTGCCTACGCCCGGCAGCGTCGTCAGCGCTTCCATGGTGTCGGGAACCTTGCCGTCGAACCGCGCGCACAGTTCATGCGACAATCCGATGATGTTCTTCGTTTTGGTGCGATGGAATCCGATGGGATGGATGATGTCCTCGACGTCCTCGGGATTCGCCGCGGCGAGTTCCGCAGGTCCGGGGTAGGTGCCGAACAATTCCGGCGTGACCGTGTTCACGCGCTTGTCGGTGGTCTGCGCGCTCAGTACCGTCGCCACCAGCAGCTCGAAGGGATTGGAGAAATGCAGCGCACACTGCGGATGGGGGAATTCGGCGCAGAGAATACGATATTCCTGCTGCATGCGCGCCAAACGCGCCTTCTTGGATTCGCGGGGCATTGCCGACCACCATCACCTTGGGTGTTCGACGCCATCCGCCGAACATACGTTACCTAATATCTATGTGTGATTCCATGCGTGACGCACGCGTGGCATGCATCGTCCGAATCGTTGATCCGGCTGTTTGCCGGATGCGTCAAACATATCCGGCAAACGTATCCGTCAAACAGGTCAATCCTTATCGGAAGGACCCTGCGCCGCGGCGTTCTTCGCTGCCGCCTCGCCCTCCTCCTCTTCCGGAGGGTCGAAACGGTATCCGACGTTGCGCACGGTGCCGATGAGATGCTCGTACTCTCCGCCGAGCTTCGCGCGAAGTCGCCTGATATGCACATCGACGGTGCGCGTGCCGCCGTAGTAGTCGTAGCCCCATACCTCCTGCAGCAGCTGCGCGCGGGTGAACACGCGCCCGGGATGCTGCACCAGGTATTTGAGCAATTCGAATTCCTTGTACGCCAAATCGATCGGATGCCCGTGCAGGCTGGCCGTATAGCCATTGGTGTCAACCACCAGATCGCCGGAGCGGATGAGACCGTCCTCGTTCTGAACGCCGATCTCATCGGCACCCGACGCCGCGCCGATCGGATTGTTGCCGCGCTCCGACACCAGTCGCAGCCGTCCCTCGACCTCGGCAGGCGAGGCGGAGGCCACCACCACGTCGGCGATGCCCCACTGCGAATTGACGACGGTGAATCCGCCTTCGGTCAGAATCAGCACGATCGGCGTGGAAAGCCCGGAGGCGTGGATCAGACGGCACAGCGTTTTCGCCGTGGCCAGATCATCGCGCGCATCGAGGAAAAGTATGGTGTTTTCCGGCATTTTCACGAGACTCGCCGCATCCATCGGCAGCACGCGCACACGGTGGGAAAGCAAAGCCAGGGAAGGAAGGACGGTTGCCGGGTCATTTGCGAACGTCATAAGCGTCAAATCCGTCACGGCGGCTCCCCCTGTTCGAGATATCGTTGCTGTGATTGTACTCTCGCCGTGTTTTATCGGCGTTTCATCAGATTTTATCTGAACGATGTGGACACTTTCGGCTACATTTATTGGTATCGCATACGTTATGACCATATTATGAAAAGGGGTTGAGATGGCTGCCTCCGAAGCCGCTTCCATCACACCTGACAAAGGATCTTTCGGCAAAGTGATCGCCGTGCAGGTCGTCGCATACATCATATTGGCGGTGCTTTCGCTGGTTCCCGGCATCTCCTATGGCGACCCGTCGAATCCGGCGATCGTCTCGCCCGTGGTCATCGCCTCCGTCTCGATGATCGTGTTGCTGACGGTGTTCTCGCCGTTCCGCGATGGTGCCGTCGGGCATGTGATCTCCGTGGTGGCCGGTCTGCTGTCGGTGGTGTGCGCCACGACGATGATGCTGGGACGCGCCATTTTTCCGACCGTTGCCGGACATGACGATTTCTGGATGCAGGAAGGTTGGATTGCCGGCGTCGGCGGTCTGCTGATCGTGCTGATCGTGGTGTGCTTCGGACGCCAGATGGCCCGCGAACGGCGCACGCATCTGATTCGGTCGCTGTCCCACAACGTCGTGGAAGGCGTCGCGATGATCGCCTGCGCCGGATGGTGCTTCCTGCCGACGTTGCTGGCGAATCGCGGCGACAATGCGGCGGCGTCGGATTCCGGTTCCGCGATGGTTCGGATCATCGCCTTGGTCGTGGTGGCCGCGGTGGTGGTCGGATTCGCGGTCTGCTCGTATCTGTGGCGGCGTGACGCCGATCCGGAGCCGACTTCACGTAAGCCGTGGATGGGCATCGCCCTGCTGCCGGTCATGCTTTCCGGCATCGTGGTGGGACTGGCGTCCTACGCGACGGTTGTGCTGTGAGCGCCGGGCGCGTTGCCAAGCGCATTGTCTGAGTCGAAGCCGTACCTGCAATCAGGCGATGAATCCGAGGTGCTCCAGCAGCACTTTCACACCGATCAGAATCAATACGATGCCGCCCGCGATCTGCGCGGGCTTCTGCCAGCGCGAGCCGAACGCGCGGCCGATGTACAACCCCGCGGCGGAGAACAGGCCGGTGGTGACGCCGATGATGATCACCGAGATCCAGATGTTGAGCGTCATGAACGCGAAGCTCACGCCGACCGCGAACGCGTCGATGCTGCATGCCACGGCGAGCGGCAGCATGTGACGCCAATCGAATTCCGCGGTCTCCTTGGCGTTCTCCTCGTCCTCTTCGAACGCCTCACGCACCATGTTGCCGCCGATCAGGGCGAGCAGGCCGAAAATGATCCAGTGGTCCACGGCGGTCACGTATTTGCTGAATGTGGATGCCGCGAAGAACCCAAGCAGCGGGAACAACGCCTGGAATCCGCCGAACCACAGGGCCGTCTTGCATGCGTCGACGCCGCGTAGTTTTTTGACGGTCAGTCCCTTGCCGATGGAGACGGCGAATGCGTCCATCGATACGGAAACGGCGATGAGCAGGATCTGAATCAGCATGTTCGGTAATAAAAGGTTCATCCCACCGTGCCTCCGTGGGATGGGCCTCGACGGATTCCTCCGCCTACGCCTAGGGATGGCGGCATGGAACTGCCGCGGACTGTGGCGTCCGGTGGCCTTGCATTCGGCGAATACCGTTCGCATGCCGTGAATTACAAGCCATCACTATATCGCGGTATGGGGAAATCCGCAGTTTGTCGTGAGAAGCTTGGTATTGCGGGCGTGAAAACGGCGTCTTACACCCAAATCCTCTGCTGTTGCCTTCCTTGGCGCCCGATTTCTCCAGTGGCTGGATGATTTGGCTGTTTGATAGGTTACTAGACGTACGGATTTCTCCAGTGGCTGGATGTTTTGGTCGTATGGGGGTCTGTTGAGCGGGTGTTTTCTTCCAGTCGGTGGATGATTCGGTCGTGTGAGTGGTGTCTGAGTGTCCGTATTTCTCCAGTGGCTGGATGATTTGGCTGTTTGATAGGTTACTAGACGTACGGATTTCTCCAGTGGCTGGATGTTTTGGTCGTGTGCTGGATTGCTTAGCGGGTGTTTTCCTCCTGCGGCTGGATGATTTGGTCGTATGGAGGTCTGTTGGACGGGTGATTTTTCCAGTCGGTGGATGTTTTGGCTGCGTGAGCAGGCGCTAAGCGAGCTATTTCTCCAGTGGCTGGATATTTTGGTCGTGTGAGTGGTGTCTGAACGTACTGATTTTTCCACCCGATGGATGATTTGGTCGTTTTAGAAGCTGTTGGGAGTCCTGTTTCTTCCAGTGGCTGGATATTTTGGTCGTGTGAATAATGCTTAGATGTACTGAT
>ERZ808246.690-NODE-690-length-27010-cov-11.785977_pt1 | contig 27010 bp, 23 predicted proteins | sample MGYA00521083_ERZ808246 | MGnify/ENA primary metagenome ERZ808246 (study PRJEB31516, sample SAMN03275577) | gut metagenome | biome: mammalia-associated habitat; material: feces | host: Papio cynocephalus | place: Kenya | collected 2012-07-07 ...
ACTACATGGTCGACAATCCCGGTGAGCTCGGTCTGGCCCGTGCCTATCTGCAGGGAGACATCGACTCGCCGCAGCTGATTCCGGGCAACCCGTACGGGGTGTTCAAGCAGCTTTCGAGGCTCAAGCCTTATGTGCGCAAGCCCAATCCGGTCAAGCTGGCCGAAGCGCTGGGAACGGTCGCCAGCCATGGCATCCGCCATCCCGAACCGCCAAGCATTGAAGGCCCCGGCAAGCTCAAGCGCATCAGCGAAGGCCTGCTGCCTCATTCCAAAGCCGGGGACGCCGCCACCGTCAGCTACCATTATGATCAGTCGAACGATTTTTATGCGATGTTCCTCGGCCCGTCCATGACCTACACCTGTGCCGTGTTCGACACTCCGGAAACCACGCTGGAGGATGCCCAGAAGACCAAGCTCGATCTGGTGCTTGACAAGCTCAATCTCAAGTCCGGCGACCGTCTGCTCGACATCGGCTGCGGCTGGGGTTCCATGGAGATCGAAGCGGCCAAGCGCGGCATCCATGTGCTGGGCGTCACCTTGGCCGAGGAACAGGTCAAGTGGGGCCAGGAATGGATCAGGCGTGAAGGTCTGGAGGATCTGGCCGAAATCCGTCTGATGGATTACCGTGACGTGCCCGAAGGGGATTTCGATGGCATCTGCTCGCTCGGCATGATGGAGCATGTCGGTGTCAAGCACTATCCGGCCTACTTCAAGGAGATCTACGATAAGCTCAAGCCGGGTGCCATGCTGCTCAACCACCAGATCACCCGCACGTGCTCGTATGCCGGCAAATCGGCCGGTCCGTTCATCGACCGGTACATTTTCCCGGACGGCCAGCTCGCTTCCCCGGGCGAGATCGAGTTGAAGGTGCACGACGCCGGATTCGAGGTCATTCATGAGGAGAACCTGCGCCAGCATTATGCGCTCACGCTGCATCATTGGAACGAAAACCTGGTGGCGCACTGGAACGACGCCGTGAAGATGGTCGGCGAGCCCAAGGCGCGCCTGTGGGGTCTGTACATGGCCGGATGCGCGTATAACTTCGAGATGAACAACATCCAAATCCACCAGTATCTGTGCGTCAAACCGAACCGTGACGGCACCGACACGTACCCATTGCGCCCTTGGTGGCCGCTGCACTGACGAACGGCATAATGCGTTAATCTGAACACATGACATATGAGGATGCTGAGCAGCTGGCGCTTGACGGGCTCGCCCCGCGCAAACGGCGCAAACGAGTGCCTGCCGCCAAAACACCGGCGGCTGAGCATCCCATAGCCCAAGTGGTCCTGGACATCCAGGCCACGCATCTGGGCCAGACCTTTGATTATCTCGTCGAGCAGCGGTACTCCGAAGGCGCGCGGCCCGGAGCGATGGTGCGTGTTCGTTTCGGTGGGCAACGGGTCAATGGCATCGTCTGGAAACGGACCGACGCCAGCGCGACGCCGGAATCGTCTCTGCGGTACATCGAACGGGTGGTCACCGACCGTGTGCTGGTACCGGAATCCATGCGCGACGATGTGACACGCATCGCGGACGCGTTCGGCGGCACGCGTGCCAACATCCTGCGTTTGGCCGTGCCGGCGCGTGTGGCAAGGGTCGAGCAGGAGCTTCGTCCCGGCAGCGGCCGCGGCGTTCCGGGCTCCGTGGCGCGCCAGGAGCGTCTGGCCGCGGTGGAGCGGGAATCATACGGTCAGTTGCGGCGCCAGTACGACAACATCAGCCTGTTGCGAGAAGCGCTGCAGGGCAGACGCTTCCAGTCCTTTGTGTTCGATCCGTTGCCCGGATCCGACCATTGGCGCCGTTGCGCGGCATGGATGGTGTCTGCGGCGCTCATCCAGGGCAAGCCCGCGGTGCTGGTGCTGCCGACCATGCGCGAAATCGCGGACATGGCCGAGACGTTGCGTTCGATCGGCCTGAAGCCGTTCGCTCAGACGCGCGGGGCGAACGGCACGTATGATGGCGATTTCGCGGTATTGAACGCGCAAATGGCGCCTGCTGATCGTTATCGTGCGTATCTTGCGATCGGCAGCGGACAGGTACGTTGCGTGCTCGGCACGCGCGCCGCCATGTATGCGCCGGTGGAAGGCAATGCGTTGTTCCTTATCGTGGATGACGTCTGCTACCAGGATGCCGACGGCATGATGCCATACGCCAATGCGCGAGGCGTGCTTCGGCTTCGGGCGAAATCGCATGACGGTGTGTTCGTGGCCATGGCCAACGCGCGAAGCGCGCAAAGCCAATGGGAGACTGACTCGTCGCATGTCGGGGATACGCAGGTCAGCGGATTCAGCACCCCTGTGCACGCGTTCCCGGCCGTGACGAGGGAATCATCTCCGTGGATCCGATGGCTCAATCGTGAAGAGCTCCAGCGTCTCGCCGACCCGACCATCGGCGCACGGGTGCCGCATACCGCCGTCCGCGTGTTGTCCAAGGCTTTGGAGACCGGTCCGGTGCTGTTGTCCATACCGCAGGACGGCGTCACTGAGGCGTTGAGCTGTTCGAAATGCCATAGGCAGGCGAGATGCGCGTACTGCACTGGACCGTTGGAACGTCTGGGCGACGGCACGATTCGTTGTCGTTGGTGCGGCGCCGCCACCGTGCAATGGTCGTGTCCGACATGCCACAACGAACGCATGCGCGTGGTCAGGGTGGGGGCGGCCGGTACCGCGCGTGAATTGGGAGGACTGTTCCGTGGCGTGCCGATCGTATTGTCCACGCCGAGCCAACCCAGGGGAATCGTGCCCGACATTGGTTTCGCGCCACAGTTGGTCGTGGCCACTCCGGGTGCGGAGCCACGCGTGCGTGGGACCAATACCGCGGAACGCGAATACCGGGCGGTGGCCATTCTGGATGCGTGGACGAGTCTGTACGCGTTCGGTATCGATGCTGATGTGGATACGTTGACCGGGTGGATGCGGGCGGTGTCTCTGTGCGCGCCGCGGACCAGGGGAGGACAGGCGTTGCTTATCGGTGAGACCGATCCGACGCTCGCGCAATCGCTGATGGTATGGAATTCACCGTTGCTGGCACAGGCCGAGTTGGATGAGCGCGCGCAGACGGCATTGCCGCCCGTGTTCGCGGCGGCTTGCGTATGGGGACGTCGCGACGCGGTGAAAATCGCGTTGGAACGCATCGGAGCATTGTCGGATGGCGATATGGCCATGATCGACACCGTGACGGGCGCAATGCCTTCTGTGCTGGGGCCGGTGCCGATTCCACAGCCACGCACCATCGATTCGCGCGAGTTGGAGGGGACCGCTGATAGGGTCAAAGCCGTCGTGCGGGTTCCGCAGAGCCGACGTGGCGAGTTGGCGATACGGCTGCGGTCCGCCGGCGCACGTCATATGGCTGCCCGTGAACCGGGTGAGCTGCGCTTCCAGCTCGATCCGAAGGAGCGTATCTGATGACACGTCCCATCGGCGTGGAACACTGGGAAAGTTGCGGTATCCGACGGAACGAATGGAGGAAATCATGAAGGGATGGCCGGGCGAGCCGGATATGGAATACGACGTGCTTATGGCCGATGGCAATGCCTCGGTGAATGCGGGCAAACCGATCACCGATGTGATTTTCGACTTCGGCAACGTGCTCATCTACTGGGATCCCGTGGCGGTGATGACTCCACGCTATGGCGACGGACTGGTCGAGCGGTTCCTCGACAATGATGTTTCCGGTTTCTACGACATCAACAACGAATTGGACGGCGGCATGTCCAATGACGAGGGCGTGGCGTTGATGCGGCAGAGGCATGGCGACCAGTGGGCCGACATGATGCAGTATTATCTCGACAATTTCGTCGATTCGCTGACCGGCGTGGTACCGGGTGCTCGCGTGCTCATCAACGATCTGAAGGCCGCCGGCATCCATGTGTGGGGGCTGAGCAACTGGCAGAAGGATTTGTTCCCGGTGGCGCTGGAACGGTACGACATCCTGCAGAGTCTCGAGGACCGTGTGGTATCGGGGTACGTGGGGTTGCGCAAACCGCACCGGGACATCTACGATTACGCGCTGAAGCAGTTCGGCGTCGACGCTTCCGGCGCATTGTTCGTGGACGACAAGGCGATGAACATCGTCGGTGCGAACGAGGCCGGAATACGAGGCGTCCGATTCAAGGATTCACGAGCGCTGCGTGCACTGCTGATTGACGCCGGCGTGTCCATACCCGCGGTGCGTGAAGTCTGAAAACCGCGATGACGCATAAGGAATGAGGAGGTTCGTTTCGTGTTGAAAGTGCTGTTCGCAGGTACCCCTGATGTCGCGGTGCCGTCATTGAGACTGTTGGCTGGGGACGCCGAGCATTTCGAGGTGGTGGCCGTGCTCACCAGGCCGGACGCTCCGACCGGCCGTGGACGTAGACTCGTGCCGAATCCGGTCAAGCAGGCTGCCCTTGAACTCGGTCTGCCGGTCATCGAGTCCGATCCGAGCGAGGAGACGTTCGTCACCGAGCTTGCGGCCACCGGTGCGCAGGCGGCCGCCGTGGTGGCATATGGCAAGATCCTGAAACAGGAAGTGCTTGACGCGCTTCCGATGGGATGGTACAACCTGCATTTCTCGTTGCTGCCGCAATGGCGTGGCGCCGCGCCGGTGCAACGTTCCATCTGGGCTGGGGAGAAAGTGACCGGGGCCACGGTGTTCCGTATCGTCCGCGCCATGGATGCCGGTCCGATTCTCGCGCAATCCACCGTGGAGATCGGCGCGCATGAGACCGCCGGCGAATTGTTGGGCCGATTGGCTGAAGACGGCTCCCATCTGCTTGCCGCGGCGTTGCAAGCCATGGCCGACGACCAGATCGTACCAGTGGAACAGCCTGCCGGGGCCTATGAGGTGGCGCAGAAGATTACCATCGAGGACGCGCATATTCGTTTCGATGTGCCGATGTTCGCCGCCGACCGCCAGATTCGCGCGTGCACGCCGAATCCTGGCGCATGGTGCACGTTGCACGCGAATGCGGACGCAGCACCGTCCACGCTGCATGTGCTGCGCGCGCAGGGGGCCGACATGGCCAATCCGAATACGCCCGAATCGCTGTCGCCGGGACGTATCGTGGCGGGCAAGAAGAACGTGTGGGTCGGTACGTCCACCGAACCTCTCGAGTTGCTGGAAGTCAAAGCGCAGGGCAAGAAGGCCATGCGTGCGGCTGATTGGGCGCGTGGCGCCCATCTCGACGGCGCATACTGCGAGTAGCGCGGAATGCCTGACGCCGTGGAACGCGCCATGGCGGACGGCTTACTTGAGGAAACCGAGAACCGCCGTCAGATCGCGCTCGTTGAGACGGTGCGGGGCCTCCTCCTGCACTTTCGGCTTGGCGCAGAACGCCACGCCGAGCCCTGCGGCGTGAATCATCGGCAAGTCGTTCGCTCCGTCGCCAATCGCCACAGTCTGTGCCATGGGAATGCCCATGCTCGCAGCCCACGCGCGCAACGACGCCAGCTTGACATCCTTCGTGACGACGTCGCCCAGCACACGGCCGGTTAGTCTGTTGTCCTCGGTCTCCAAGCGGTTCGCGATCCAATAATCCAGGTGCGCATCGGCGGCAAGACGGTCCACCACCTCATGGAATCCTCCGGAGACCACACCGACCTTCCAACCATGTGCATGCAGGATGTCGATCAGTTCGATTGCGCCATGCGTGAAATGGATACGGTGGTAGACCTCGTCGAAAATCGTGGTGGAAAGGCCCTCCAACAGGGCCACGCGGGCTCGCAGCGCCTCCCGGAAATCAAGTTCGCCGTTCATTGCCTTCGCCGTGACGGACGCGATCTGCTCGCCGACACCTGCGGCCGCGCCGAGTTCATCGATGACCTCCTCGTCGATCAACGTGGAGTCCACATCCATCACCAACAGTCCCGGAGCGGACAATGTGGGCGTGGCATCGGTATTCGGCGTTTCCTGTTCAAGCATGGTTCCGATTGTCGGAAAGCATTAGGACAAAGTGTGGGGGCGATAGGTATCCTGAAAGTCGGATGTATCGGAAAGCGGGGTCGGCATGCAGGCACATGAAGAGGATACGCTCATATCGTTGGGGCAAGCCAACGACCGGCTTATGGCCAAAAACCATGCGCTCGCCAAAGCGTTGAGCCGCGCCACGCAGGAACTGGCCAAGGCCAAGGCCCAGTTGAGCCAGATGGCGGGACCTCCTATGACCTTCGCCACCATGGTGCGCGTGCATTCGGCCAAGACCGACGAACAGGGCGTGCAACACGCCAGCGTCGAAGTGGTCGCCGGGACACGTCGCATGATCGTGCCGGTGGCGGCCAATCTGCAGGCGTCCAGACTTGGGCCGGGCCGTACGGTGTTGCTCAATGAGAACATGGTGGTGGTCAGCCAGCTCGGCACCGATGCGTTGGGGCCGGTGCGCACGGTGAAACAGACGTTCGACGACGGCCGGCTGCTGGTCTGCGACGGCGGCGGCAACGGCATGCTGGTGCGTCGCGCGGACGCACTGTCGGCAATGAACGTCAACACCGGGGATCGGGTGACGGTCGATCCTTCATCGCGCTTCGCGCTGTCGCTGATCCCTGCCGAGAACGATGCCGATCTGGTGCTGGAGGAGGTTCCGGACGTCACCTTCGCCGACATCGGCGGACTGGATGAGCAGATCGAACGTATCCGCGACGCCGTCCAGATGCCGTTCCAGCATCGCGAGCTGTTCGAACGATATGATTTGAAACCGCCGAAGGGCGTGCTCCTGTATGGTCCTCCGGGCAACGGCAAGACGTTGATCGCCAAAGCCGTGGCGAACGCGCTCGCCGAGGGCGCATCCACCGGCCAAGGCGTGTTTCTGTCGGTCAAGGGGCCTGAGCTGCTCAGCAAATTCGTTGGTGAATCGGAACGCTTGATTCGTGTGATTTTCAAACGAGCCCGTGAACGGGCCGCGGACGGCAAGACGGTCATCGTCTTCATCGACGAGATGGATTCGCTGCTACGCACCCGTGGATCGGGCGTGTCGTCGGATGTGGAAACCACCATCGTGCCGCAGTTCCTGGCCGAACTGGACGGTGTGGAATCATTGGACAACGTCATGGTGATCGGCGCGTCCAACCGCATCGACATGATCGATCCAGCGGTGCTGCGTCCGGGACGCCTGGATGTGAAGATCCGGGTGGATCGTCCGCAGTCCAAGCAGGCTGGACAGATCATCAGACATTATCTGACCGATGATCTGCCGTTGGATTCCGGCGTCGACGCGAAGGCGTTGATCGGCGTGCTGGTGGGCGACGTCTACGCGCAGGACGAACACCGGCACTTGTGCGATGTATGCGACGAGCATGGACGGTGGCATCCGGTGCATTTCTCCGACGTGGTCTCAGGCGCCGTGCTCAAGAACATCGTGGATCGTGCCAAAACCCATGCGGTGAAACTCTCCATTGAGACGGGCCGAAGGGCGGCCATCGGCATCGATCTGCTGGCCAAGGCCGTGGATGAGGAATTCCGTGAGACCAGAGATGCGGTGCTGGATGCGGATCCGGAGCAATGGAGCCGTATCAACGGGCTCGATGCCGGTCATGTGACCCGTATCAGACCAGTGACCAGTGGCATGGAACAGAGCTGACGATGATAGGGAAAGGTTCGCGATGAGTGTTCGCAGGGTCATGGGGACGGAAACGGAATACGCGGTTTCCGCACCGGGGCAGAACCATTACAATCCGGTACGGCTATCGTTCGACGTGGTCGGTGCGGCTTCGGACGAGACGCATGGCCATATCCGTTGGGACTACCGGCAGGAGGATCCCGTCAACGATGCCCGCGGCACCAGACTGAGTCGCGCCGCCGCCCATCCTGACCTGCTCACGGATGCGCCGCAGCTCAACATCACCAATGTGATCGCATCCAACGGCGGGCGCGTCTACGTTGACCATGCGCATCCCGAATATTCCGCCCCGGAGACCGCCGATCCGTTCGAAGCGGTGACCTATGACCATGCGGGTGATCTCATCATGCGCGCCGCCGCGCGCAAAGCCAGCGAAACGACCGGCCAACGCATCGTGCTGCACCGCAACAACGTCGACGGCAAAGGCGCCAGCTGGGGAACCCATGAAAACTACATGATGCGGCGGTCCGTGCCATTCGATCTGGTGACAAGGCTGATGACCGCGCATTTCGTCTCCCGGCAGATCTTCACCGGCTCCGGACGTGTCGGCATCGGGGAACGCAGTGAAAGGCCCGGTTACCAGCTGAGCCAGCGAGCCGACTATTTCCACATGAAAGTCGGCCTGCAGACCACATTCGATCGTCCGATCATCAACACCAGGGACGAATCGCACAGCACTGACGAGTACCGAAGGCTGCACGTGATCGTCGGTGACGCCAACCGTATGGATGTGCCGCAGGCGTTGAAGCTGGGCACCACGAGCATGCTGCTATGGTTGCTCGAGCATGCCGACCGGGCCGGGATGGACCTTGACGCGGTCTTGAGGCCAATCACACTCGCCGATCCGGTGGCGGCCATGCATACGGTATCGCACGATCTGACGCTGCAGGCTGGCTTGCCGTTGGAGACGGGAGGAACCACTACCGCATGGCAGATGCAGGTCACCTTGCGCACGCTGGTGTACGAGGCGGCCGCCACGATCCATGGCACCGACACTTCCGGCGAACCGGCATGGCCGGATCGGTCCACACGCAACATCATGGCGATGTGGGGACAGGCGCTCGCCGATGTCGCGGCGGTCCGTCATGCCGACGATGACATGCGTCTGGCGATGCGTGAGCAGGCGTCGCGTCTCGAATGGTTGCTCAAGTGGCAGCTGCTGGAGAAGCTCCGTCGAAAAATCGGCGCGGATTGGTCCGATCGGCGTCTGGCGGCGGTCGATCTAAAATGGGCCGCTCTCGATCCTGATGATTCGATTTTCGCCCGACTCGTCGGTCAAAGCGAACGCCTGGTGACGGATACGCAGCTTTCCGCAGCGACCAGTGAGGCTCCCGCCGATACCCGGGCTTGGCTGCGCGCGGAGATCGTCAAGCGTTTTCCCGAACAGGTTGTGGCCGTATCGTGGTCCCACCTTACGGTGCGGGACAATGCATCCGGTGATGAAACCGTGGAGAATTCGATGAAATCGTTGGACATGTCCGACCCGCTGAAGTTCACGGAATCCCAATGCTCCGCAGTGCTCGAGCATGTCCATACTGCGGGCGGCATCGTGGAATCGCTGCGCTGATTCTCATGTTATGCGGGTACCATTGCCATAGGTAATGGCATGGCCATATCCACATTCGGTGAAGAAAACGGCAGGGCGTCTGCAGGAGAGAGGATGCGTCCGGGCCGGTTACGAGGAAGCGAAAAGGCATACTACATGGAATTGAGGCAAGTGGCCCTCGAAGTGGCCCGTATTCTGCAGGACGCAGGCAAACATGCGTTGAACGACCAGATGAATCCGCGTGATTTGAAAAGTTTCGAAATGTCGGATGGACATCTGTGCTTCACGTCCGATACCGATAAGCGGTTGTCGCAGTTCATCAGCAACCGCATCACGTATGTGGATGTGTTCGATGGCTTCTGGCAGTTCCGCCCGGACGAATGCCATCCGGGGGAGCGGTACTGGTGTGTCGGCGGTATCGATGGAGCCATCAATTTCATCCGTAACATGCCTGAATGGGCCATCACGGTCACGTTGTTTGAATTCAATGACCAGTGCTCCGCCCAGCCGATTCTTTCGGTGGTGCATGCCCCCGCGCTCGGACTGACCTATTTGGCGGTGCGGGGATCGGGGGCCATCCGCATCCGCAAGACGCCGCTCGGGGACAAGCGTGAGAAGATCATGCCATCCACCACGAAGTCATTGGACTACGCGGTGGTGAGTTTTGGTATGTCCCATGTTCCAGAGGAATCCAAGCGGGCGCTCGACGTGGTGGCCCGCATCGCGGGGCGTCCAGCCGATATCAAACGTGTCGGACCTGTCGCATTGGACTTGTGCAAGGTGGCGGATGGCACCTATGACGCGTATTTCGAAGCGCATCTGCACAAGTGGGACGTTCCCGCGGTTTCTGCTGGCGCAGCCGTGGTCTGGGAGGCGCAAGGACATCTGAGCCGATGGAACGGCGATGGCATCCACTGGAGGCAGGAGAATGATGTGGTCGCCACCAACGGTCTGATCACCGATGATCTGAGCCAGTATTTGGCATAGTCCCCGTTGACTGCCCTACGCCTGATATAAGGTGTGGGGCAGTATGTTATCCGTTGTTATGAGGACTGTCGGAAGGAGGGGTCCATGCCCCAGGAGATGGAACGGACGCAGGCCGAGGAAGTCAGCCAGGATACGGACGAGACCAATGCCGTAGCCGGAGCTCAGGTGAATGGGGCCGTCGATGCGCTTGACGCGGTGCTTGATGACATCGAATCGGTGCTTGAATCCAACGCCGAGGAGTATGTGGGCAGTTTTGTGCAAAAAGGCGGCGAGTAATGCCGCAATTGCGTGACAGCGGCAACCATTCCACGGCGCCGCTGGATGCCCGGACCATGGGCGAGGTGTGCTCCTTCGAGCGTATTTTCGGTATCGAAACCGAATATGGTGTGGGTGTGACTGGTGCGGAACGCGTCTGTGACGCCAGCCAAACGGCCATGATGATGTTTCAGCCGATCGTGGCCGCGGCGAGATCCACCAATACCTATATCGACAATGGTTCCCGTCTGTATCTTGATGTCGGCTCACATCCCGAATATGCTACAGCGGAAGCGCGCGACCCATTGGATGCGCTGGCATTGGACGCCGCCGGAGAGCTGATGATGAAGGACCTTGCGCTGGATGCGCAGCGGCGGATTCGGGCCACGCATGGTTCGGGGGCTACGGTTCACGTATTCAAGAACAACGTGGATTCCGCCGGGCACTCCTTCGGATGCCATGAGAATTACCTGGTGCGCCGGTTCGTGCCATTGGCGACGATCGAGCATGAGCTGCTGCCGTTCCTGATCACCCGGCAGCTGTTTACTGGCGCCGGGCGAATGGCCGCATCGGGTTTCCAAATCACACAGCGCGCCGATTTTCTTGACGAGGCGGTTTCTTCTGCCACGACACGATCCCGTCCGATGGTCAACACGCGTGATGAGCCGCATGCCGATCCGGACGCGTTCCGTCGTCTGCATGTGATCATCGGGGATTCGAACCGTTCCCAATGGTCCACGATGATGAAACTCGCCACCACGCATCTGGTGCTTTGCGTCATCGAGCAGGCTGGACGTGAAGGACGGGAATCGGGATTCAGCCGGTTCGCCTTCGCTGACGCCAGCGCCGCCAACCACGCGATCAGCCGTGATTTGACAGGCACCCAAGCATCCTTCGACATGGCCGATGGCACCACGTTGCGGGGTGGTGCCGTGGCGGTCCAGGAATATTATCTTGAATCCGTGGAACGCTTCGTGGATGAGTATCCCGAAGTGCTCCATTCGTTGCCTCGCACGGATGTGCATGATGTGATTCATCAGTGGAGACAGGCTTTGGACGCGTTCCGTTCCGGTACCAGCGACAAGCTCGGCGACCATGTCGATTGGATATGCAAGCGGCGCCTGTTCGGAGCGTTGCGCCGACGTAACGCAGGGCAGGCCACTGCGAACAAGCTGGAACAGTTGGACATGGATTACCATGATGTGGCCAATGGAGCACTATATCCCTCGCTTCGTCGTCGCGGAGCCATGCACGTTTTGCTCGACGACGATTATGTCCGGCATGCGTGTACCACTCCTCCCGCTGATACGCGGGCCGCGTTGCGTGGACGGTTCATCAGCTTGGCGAAGTCGCATGATGCGCAGTATTCCTGCGATTGGACGCGTTTGTCGTTGATGGAGCCAAGCCGGATGGATGTCGCGTTGCTTGATCCGTTCGATGCTCGGCCGTCCGAGAGGTTCCAAGCGATGCTGGAGGCATTGCGGTAAGCACGGTGCGCAGATCAGCCACCCGTGCTTACCGGGTCAGGCTTCGCCGCGGTATTTGGCCATCATCTGCGATTGCAGCTGTTGCGCGCTTGGCGGTGTCCAGGTGATTGCATCGGCGCCCGCCTCGATGGTGGCGATGATGCTGTCTTCGCGTCCTCCGCCGGATGCCAGGATAGGGATCTCGGGATGGTGCTCACGAATGCTTGCCACGACCTGCGACGTTCTTGCACCGGCGGCCACGTTGAGGATGGCGGCGCCGGCGAGGATTTTGCATTCGGTGATTTCGTCATCCTCCGTGACTGTGGCGATGACGGGGATATCCACCATCGACATGGTGGTTTCGATGGTTTCGGCTGGTGCCGGAGCGTTGATGACCACACCGGCGGCACCCTGCATTTCCGCCACCATGGCTAATTCGGCCACGCGTGGTCCGGTCGTGGTGCCACCACCCACGCCGACGAACAATGGCATCTGCGCGACGGTAAGCAATGCCTGTGTGATGACCGGTTCTCCGGTAAACGGGTACACGGCTAGGATGGCGTTGGCGTTGGTGTTGCGGATGATGACCGCGTCGGTGGTATAGGCGAACGACTTGAGCGTATGGCCTTTGACGGTGATGCCGCCGCAGCGTTGCGCGATGATTTCCGGAACCCTGGCGCTGGGGGAGGATAAGCGGCCTTCGATTCTCGCTGTGCCATAGGAGCTACGCGATACATGCGGCGTGGAGGAATGATGCTCCATGGCCACGGCGGCACTTGGGGTGAACAGCGAACGCTTCTTGAGACTCAGGACATCCGGATCTTCCGTACCGGAATGATGTTCTTGATCGGTGTTCATTCCCGCACCTCCATGTCCGTATGGTTTAGCATGAGGAATTCGTGGATGGCGTTGCGGCGTTCGGCGATGTCCTCATCCAGCAGTTTGGTATCGGTGTTGTCGATGATACGCTGCAGCAGTTCGCTGAGAGTGGAAAGTTCGCCGTCGCTGAGGCAATCCAACATGTGGATGGCGGCGTCGTTGGTGGATTGAGGGGGCTGTGTGCGTGGCGTTCCTCGTCTTGCCGCGTCGACGTTACGCACATGTGCGGCGGCACGTCGCACCGTTTGGGTTCGTGTGGCCTTGAGCTTGGTATGGATGATCAGGAGATTGAGTTTGTGCAGCTCGTCGATGATGTGTTTGCGTTGGTCAACCATGGCGTTCCCGTCTATTAGTCATATTGTCTAATATCATAGCGCATGTGGAATATGATGCGTGTGGATTGGCGGCCAAAGGAACAATAAAGCCCCGACCATCCATGGTCGGGGCTTGTATCCGTCCGTAAGATCGATCTTACTTGGTTACAGCCTTCTTCAGCAGGGAGCCGGCGGAGATGCGAACACCATAGGTTGCCGGAATCTCAATGGTCTCGCCGGTGCGCGGGTTACGGCCGGTGCGGGCTGCACGCTTGACGCGCTCGGCAGAGAACAGGCCGGTCAGCTTCAGGCCTTCACCGGACTGCATTGCCTCGACGAACACGTCCTGGAAGGCGTTCACCGCTGCCTCAGCCTGAGCTTTGGTCAGGTTGGACTTCTGGGCGATCTTCGAGACGAGATCAGACTTGTTGTATGCCATAAAGCATCCTTCTTGAGTCAGGGGATATTCCGCTTATTGAACATCCACGTTCACTGTAATAGTAGCGCACGGTTTCGCCAAAAATGGCATTTTTCAAGGCTTTTGGACTGTTTTTTTCGGTTTAGGGGGAGAAAACGGCGCAACGGGGGCTTGGCTTAGATCAGATTGTGTTTATCAAGCCATTTCATTGCCAGAGCGCCCATTGGTATGCGCAGCCAGTAGAAAGCGATTCGGTAGACGAGAGTAGCGGAAACGGCAATGGTAGAGGGAATTCCCACGGCGGTGAAGGCCACGGACAACGCGGCCTCGACAGCACCGAGGCCACCTGGGGTCGGTACCGCGGAACCAAGTGTGTTGGCCAGCAGAAAGATAAACGTGGTCTCCACTGGATTGGTATGGCATCCGAAAGCCATCAGCGCCATCCAGAATCCCAATCCTGTTGCGATGTTGAGTACCAGCGCTCCAAGAATGCCGAACGCCAGCTCCTTCGGGCGAGACAGCACGTTGATGAGATTGCGCGCGTACGATTTGACGATGGGCAGGTATTTTCTCGTGACTACATGGCGCACTGGAGGGATGGCCATGGCCGCGGAGATCGCAAGCGCGACGATGGCGATCGCCAAAATCAGCGTATTGGTGGGAATCATGCCGGACAGCGTGTTGCGCCCGGTGAAGATGCCGATAACCAGCAGCAAAATTACCGTGGTTCCTCCCTGGACGGCCCATACGGCGCTCATGATGGCCGTGGCCGCGGTGTTGCGGTAGCCGCTTTTACGAAGGAACTGCAGATTGACGAATGCCGGACCGACGCCGGCCGGCATGGACACCGCAGTGAAGCCTGAAGCCATTTGCGAGCAGTACAAGCCGATCGGATCGCGCTTGTCGGCGTCCATGAATCCACCAAGCGTCATGGCGGAGCCAAGCCAAGCCAGAAGACCGAAAAACACGCATGCCAAGGCCATGGCGATATTGGCCTCCCTGACGGCTTTGATCATTTCGGCCGGTTGGATTTGGGTGAACACCACATATACGGCGATGACCAGCAATGCGATTGCGATGAAGGACCGGAAGCTGAACCGGGACAACGCTACCGTCTCCATGGAATCCGCGACGTCTTGCGGCGCCAGGGCGGCGATACGGGAGCGCAGTCTGGAGATCATGTGTTTGTCGCAGGTTGGCAGGGCACGTGTCGCAGCGGGAATGGCGGCTTTTTGTATGAAAGGCGCCAGATCGATCAACTGTTCGTCGCCCCAGGTCCTGCGGGCGCACGCAACCGCTCTGTCGATGCCATTCAAAGCGCTGAGCAATGTCAGCAGCTGGACTTTGTCCAATGCGTAGTTCGGCGGCGCGCTCCCGTAATCGCCGTTTTGCCATCCTGCGATTACCGGCTGGCCGCTTTCCATACGGGATAACGTCTCCGGGGTGATGCGGCGATGGGTGAAACCGCGGTGGTGCGCCTCGGATAGGTATGTCATGAATTGTTCCATGTCATGGTCCGACATGGTGTTCGGGTTGCATTCCAATGGCATACGGTCACGGTGAAACACCAGAATGGATGATTCGGTGCCGTCGGCGACGCCGTAGACGTCTGGCGTAATCAGACCGGCGTTCCTCAAACCGAGAATCATGGCGTAATGATGATGAATGGCATCGAAGGAGGAACGATCGCGGCGCATGGAGACTCCGGTCAGTCTGACCCATTGCCACAGTTGGTTGAGATAGCCAGCCGTATGCATCTGATTGTCGAGAACGGAGACGGTGTACTGCCGCCCCTGCATGTCGACGGCATCGTAGATGCGTGAATTCTCGGTCAGGTCATCGTCGAGCGTGGTCTTCAGCACGCCCGAATCGGTATATGCCGCAAGCCGACGGGACAGCGACGACACGTCGATGCCGATGGAACGAAGCGCCTGCGCCACTTGGTTCCCCCAAAGACCGTTAGTCTGCGTGCCGAGCATGAAACGAATCAGCATACCTAACGCGCGCCCTACGGCGAAGGATACCAGCACGCCGGATAGTGAATTCCACGACAGCACCACGAACAACACCGCGACCGTGTACAGGATGTTCCATCCCCACTTGGTGCCGGAACGGGTGCGTCGGGGACCGGCCACGGTGAGGAATGCGGCCATCGCCGCATAGAAATCGGGGAGCAGGCCCGTGCCCACGGCGGTTCCGGTGGACGACATGGACAGGATCAAGGTGCCGTTGCCGGAGCCGCTGATGAGCGCCGACACTCCCCAGACGGCGGCGAAACCAAGGATCAGCGCGATGGCGGAGACAACGCTTTGCAACCATTCCTTGGCGGCGAGCAGTTGGATGAGCACGCTGACCGTGATGGACACGATGGCGAGCTGCTGCAGCAACGACGTCGGCACATCCATGAGCCAACCGACCACATGTCCCGCGGATCGTACATCGGATTCCACGCCGGAAGCGGTGCCATGCAGATAGATGGAGAACAATATGACGATTACGCCGACGACCACGGCGAAGAGGGCATGGAGCAAATCGGCGAAATCGCGGTTCCGTTTCGGTGGAACGTCTTCGATACGCGTTTCGTGCTGGTGGGCAGAGGAGGTGTGGGACACTGTTGACATGCTCCGTGTGTGTTGATGAATGCGTTTGGACGGCATCCGTCCGTCGTTGCCTTCGATGATACGCCTTGGGGCGGCTACGAGAAAACGCAGCCGCCCCAAGGCGTTATCGGATATGAATCGGAAACCAGGCGTCCTAGCGGGCGAAATCGACCAGCTTGCTGGCCACACCGGTGTAGGTGGCCGGGGACAATGCCTTGAGGCGGGCCGCGGTGTCTTCGTCGAAGGACTGCTGATCGATGAAGCGCTCGACGTCCTCCTTGGAGATCTCATGGCCTCGCATGAGTTCCTTGACCTTCTCGTATGGCTTGTCCATACCTGGAAGCCCCGCCAGCTCGCAGGCGCGCATGGCTGTCTGGATCGGCTCGCCAAGCACTTCCCAGTTGGCATCGAGCTCAGCCTGGATCGCGATGTCGTTCGGATGGATGGAATTCAAACCGCCCATCAGGTTGTTCAAGGCCAATACGGAATAGCCCAGCGCGGAACCGATGTTGCGTTGCGTGGTTGAATCGGTCAGATCACGCTGCCAACGGGATTCCACCAACGTTGCGGACAACGTGTCCAGCAGCGAGCAGGAGATCTCCAGATTGGCCTCGGCGTTCTCGAAACGGATCGGGTTCACCTTATGCGGCATAGTGGAGGAGCCGGTCGCCCCCTTCACCGGAACCTGGGCGAACACGCCGCGGGAGATATACATCCACACGTCCACACACAGATTGTGCAGGATGCGGTTGGTGTGGCTGATGGTGCCGTACAGTTCGGCCTGCCAATCATGAGACTCGATCTGCGTGGTCAGCGGGTTCCAGGTCAAACCCATGCGGTTCGTGACGAATTCGCGGGAGACGGCCACCCAATCGATATCTGGGCACGCGGCGAGATGCGCGCCGAAAGTACCGGTGGCACCATTGATCTTGCCCAGGTATTCCTGTGCCCGGACTTTATCCAGCTGGCGGTTCAGACGATACACATAGACGGCGAGTTCCTTGCCCAGCGTGGTCGGTGTGGCGGGCTGGCCGTGGGTCAGGGACAGCATGGCCTTGTCGCGGTACTCGTTGGCCTTGTCGGACAGATGGTCGACGATGGCCTGTGCCGCGGGCAGCCATACGTTCTCTATGCCGTTCTTCACGCAACGCGCGATGGACAGGTTGTTGATGTCCTCGGATGTGCAAGCGAAATGCACGAGGGTTTTCAGACCTGTCAGCTGGGTGTCGTGCCCCAGCACATCGGCGGCTTTCTCCAACTGGGCGTCGATGTAATATTCCACAGCCTTCACATCGTGGTGGGTCTTGGCCTCATACGCGGCGTGCTGGGCGATGCCTTCGGCGCCGAAATCCTCCGGGATGGAACGCAGGAACGCCTGTTCCTCATCGGTGAGCGGCTTGACGCCGGGGACGATGGTCTGGTTGCCGTTGCCATCGAAGCCATTGGCGAGCAGGATCATCCATTCGACCTCGACGCGCATGCGTTCGCGGTTCAGTGCGGGCTCGCTCATGTATTCGACAAGGGGAGCGGTCTGCCGGTGATAGCGGCCATCAAGAGGGGTCAGTGCGATTGCGGGGGAGATATCAGTAAGCTTCATAGGGTATAGCATACGTTCAGCCGTAAACTATGGGCGGTCACTTGCCGATTCGACCCTGATAGTACTGGACCTCCTGCAGGTCCCCGTCCACGACTTGACGGAAATGCTTGTCATGCTCCATCACGGCTTTGTTCCCCGTGCCATAGGCGTACCGGTACCCTGATTCATGGTACTTCGGATAATGCGTGGAATTCTTGTCGCCTGATGAATCCTCGACCTCGGTTCCGGGGAATGGCCCTGGCGACCCGGTATCCTCTTGAACCGAGCACCGTATGGTGAGCCAATGCTCGCTATCGGGATTGGCCGCCCCGTCGAGGGCGGCAATGCCCTCGTTGTCCATTTCGATGGCGGTGACCCGGGTCTTTTCGGGAATATCGAAATTCGCGATTGGAGAGCCAAGTGTGGCGATGTGTTGGATGTTGTATTTGTCTTTGAATCCACAGGCCGCGGCCGCCGCCACGATTCCGCCCTGTGAATGCCCTACGAGTTCCACTGGATCGTCCGGACTGATGCCGGCCTGTTCCATGGCTTTATCAAGGAAACGGAGACTTTCCGCGGTTTCACGCTGTCGTCCGTCCGAGCTCATAAGTTCAAAATTGGTATACCAGTCCATAGGTGAATCATGATTGCCGTCGGTCCCTGGAATGATGATTCGCCATGCGTATGTGCCATCGGACTTCTGGTATTTGCAGCATGCGATCGTCCCATATTCCAAGCCGCTCCCACGTTCGCCGTTCAGCGGTCCTTCGGACAGACGCCGCTGGTCCGCGATGGCGGATTGCGTGCTTTTGCCGCCTTTCACCACGTCGGTTTTCGGATGTACGCGGGTCACGGTGAGATTATCTCCATGGGTCCGATCGAAAATCGGGATGATTAATCTGTCAATGCCTTCGAGTCCATGGCCGACTGTTTTGGTATCGGTCAGGCTGTTTGCCAAGGCCGGTCCCATCTTGCGGCCGGGAATTATGGCGCTGATGATGAGCTCTATGACGGATGTGGTGTCTTTGGAATGCTTGGGAATGGTTAGCTGGCCTGCATGGGCTCCGATTGAGGCGACGAAGCTCTCATGCATCCAGGAAGTCGATTCCACGGCATAGAACGCATTGATTTTCCCCTCTTTGGCATAGCCGATGCCGATGCCGGTCAAAGCGCTGATGCTCAAAGCTCCGAGCGCGGTCAGGGGCGAAGCGGTGAATATCATCTTCTTGAGGAGTTCCAGGCTCCGCTTGTTGCCCCCGTCGCTTTGCGCATACAACGATTGGGTGCGGATGATGAGCGCCGACAATTCGACGAGTCTAGAGGCCATGCTCTGTAGGGTCGCGGCATGTGCCTCGCATTGCGTGATCAAGCGTCGGTACGGCAGTTCGACATGGTCGGATGCCGTGCATCGCGTGCCTGATCCGGATAGGACGGACAGCAGGGGCGCGATGTAGGGATGTGCCCGGAGTTCGCCTCCCGTGGAGGCGAAGGCGCGACGCGATGCATTCAGCCCATTGGCCGCACCGTTAAGGGCCCGTGCCGCTTGGACGTACTCCTGATACTCGGCAGTGGTGAATCGTGTTCCGCCGATGATACGGGCCGTGACTTGTTGGTTCATGCCGCACCTGCCGACCACAGAAGACGGGACGTGGCATGGATGTCATTGCGCAACAGCGCCGATTGCCTTGCGATACCATCGAGATAGCTGCGGTATCCCTCGGCCGCGGTACCGGTCCAACCAGGCAATCTGTTGGAAACGAGTACCGCATCGAGTTCGTCGAGATGACGCAGGGCGGAGGTGATTCTGGCACTGACCAGCGCCTGGCTGGCCTGCATGCCGAGACGGCATCGGCATGGCATGCCCGGCAGGGACGCTAGGGAATTGATGGCTGAGGTTCCGGGGGTGATGCCCAGTGGATATGCGGGTGAAATGTTCATGACAGCATTGGAACATATTCGCCATGGACGATGCGGCGGGAACCGGCCTTGTGGTCGGAGAACATTCCCAAAATCATGGTGTCGGCGTGTCTTTGTTGGAATATCAATGAAAGCACGCCGACACGATTGTGGATAACGTTGCCGAGAATCCTCTTTACCAAGGCTTGGTTTGTGAGGATTCCTTGTTCGAATTCTGGTTCGCGGCGGATCCGGAATCGTCCGAGTCGGCATCGGATTGGGTGGATTGGGCGTTTTGGGCCAGTAAATCCTCCACCTTCTGCCGTTGCTCATCAGAGAGTTTTCCGCTTTTGCCTGAACTTGAACCTGCCGATGCGTCATCGGCGGATCCTGTGTCCGTGCCGGAAGCGGATTGATCGCCCTTCTCGGCTTTGATTTTCTTGAATATGCGCTTGGTGAGCCGGTTGGAGATTCGGCTGTTGCGATCGATCGATTCACGTACCTGGGGCAGCAGCAGCGTCCGCATGGATCTCGCCTCATCGAACTGATCGTCCGTCTGCTGTTGCCTGGTGTACAGCTTGTTGAGATCGGCGTCATCGTTTTGGCTGGCTTTGATATTCTCCTGCAGACTTTTCGTGGCTTGATTGTAGTTATTGACGGCGGCGAGGTTCGTCACCGCCAATAGCGCGGCCACGACCAGCAGAGCCGCCATAACGGATAATGCGATGCGGGTCGCTAACGATGCGCGCGCCCGTATGGGTTCTCCACTCACAGCAGCCTCCTCGATTGGATCAACCATGCCCCCAGCTCACATGCGAGCAATAGGACCACGGCGATGGCCAAAGGCCATACGACGGCGATTGTTCTGGTGCGGTGCTTGGAGGTTCGGGTGACACGCCATTTATTGGACGCCTCTTGTGATATGCCGTCGCGCATGGTGCTGGAGGCGTTCAATACCAGCGGAGTGCCACTGAGCTCATCGGCTATGGTCGACATTTCCTTCGCGTTCATACGTGATACCCCAGGTTCGCCGGTATCGGGATCGGTGACCCATTGGCCGTCACTTGCCCCGCCGCCGTCAACGGTCACGGGGATATTGCCACCCTGTTCGCTTCCGACGGCCACGGTGAACGCGTCGGATAGGTACCGACGCAATGACGAGAACGTGCGTCGTGTCTTCGCCGAGGTCTGCTCTCCATCGGAAATCAGATACAACACGATCGCATCGTCGGGATGCTGCTCATGAATCGACTTGCAAGTCAGCAACAGTTGATCGATTGGTACGTCCAATGTCGAGCCGGCCGAGACGGAAGTCGATTCGGGAGCGAGCGTGTCCGCCCAGTTGTCGATCGCGTTCGAATCCGGAGTCAAAGGCACATCCAATGTGCCGGATGCGCCGAATCGTACGGCGGCGAAACTGGAATTCGGATATAGTCCCGTGATATCCTTCACCGCCTGCCTGGCCGCGTCAAGACGGCTGATCTGATCGTCGGAACCGTATTGGGCGTCCTTGACCGCCATGGAACCGGTCACGTCGACGGCCATCACCACATCGGTGGCGTTCACCGCGCGGCTGTTGGTCGATGCCACGGCACTGGGCGTCAATGCCATGGTTGCCACCAGTATGCAGAGTATTGTGCGGCGAATGCATGCCCAGATGGTTTCGTCGCTATCGGCACGTCGACGGACATGCAGCACGATCTGCGCGATGGAACAGGCGAGCATGACCGTGGCGATGGTTCCGCCTACAGGCCAGCCCAAGGAGGGACAAAATGTCAGATGGTTCATCGCTTCAACCTCCAGGCTGATGCCAACCAGACGACCAAGACGATGGCCAACGCGAGCGTCCACCACCCAGGAGAATCCGTCACGGCGGCTTTGTCGTTCGCCTTGCTCTCGTGATGCCTTCGGGATTCGATCTCTTTGACCAAAGCCGAGACGGAAGCGCCGTCCGACTGGGTGAGGAACACGCCATGGTTGGATTCGATGGCGGATTTGAATGATTCGGTGGTCTGATCGGATTCGCTCTGCTTCGGTCCGGAGAACAAACCATCCACGGTGATTCGGGCTTGCCTGGTCAGATCAAGCGCTTCGTCAAGCGTGTACGTCGGCTTCCCTGAGACGACGTTGTCCGTGGCGAGCACGATGGAGGCGGCGCGTTGACGGTTCATGTTGCTTGTGGTGGAACCGCCATAGGCGAAGCCTGGAAGCATGGCCGCGCAGCTCACCACACCATCGCCGATCAGAGATGTGGCTTCCTTACGGTTCTGTGTGCCCTCAAGCCAATCGGAAATCGCCTGGTAATCGCTGTCCTTCATCTTGTCGATGTCATCCTGGGATTCAACGCCTTTGAGGATGGAGCTCGCCTTGTCGAGCTGTTTGGACACTAGTTCGTAGTCATCGGTCAATGGGAAAACGGTACGCGACGTCGAATTGAAGATACTCAAACCGATGCGCTCGCCCTTGAACTGGTCCACAAGTTTGCGATACGTGTCGATGACTTCCCGATCATAAGGCAGTGTTGAGCCAGATACGTCCAGACACAGCACGATGTCTCGGCTGCTGGCACGTTCCTCGCTCTCATCCACGGTGCTGGGGCGTGCGACTAACGCTATGGCGAGCGCCAACGCGATGACCAGCATGATCACCGACAGCCGTGACAGAATCCGCCACTGCCGGAACAGCTTCGCCGCGCGCTCCGTGCGAAGGTCATCATCCAGACTGAATGTGCGTGCGTAATCGGCGGTATCGGATTTGCGGTGCGCCGCGACTAGCAGCATGATGGCGATGATGGCCAGCGTCGCGATGACGCCGGCCAAAGCGGCCCATGGCCATTGCCATGACAATTGCATTACCGCCACCTTTCCACGAGATTGGCCACCCATTCACCGGCCTGCTCGACTGTGGCCTCTTTGGCGATGCTGTTATGTTCGGCATCCGCGAATTCCGGTGGATACAATGCCTCGATGGTTTGTCTGAGCAGGATTAACCCTTGTTGGTTTCCGGTGGTCCTGGGTGTTTGTTCGATATCGGTGAGCGTAAGGTTGCGCATGTCCGTTCCGGTCGCTGCGGAGACGAAATCTCTGGCGATGCCGGCGAGTTGCGCAAAGGCATCTTCGCGTTCCAGCTCACCGTTGGCATATTGTGAGACGACGGTTTCGATGCGTTGGTGCCAACTGGCCTTACCGGTGAGTGCGTCGTGTCGGCCTCGGCTGGTTTGCTTGGCTGGTTTGCGACTGGGCCGGGAAAGCCACACCGCAAGTGCCGCTAATATGACCGCGAGGATGAGGCAGGATGCGATGGCGCCGATCAGCTCGTTCTCGAGATGAATCTGGCCCTTGATGCCAAAATCATGCGCGGCGAGGAGGAACGTCATGCCTTGCCTCCCAACAGTAAAGAAGATGGACTCTTCAATTGGTTGCGTGTGGATTGCGCCAGCGAGGCGGAAACCATATGCACGAATTCGTGGAACATACGCTCGCTGGAGTCAGAGCGGATTACCGTCGATCCGCAACGGCTGAGTTCATGCCGTATGGACGCAGCCAGGTACTCGCGGTGCGTTCGCACTTGCGCCGCCATTTTCGCGTCCCGCAGGAAGGCCGGTATGCGCCGTCCGCTGTCGCCATCGAGCACCGCGCTCGCATGGTTGGCGTCGAACGGATTGATGGTGGCCACGTCGATGAGTACCATCGGGTGTGTTCTTGCGATTGCGCGGATGGCGTGCAGGTGCCGTTCCTCCAGCGCGTGTTCCTCGGTGGCGAGCACGATCAGTGCTTCCTTGTCGCGGATGCGACGGGCGTATTCAAGTAATGCGTCTATGTTGCGCGCTTTGTCGAAATCGCGTCGCAGCGCGGTGTCCAAGGTTCTTTCGAATTGCGCCAGTCCACCGTTGAATGGGATCCTGGCGATGGTCGCGCCATCGCCGAATATCATGGAGACCTCGTCACTGCGGCGCAGGCTGAGCGCGGCGAACATGCACAACGCGTTTGCCGCCACTTGATAGGCCGGTTCTCCGGAAGGACAGGTGGCGGTCATTTCCTGGCCGACATCAAGCAGCAGCCAGACCTTCGACGTGGATGGCCGTTCCCGCTGCACGACCATCGGACGGCCGGCACGGGCACTGGTCTTCCAATCGATGCGTTTCGCCTCTTCTCCAGGTTCGTAAGCGTGGATGTCCACAATGTCGTCGGCTCCGAAACGTTTGCCTGACGCATGCGCGCCTTCGAGGACGCCAAGTGCCTTGCGCACCGTCGGCAGGCTTAGCGCGTTTCCGAGCGTTTCGATTTTTCTGCGAATCGGATCGTCGGAACGGGTGTGCTCGATCATGGAACGGGGACCGCCTGCACGACCGAATCCACGACCTGGTCGCTGGTGACCCCATCGGCAAGTGCCTCAAAGGTCAGCAGGATGCGGTGACGCAGCACCTCGTGGGCGAAGGCCTTCACGTCCTCGGGAATGACGTAGTCTCGTCCCTGCAGCAGCGCGTTGGCCTGTCCGATGCGGACCAAGGCGATGGAAGCACGCGGAGAGGCGCCCAAGCGGACGAGCGAGGACAGTCCCTGCACGGGTTTGGTGCCTGCTCCACGGGAAGTGGACGCGATATCGACCGCATATTGCATGATCGCGTCGGATACATGGACGCGCCGAGCAGCGGAACGCAGGAATTCGACATCGCCGATGGATACGGTGTCGCCGGTGAGCGCACGCTGGTCGACGGTATCGGAACCGCGTCTGGTGAGCATGGCGAGCATACGCTGCTCCTCCTGGGCGGTCGGATAGGTCAGTATGGCCTTCATCATGAAACGGTCCATCTGCGCTTCGGGAAGGTTGAAGGTGCCTTCCTCCTCGATTGGGTTCTGCGTCGCGATGACCATGAACGGCTTCGGCAGAGCTATGCGTTGTCCTCCGATGGTGGTGGCTCCTTCCGCCATGGCCTCGAGCATGGCGGACTGGGTCTTCGCGTTGGAGCGGTTGATTTCGTCGAGGAGCACGAAATTGGCGTGAATCGGACCGATCTGCGTGGAGAACTTCTGGGTGGCGAAATCGAAGACCTGGGTGCCGATCAGATCCGATGGCATCAAATCGGGAGTGCACTGCACGCGTTTGAAGGAGCCAGACACCGAAGTGGCCAGGGTCTGCGCGGCGGTGGTCTTGGCCAGACCTGGAACTGATTCGATGAGGATATGGCCGCCCGCCACCAAGGTGGTGATCAGTGATTCACGGAGGTTGTTTTGTCCAACCAGGGTCTGCGCGAATCGTCCGCGGATCTGTGCGCTAATGGCTTTGGCGCGAGCGATGTCTTCGGTTGATAGTGCATTCGGTTGCGCGGCCGTGGGCATGGGGATGGGCGCCGGGGCCGGCATGGGATTCTTTGGAGGGAATAAAGCCATGGTTGCTACTCTAACGGGTCAAGCTGACGGCAGGGCCCAATTCACAGGTTCTTCACCGGCTGCGACCAGTGCCTGATTGGCACGGGAGAATGGCTTGGATCCGAAAAAGCCATATCGGGCGGACATCGGACTAGGATGGGGGGATTTGATAATGAAAGCGTTGGTCAACAGTGGTTCCAGCGTCTGTGCTTTGCGCCCCCATAGGATGGCTACCAGTGGTTTGATATGACCATTGGAGTCCCGGCGATTGTTCAACGCGTTGATGGCCGCGTCGGTGATTTCCTCCCAGCCTTTGCCTTGGTGGCTTCCGGGTTTGCCCGGTTCGACGGTCAGGCATCGGTTGAGCAGCATGACCCCTTGTTCGGTCCAAGGCGTCAGGTCTCCATTGGCTGGCATGGGCACGCCTAGATCATCGGTCAGTTCCGTATAGATGTTTGCCAGGCTGCGGGGGATGGGTCTGATGTTTGGTGCCACGCAGAAGCTCAGGCCCACTGGATGGCCCGGAGTGGGATAGGGGTCCTGTCCGACGATCAGCACTTTGATGCTGTCGAACGGGATGGTGAATGCGCGTAGGATATTCCTGCTCGCAGGAAGATAGGTCCGGCCTGCTGCGATCTCCGATCTGAGAAAGTCCCCCATGCGGTGCACTTGGGGTTCGACGCCGGCGAGGGCCTGCGCCCATCCGGGTTCCACGAGTTCCTTCAATGGTTTGATGTGAGTCATATTCCTCACTGTACGACGTGCCGTGAGACTGTACGTGTTGCCGTTCGCGAAACGTGTGGAAGGCGGGGAATGATTGGAGGTTGATTGTGGCTGGCTGCACGGGTCGGTACACTAGGCGATGAATGTGTGAGAAATGAGGTTGCAGAAAATGGCTAAGCAGGACAAGGGGACCTACGAATCCTATGCCAAGGATATGTTCGATAATCCTCCGTCGGGGCCGATGGGCGTGCATCGTGGAGCGCGTTCGGTGGCGTCCCGTGCCGTGCCATATGTGGTCGTCGTCGTCGTGGCGTTGCTTGCGGGTTTGTTGTTCTGGGGAATCTATTCGGGTGAGATCAGCAACCTGAGAATGCCCTGGTCTGCCAAGGAAAGCTCTTCGACGTCCGCTTCCACGACGAGCAAGAAGACCGGCAAGAAAGCGGATGCGTCCACGGACAAGGCCAAGGACGACGGTGCCGATACGTCGGATGCGCAATCGAACGATTCGGAAACCAGCAATCAGGATGCCGACCAGAATGCCGGTCAGGACTCCAATCAGAACACCGAGAACACTGATCAGAATGCCTCGTCCGATCAGGGCGTGAACCTGGCCACCGAGATCCGTGTGGTGAATGCCACAAGTATCACCGGTTATGCCAAGAGCAAGGCCGATGCCCTTACTCAGGCCGGATACACCAGTGTGACGCCCAGCAACCCGACTGGCAACGTTCCGAGCCAGACTGTGGTCTGGTATCAGAACGAGACCGATAGGGCGACCGCGGAGAACGTCGCGCAGACTTTGGGCATTTCCAATGTTGAGCAGGGAAGTGGTCTGGTTACTCCGATCGTTGTGGTGCTGTTGAACTGAAAACGCCGTGTCTGTGATACAGAGCCTCGCCGTCAAATGGTGAGGCTCTTTTGTTTTCCTTGGAATTGCAGTGTTTTCCCATTCATCGGATGTAACTGACATCTTGCTTACAGCGCAAAGAACGGCACCGGGTTTGGCACTCTCGCCATGAGAGTGCTAATCTGCGAATTAGCACTCGACGAGTGAGAGTGATAACCGGCAGCTGACGGCTGGTTCTGATTGTCACTCCGAAGGTGGAAACAGTACCGTGTAGCCATATGTGGAGGAACAATGGCAAAGATGATTGCATATGACGACGAAGCTCGTCAGGGAATGCTTGCGGGTCTTGATAAGCTCGCTGACACCGTCAAGGTCACTCTTGGTCCGAAGGGCCGTAACGTGGTGCTCGACAAGACCTATGGCGCGCCGACCATCACCAACGACGGCGTCTCCATCGCCAAGGAAATCGATTTGGATGATCCGTATGAGCGCATCGGCGCCGAGCTGGTCAAGGAAGTCGCCAAGAAGACCGATGACGTCG
>ERZ808246.691-NODE-691-length-26920-cov-4.260674_pt1 | contig 26920 bp, 25 predicted proteins | sample MGYA00521083_ERZ808246 | MGnify/ENA primary metagenome ERZ808246 (study PRJEB31516, sample SAMN03275577) | gut metagenome | biome: mammalia-associated habitat; material: feces | host: Papio cynocephalus | place: Kenya | collected 2012-07-07 ...
GGCGCCGGCGAAAAGGCCGGGCTGAGGATGGGCGATGTCATCACCAAGATCGACAGCACCGACATCACCTCCATGGAGGATCTCACCGCCGCCAAGAAGGGCCACAAGGCCGGGGACACCGTGACCGTGACCTATTTCCGGGACGGCCAGACCCAGACCACGGAGCTGACCTTCGACGCCAAGACCGATGACACGGACACCACTCAGCAGCAGACCCAGCAGGACAGCAGCGGCAATAGCTTCGGCTCCCTGTATGATTACTTCTTCGGCAGAAGATAAAGGAAGCAACACAAAAGGAACACATCCTCCGGATGTGTTCCTTTTCTTATATATGCAATTTTACTTATTTTTCTTCTTACGACGGGTACGGCCCAGGAGGGCGATGCCGCCCAGGAGCGCACAGGCTATAAGCCAATAGTCCTCCGCCGTGACAGGCTCCTCGCCGCCGGGCAGGGACACCAAAACCAGCACGCCCGCCAGCACCAGCACCGCGCCCAGAATGCTGTAAAGGACCCGCAGAGCCTTGGGCAGCTCCGGCTGCCGCCGGTTCACATTGCAGAGGATAAAAACAGCGCTTGCGATAAAGAACAGAGTGAACACTCCGCTGAACAGCCGCTCGGAGGGCACGCCGTCCCACAGCCCAATGCCCAAAAAAGCCGCCAGCGCCAGCAGGAAAACCCCGGTAATACGCAGGCCCGTGGCCGGGAACCGCTTGGCTGCCGGCTGCTGGTTCAGCCGCTCCAGTCCCTCGGCAGCGCCGGGGACATTCTCCCGGGCGGCCAGGGTGAAATACCTTCGGGCCTGTTCGGTGTCTTTCTCCACTCCCAAGCCCTTTTCATACAGCAGCGCCAGATTTTTCCAGGCCAGGGGCATGCCCATGCTGCCGGCCTTTTCATAGAGCTTTGCGGCGTAGGCCGGGTCCGGCGCGCAGCCCAGGCCGTGCTCATAGCAGGTACCCAGGTTGTTGATGCCTACCTCGTCGTCGTTTTCCGCGCTCTTGCAGTAATAGGAAAAGGCCTTGTCCATATCCTTCTTGCAGCCCAATCCCCGCTCATAGCAGAAGCCTGCCTGGCACTGGGCCCCGGGATGCCCGTCGGCAGCCGCCTTTTCATAGAGGGCCAGGGCCTGGGTGTAGTCCCGGGGAACGCCCTGCCCGGAATAGAGCATGTTGCCCAGGCAGTAGGCGGCAAAGCTGTCGCCCAAGTCTATGGCCCGGCGATACAGCTCCACGGCCCGCTCAGGGTCCTTATCTACGCCGGTGCCGTTTTCATAGCACACGCCCAGGGCCCGCACGCCGTCGGGATAGTCCTGCTCCGCCGCTTTCGCGTATAGCTCCGCCGCCCGGGCGGGGTCCTTCTCCACGCCGCTGCCGTCCTCATAGTGCAGGCCCAGGAAGAACTGCGCCCGGGGGAATTCCTGCTCCGCCGCCTGCCGGAACAGCTCCGCCGCCTTGGCCCTGTCCTTTTCCACGCCCTGTCCGTAGCGGTACAGCACACCCAGGTTGCACTGGGCCTCGGGGCTGCCCATCCGGGCGGCCCGGTCATAAAGCTCCGCCGCCCTGTGTATGTCCTCCGGCACGCCCCGGCCCGACTCATAGCACAGACCCAGCTGGCAGATGGCCCGGGGATGCCCCGCCTCGGCGGCCCGGCGGAAGCAGGCCGCCGCCTGCTCGTCACTTTGGGCCACGCCGTGGCCGTATATATAGCACATGCCCAGGCGGAACAGCCCGTCGGGGAAGCCGCCCTCGGCGGCCTTTTGATAGCACTGCGCGGCCTTCTCCGGAGACTCCTCCACGCCGTTTCCGTCGTCGTAGCAGCGGCCCAGGAGGTTCCAGCCCCGGGCCAGGCCCTCCTCGCCCGCCTGGCGGAACAGGTCTGCCGCCTTGGCCGCGTCCTCCTCCACGCCCTTGCCCAGGTGGTACATGACCCCCAGGGCGCATAGTCCATCGGCGCTTCGGCCCTTGGCGGCCTCCGTGTACAGCAGCACCGCCTTGTTCACGTCCTCCTCCACGCCGCTGCCGAACTCATAGCACAGCCCCAGGAAATACTGCGCCCGGGGCAGGCGCTGCTCGGCCGCCAGGGTGAAATAGTGCGCAGCGGCGGCATCGTCCTTTTCCACGCCTATGCCGGCGTAGTACAGCGCCCCCAGGTTGCACTGGCCCTGGGGATATTCCATCTCCGCGGCCTTTTTATACAGGGCCACGGCCTTGTCCATGTCCTTTTCCGTCCCCTGGCCGTTTTCGTAGCACACGCCCAGGTCGCACATGGCGGGGGCGTAGTCCATGTCGGCGCTCTCCTGAAAGAGGGAAAAGGCCTTCCTCTCGTCCGCCTCCACCCCGGCGCCGCTGTCGTAGCACACAGCCCGCCAGTAAAGGCCCACGGGATCATCCGGCGCGGACTGGCTGAACCAGTAAAATGCCTGCTCCGGGTCCCGCTGCACACCGCCGGTACCGTAGAGATAGTTCACGCCCATCTGCACGGCGGCGGCGCAGTCGCCGCTGTCGGCGGCCTGGCGGCACTCCTCCAGGTATTGCTGGCGCTGGCGGTGTGCGTCTGCCAGCTTCAGCAGCTCCGGGGAAAAGACCACCACATCGGGCTGCCGGGCGTCCGGCTGGTCGTGGGGATATTGCTCTGCCATGGAAAAACCCTCCTTGCAAGGGCGCGGGATGCAATGCAAGATGCGCCTTTTTTCGGCATTTTATCACACCCCGTCCCAACTTGCAACGGCCAATTCCTCCATCCCCGTCAGCCTTTCACCCCGCCCACGGTCTCGGCAAACCCGGCGGCAAACAGCCGGGCGGCATAGATGGCCTCGTCCAGGGAGTTCCCCGCCGCTCCGATCTCCACCAGCATAGACCCCGTACTCAAGGACTGATTATAGCCGTAATACCGCAGGATGATCGGCCGCATCAGCGTGGGGTGCTGCTCCAGCAGGTGCCCCTGCACCGCCGCCGCCAGGCGCAGATTGTCCAGCCATGTGTCATAGCTGCTGCCCATAACGATGCTCACCTGGGCGGCCCGAGGATCCTCCTGGCTCACCACCTTGTACTGCTGTCCATCCGCGTCGGATATGGCGTCCCGGTGGACATCCAGCACGAACGAAATGGACGGGTACTGCTCCAGATACGCCGCGGCACTGCTGTAGCTCTCGTCATAGGCGCTGTTGTAGTCCGTGTCGTGGATCTGCCGGTCGTGGAGCACGGATATGCCGTATTGTGAAAGCACCGCCGCCATCTCGTCCCCGATGCGGATCATGTTCTTTTCCGTGTCCGCCGTGCGGTAGCTGCCGCTGGGGGTATATTCCTCCCCGGCGGGCATGGTGTAGGCCTCGCTGCCGTGGGTGTGCAGGATCAGCACCTGGGGTGCGTCGGCGCTGCCCAGCTCCGCCGGGAATGTCCCGTCCAGGGCGGCAGGATCCAGGGTGTAGTCGGAGCTGTTTTTGATGTACACATTCCCGGCCACGGTATAGCTTTTCCCGGAGCTGGGGATCCCCGTCTGGCTGGGCGCGCCGTTGTCGGCGAAGGTCAACCCCGCCGCCGCATCCCCATCCACAGGGGCCGCCGGCTGCGGCTCTGGCTCGGGAGGCTCCGGCTGCGGCGCAGGCTCCGTCTCCTTCTCCGGCAGGGCGCCGTAGGCCGCCCATAAAAGAGGCGACTGCCCCAGGCACAGCAGCGTGGACAGATTCATTCTCTCCTTCCGGGCCGCACCGCCCAGCTCCAGCTGCACCAGCAGCCGCTGCAGATGAAAGGAATCCCGCATGGCGCTGACGGCCGCGGCGGCGGAGGAGCTTTCCGCCGTAGCCGCCACCACCCAAATGATGCCTGCGGCCAGCAGAGCCGCCGTGCAGCGGCGCAGAAGTTTTTTCACACAAAGCCCTCCTCTGTAAATACTGATAGACAAGCATATGCGCCCGGGCCTTATTTATGCCGCCCGCACCGGCGAATTTCTGAGAAAATTGTAACCGAAAAAATGTTGACGGCCCGGCCCCGGCGTCTTATAATGGTAACAGAAGCATACTATAGGAGGTGTACCTATATGGAACAAGTCATGGAAACCGTGCGTGAAACCGGCAGCCGCGTACTGGATGCACTGTGCGAAACGGGCAAGGCCGTGGTGGGCTTTGTCACGGGGCTGGTAAAGTCTGTCAGCTGTTCGGCGGCAAAGTTCGTGAAGGACAGCACCTGCAAGGCAGCCGGCTGCACATGGGACAAGACCAAGCAGGTGGCCAAGGAGTACCGCCAGGTGCTGCTGATCGTGGCGGCCGGCGTGTCGGCGGCACTTGCAGCCACGGCGGCAGTGTTCTACTTCCTGGGCAGGAAGAAGTGATCCGCCGGGCAGAAAAGCCAAATCATACAATCATTCATAGTGGATAGGGACCGCCAAAGCGGTCCCTATCCGTCTGTCGATAAAGCGGCATAATTACGATACCGGAAAGGAAGAGTGTGTGAGGGAAACCCAAGAAGGGTGTCCCTCACTATTTAAATCAGCAGCTTATGAAGCTTTTTCAAAGTTTCATAAGCTTAGGCATCGGGACGAAAAGGCTTTTTCGTCCCGATGCCAGGGACCGCTTCGGCGGTCCCTCTTTTTTCTCCGCAGGAATTGATTTTCCTCTGCCGATGCAGTATAATTGGTACTGATTATAGAGCAGGAGGAATCCCTGATGAACGAATATCGCAAAGAACTCATGCCCAATGTCTATCTCACGGTCTTGCCCGCCCGGAAATTCAAAACCGGCTGTCTTTCCGCCCAATTCATCACGGCGCTGGACCGGGACCGGGCATCCTATAACGCGCTTTTGCCGTCGGTTCTGAACCGCGGCACCATGCGCTATCCGGATATGGAGTCTCTGTCCGCCGCCATGGACACCCTCTATGGCACCACCGTCACCGCCACCGTCCGCAAAAATGGCGAGCGCCAGTGCGTGGGCTTTGTGTCCAGCTGTATCGACGATCGCTTCGCCCTGGGCGGTGAAAAGCTGCTGGAGCCCATGGCCGAGCTGGTGGGTGAGCTGTTTTTGGACCCCGTCACCCGGGGTGGCCGGTATCTGAAGGAATATGTGGACAGCGAAAAGGTCAACCTCATTGACAGCATCCGCGCCATCCGCAACGACAAGCGGGACTGGGCCAATCTCCGCCTGCTGCAGGAGATGTGCGCCGCAGAGCCCTATGGCGTCAGCCGCCTGGGCGATGAGGAGTCGGCCCAGAAGATCACCACCCATACCCTCTACCGCCACGGCCAGCAGCTTTTGTCCGATGCCCGGCTGGAGCTGCTGTATTGCGGCAGCGCCGAAGCTCAGCGGGTGGAGGAGGCGGTGCGGCAGGCCTTTGCCGCCCTGCCCCGTGGGCAGATGGAGCAGCTGCCGCCCATGCAGACTTTCCCCGCCCCGGAAACGCCCCGCTTCGTCACCGAGGAGATGGACGTCACCCAGGGCAAGCTCTCCATGGGCTTTCGCTGCGGCAGCGACGATGTCCCCGCCATGATCCTGGCCAACCTAATCTTCGGCGGCTCCAGCAATTCAAAGCTCTTTCTCAACGTCCGGGAGAAGCTGTCCCTGTGCTACTACGCCTCCAGCTCCTATGCCCGGTCGAAGAAGATCCTCACCGTGTCCTCCGGCATCGAGACCAAGGACTATGACCGCACGCTGGAGGAGATCCTGCACCAGCTGCGGCAGGTGCAGCAGGGCCAGTGGGAGCCGTGGGAGCTGGAGGGGGCCAAGAGCACGGCTCTGAACTCCCTGCGCTCTGTGGGAGACTCCCAGAGTGCCCTGGAAAATTTCTATATGAGCCGCGCCGCGGTGGACCAGCAGGAAACGCCGGCGGAGCTGATGCAGAGCCTTTCCGCCGTCACGCCGGAGCGCATCTGCGCGGCGGCCCAGAGCATCCGGCTCGACACCGTGTATTTCCTGCGCGGAAAGGAGGCAGCACAATGAAGGAAATGACCTATCACCGCATCGGGGAGACGGCGATTTGGCAGACCCTGCCCAATGGCCTGCCCGTGTGCGTCATCCGCAAGCCGGGCTATACCCGTAAATACGCCTTTTTCGCCACCCGCTACGGCGGCATGGACCTGCGCTTTCAGCTGGGCGGCCAGTGGCTGGATACCCCCGCCGGCATCGCCCATTATCTGGAGCACAAGATGTTCGATACCGAGGACGGCAACGCCCTCCAGGAGCTGGCCAAAAACGGCGCCGAGCCCAACGCCTTCACCTCCAACGCCATCACCGGGTACTATTTTGACTCCACCGAGCATTTTGAGGAGAATCTGCGCATCCTCCTGTCCTTCGTGTCCATCCCCTATTTCACCGACGAGAGCGTGGAAAAGGAGCAGGGCATCATCGGCCAGGAGATCGGCATGATCGAGGATAATCCCGAGTGGCAGGTGTATAAAAAGCTCATGCAGGCCCTGTATCATACCAGCCCCGCCCGCATCAGCGTGGCCGGCTCCGTGGAGAGCATCAGCCACATCACCGCCCAAACCCTTTACGACTGCCACAAGGCCTTCTATACCCCCGCCAACATGTGCCTGGTGGCCGTGGGCGACCTGGATCCGGCCTCCGTATTCGCCCTGGCGGAGGAGGTGCTGCCCAAGGAAAGCGGCCCCGCCATCCCCCGGGACTACGGCCAGGAGACGGGCCTCACCCCCCTGGAGGCGGAGGTCTCCTGTAAGATGGAGGTATCCATGCCCACCTTCCTTTTGGGCTTCAAGTGCCCGCCCATGTCCGGCGGCCAGGAGCAGATGCGCCGCACCCTCATCGGAGAGCTGGCCTGCGATGTGCTGCTGGGGGATTCCAGTCCCCTGTACGCCAGGCTCTACAGCCAGGGCCTTATCAACGGCACCTTCGGCTATAGCTTTGACACCCTCCCGGGCGTGGCCTACGCCTACATCGGCGGGGACAGCAAGGATCCCCACGCCGTGGCAGAGGAGGTACTGCAGGAGGCCCGGCGTCTGGTAAAGGACGGCATCGACCCGGATTACTATGCCCGCATCGTCCGCGCCAACTACGGCTCCACCCTCAAGAGCCTCAATTCCTTTGAGTCCATTGCCATCTCCCTGGTGGAGGGGCAGTTTGACGGGTACGATCCCCTGCTGTTCCCGGAGATGTTCGACTCCATCACCCCCCAGGACCTGCTGGCCTTTATCCGGGAGAATCTGTGCCGGGAGCATATGGCCCTGTCCGTTGTATATCCGAAGGAGTGATTTTATGATCGATATGAACGATATGATTATGGCCGACAGCCCCATCCGTTTCCCGGGACTTTTCGGCGACTGGACCTTTACTGCCAGCTCCAAGGCCATTGACGTGGGCCACGGGGTCTATTGGTACGGGATCCTCATTGCCCTGGGCCTGCTGCTGGCCCTGCTGCTGTGCCTGAAGGAGCGGAAAAAATACGGCATCAGCGAGGATAATCTCTATGACGGCCTGATTTGGGGCATCCCCATGGGCATCGTGGGCGCCCGGGTCTACTATGTCCTGTTTTACCTGGACCGGTTCCGCACCGCCGACGGCAAGTTTGATTTCGGCAGCGCCATCGCCTTTTGGGACGGCGGCCTGGCCATTTACGGCACGGTCATCGCCGTGATCGTCCTGGCCGTCTGCCTCTCCCGGCGCAAGGGCAAGCGGGGCTTTAAGTTCTTCGCCATGACGGACCTGGTGGTCATGGGCCTGCTGGTGGGGCAGATCGTGGGCCGCTGGGGCAATTTCATGAATCGCGAGGCCTTCGGCTCCGAGACCACCTGCCTTTTCCGCATGCAGCTCACCACCAAGGCCGGCCAGCTCATCGAGGTACACCCCACCTTCCTGTATGAGAGCGTGTGGAACCTGGTGGGCCTGCTCCTGCTGCTGTTCGTGGTGTCAAAGCACCGCAGGTTCGACGGGGAGAATACCTGGTTCTACTTCCTTTGGTACGGCATTGGCCGTTTTTGGGTGGAGGGTCTGCGCACGGACAGCCTGTACCTGTTCAACTGGCAGCTTTTCGGCCAGCCCATCCGGGTGTCCCAGGCCCTCAGCGCCGTCATGGTGCTGGTAAGCATTTTCATGCTGGTCTGGAATCTCAAGGTGCATCCCCACAAGCCTAAGGAGCTGTATGTGAATCAGGTGGCCGCCCGGGAGCAGGCGGAGCAGAACGAAAAAGCGCGGGAGGAATGATATGAGCGCTGTGGTCATGGACGGCAAGGCCCTTGCCGCAGAGATAAAGCAATCCCTCCGGGATCGGTGCGCCGCCCTGTCCCGGCCGCCCCGCCTGGCGGTGGTACTGGTGGGGGACGATCCCGCCTCAGCGGTGTATGTGCGCAATAAGGAGCAGGACTGCGCCCAGTGCGGCATCTCCTGCGCCGATCACCGTCTCCCGGCGGGTACCTCCCAGGAGGAGCTTTTGGAGCTCATAGATACGCTGAACCGGGATGAAACCGTGGACGGCATCCTGGTGCAGATGCCCCTGCCCGCCCATTTGGATGCGGGCCGGGTGCTCCGGGCCATAGACCCGGTCAAGGACGTGGACGCTTTCCATCCGGAGAATGTGGGCCGCCTGCATTTGGGGCAGCCCCGGTATCTCCCCTGTACCCCGGCGGGGATCCTGGCCCTTTTGAAAAGGTACGGCATCGATCCGGCAGGCAGGCACTGCGTGGTGGTGGGCCGCAGCAATATCGTGGGCAAGCCCATGGCCGCCCTGCTCCTGCAGGCGGACGCCACCGTCACCGTCTGCCACAGCCGGACCCCCGACCTGCGCGCCCAGTGCCTGCAGGCGGATATTTTAGTCAGCGCCGCAGGCCGCCGGGGCCTTATCACGGCGGATATGGTAAAGCCCGGCGCCGTGGTCATTGACGTAGCCATGAACCGGGGCCCCGACGGCAAGCTCTGCGGGGACGCGGACTATACCGCCGTGGCGGAGAGGGCCTCCTTCATCACCCCCGTCCCCGGGGGCGTAGGCCCCATGACCCGGGCCATGCTTTTGGAAAACACCTACCGGGCGGCCCTGGACCGTAAAAATCCATGAGAGGGGGACGAGCCATGCGTTCCGATATTGAAATTGCACAGAGCACACCCCTGCAGCCCATTGCCCGGGTAGCGGAGAGGCTGGGCCTGGGCGAGGAAAATTGGGAGTCCTACGGCCGGTATATGGCCAAGCTCCGCCTGCCGCCGGAGCAGCCCGGGCATAAGCGGGGCAAGCTCATTTTAGTCACCGCCATCAACCCCACCAAGGCCGGGGAGGGCAAGACCACCACCAGCATCGGCCTGGCAGATGCCCTGAACCGGTTGGGAAAGAAAGCGGTCCTGTCCCTGCGGGAGCCGTCTTTGGGCCCGGTGTTCGGCATGAAGGGCGGCGCCACCGGCGGCGGCTATGCCCAGGTCGCCCCCATGGAGGACATCAACCTCCATTTCACCGGGGATTTCCACGCCATCGGCGCGGCCAACAATCTCCTGGCCGCCATGGTGGATAACCATATTTACCAGGGGAACGAATTGGGTATCGACCGGGTGGTCTGGCGGCGCTGCGTGGATATGAACGACCGCCAGCTCCGCTCCCTGGAGACCGGCGTAGGCGGCGGCATAAACGGCGTGCCCCGGCCGGAGCATTTTGACATCACCGTGGCCTCGGAGGTCATGGCGGTTTTCTGCCTGGCAGAGAGCTTGAGCGACCTGAAGGTCCGGCTGGGCCGCATGATCGTGGGCTACACCAAGGCCGGAAAGCCTGTTACCGCCCATGACCTAAAGGCGGAGGGCGCCATGGCGGCGCTTTTAAAACAGGCGGTGCTGCCCAACCTGGTGCAGACCCTGGAGGGAAATCCCGCCATCGTCCACGGCGGCCCCTTTGCCAACATCGCCCACGGCTGCAGCAGCGTGCTGGCCACCCGGGCGGCGCTGCGCCTGGGGGACTACTGCGTCACGGAGGCCGGCTTCGGCGCGGACCTGGGCGCGGAGAAATTTTTGGACATCAAGTGCCGCGCGGCGGGCCTATGGCCGGACGCCGCGGTGGTGGTGGCCACCGTCCGGGCTCTGAAGCTCCACGGCGGCGCAGAGGGCGACCTTTCTCGGGAAAACCTGCAGGCCCTGGAAAAGGGTCTGCCCAATCTGCTGCACCACATCCGGTCTCTGCAGGAGACCTTCTCCCTGCCGGTGGTGGTGGCGCTGAACCAATTTGAAAGCGACACTCCCGCGGAGATCGAGTGGGTGGAAAATGCCTGCCGGGCATGCGGCGTCCCCGTGACCCTGTCCCGGGTGTGGGAGCAGGGCGGCGCCGGCGGCGTGGACATGGCACAGAAAATCATAGAATTGACCGAGGGCAATACAGCAAATGGTATAGTACCGCGCTATGCCTATGATAGTAATTCTCCCCTGCGCGAAAAGCTTCTGGCCATCACGCAGCGGGTCTATGGCGGCGGGGATGTTTCCCTCACACCCCAGGCGGAGCAGGACCTGGCGGAGCTGGAGCGCCTGGGCTTCGGCAGCCTGCCGGTGTGCGTGGCCAAGACCCAGTACAGCCTTTCGGACGACGCCAAAAAGCTGGGCGAGCCAAAGGATTTCACCCTCACGATCCGCTCCCTGCGCGTCAGCGCCGGTGCCGGTTTCGTGGTCGCCCTGGCCGGAAATATCATGACCATGCCGGGCCTTCCCAAGCACCCGGCGGCGGAAAATATCGACATCACCTCTGACGGAAAGATCACCGGCCTGTTTTAGCCGAAGAATGCAAAAAGCTCACCCCAAGGGGTGAGCTTTTCTTGATTTTATCGGGCCGATCACTTGCCGGCCAGAGCCCGCTCCAACCAAATGGCGCCTACGTCCATGGCGGCATACAGGCTGTCCTTCTCGGTCTTTTTTACCACCCGGTCCCGGCTCTTGAGGTCCGGGGCGGTGAGCTGGAGCTGCACGGAAACACGGGAGGCCACATCCATGTCCTTCTCCTTCTTTGTCTCCAAGATCTGCAGCATCACAATGTATTCGTCCGCCATGCTGCCGTAATAGATCAGGTTGTCCACCCGGCGCAGCGGATGATTTCTATAAACAAGGCCCTCGCCCTTTTTTACATCAGCCATAGTTCAGCATCTCCTTTTTCCATAACATACTCTAAATCATAACATACGGAGAATCGTCTGTCAAATGTCTCGGCGAAAAGCCGGGCCACGGGTTGCCGCGGCCCGGCTCACAGCGGTCACAGATCCAAATAACTCTTCACCAGGGCCTGCAGCATCTCGTCCCGGTCCAGCTTGCAGATCAGCGTCCGGGCGCCGTTATGATTGGTGATGTAGGTGGGGTCCTCGGAGAGGATATACCCAACGATCTGATTGATGGGGTCATAGCCCTTTTCCTTCAGCGCATCGTAGACCGCGGAGAGGATGTAGTGGGTCTGCACCTCCCGGTCCTCCGACGTGTTGAATTTGCGGGTAAATTCATCCATAGAGAACACCGCCTTTCCGAATTATCCGTTGGATATAGTATATGCTTTTTTATGGTAAAAGTAAAGGGGAATTATTCCTTGCGGCAGATTTCGGCCGGCTGCCCGCGGGACGAAAAAAATAGGGCTTGTGCTTTCTTGTATTTTATATTATAATGAAGTGCTATCATAGACGTTTTATAAGCCTGTACAGAAAGGAAGTCTGTTTATGGTTAAAGTCCTTACGGAACAGGGTGAGATCGGCATCAGCAACGCCGTCTTTACCACCATCACCGGCGCCGCCGCCACCAACTGCTTCGGCGTGAAGGGCATGGCCTACCGCAGCATGACCGACGGCATCGTCCACCTGCTGCGCCCGGAGGCTATGAGCAAAGGCGTGAAGGTCATTTATAATGAAGACAACACCGTTTCCATCGAGCTGCACATCATTGTGGAAAACGGCGTGAATATCGCCACGGTCTGCCGCTCCATTATGGGAGAGGTCAAATATGTGGTGAGCAAAAACACCGGCGTGGAGGTCCGCAGCGTGAACGTGTGCGTGGACTCCATTACCATGTGAGAGCAGCAGAAGGAGAAGCTAAATGACAGATAGAATCAGCGGCAGCGTATTTAAGCAGATGGTTCTTTTTGGCGCTGCCTGCATCACCCTGGAACGAGAAGCCATCAACGACCTGAACGTGTTCCCCGTGCCGGACGGCGACACCGGCACCAACATGAGCCTGACCATCCAAACCGCCGCCAACGAACTGAAAAAGAATCAGCCCGTCACCGTGTCCGATGCTGCGTCCATCACCGCCTCCGCCCTGCTGCGGGGCGCCCGGGGCAACTCCGGCGTCATCCTCTCCCTGCTGTTTCGGGGCGTATCCAAGTACCTCAAGGGCGAGGAGGAGGCCGACGGCGTGCAGCTGGCCGGCGCTCTGAAGGAGGGCGTGACCACCGCCTACAGCGCCGTGATGAAGCCCGCCGAGGGCACCGTGCTGACCGTCTCCCGCCTGGCCGCCGACCGGGCCGCCGAGGCCGCCGAAGAATGCAACAGCGTGGAATACGTCCTGCAGGAGGCCATCCGCAAGGGCTTGGAGACCCTGGACAAGACCATCGAGATGAATCCGGTGCTGAAAAAGGCCGGGGTGGTGGACGCCGGCGGAAAGGGGTATCTTGTGATCCTGGACGGTATGCTGCGGGCCCTGCGGGGGGAGGAGATCCCCGATGTGAGCGAGGAAAAGGCCGAGAGCAAGGCCGATTTCTCCGCCCTCAGCGAGGAGGAGATCACCTTCACCTTCGACACGGTGTTCATCGTGCGCAAGTGGGAAAACACCTCCATCGAGCCCCTGCGGGCTTATCTGAGCACCATCGGCGACTGTCTGGTCATCGGCGAGGACGATGAGGCGTTCAAGGTCCATGTACACACGGACATCCCCGGCGTGGCCCTGACTGAGGCGCAGAAATACGGCACATTGGAGCTGGCGAAGATCGAGAATATGCGCACCCAGTACGAGGCCGTGGCCGCCGGGCGCAAGGCCCAGAGCACCGACGACCTGGACCAGATCGAGCGGGAGCTGGAGAGCATGGAGGAGGAGCCCGCCACCGCTCCGGCAGAGAAACGGTACGGCTTTTTGGCCGTGTGCGCCGGCGAGGGGCTGGCCACCGCCTTCCGGGATCTGGGCGTGGACCGGATCGTATCCGGCGGGCAGACCATGAATCCCTCCACGGAGGCCATTTTGCAGGAGGTGAACCGGACGCCCAGCGAGGTGGTGTTCATCCTGCCCAACAACAAGAACATCATCATGGCCGCCCAGCAGTGCGTAGGGCTGACGGAAAAACAGGTCATCGTAGTCCCCACCGCCACGGTGCCCCAGGGCATCACCGCCATGATGAACGCCGACCTGGAGGGGGACGATCCCCAGGCCATTGCCGAGGCTATGGCCGAGGCCGCCCAGGCCGTGACCACCGCCCAGGTGACCTACGCCGCCCGGAACTCCGACTTTGACGGCTTTGCCATCAACGAGGGGGACTACCTGGCCCTGGAGGACGGAAAGCTCTTCGGCACCGACCGGAGCATCGAGCCGCTGCTTTCGAAGCTAGCGGAGGATGCCAAGGCACGGGATGCGGAGTTCGTGACCATCTTCTACGGCGAGGATGTGACGGAGGAGGACGCCCAGAAGGCGGAGGCGGTCTTTGCCGCCGCCTGCCCCGACGCGGAGGTCAGCGTGCTGGCCGGCGGGCAGCCGGTGTACTACTACATCGTGTCCATTGAATAAGTGTTAAAGCCCCCGGCGGAAAGTTCCGCCGGGGGTATTTTTTGTTGGAGACGGGAGACGGATTGCCACGGGCGCTTTGCGCCCTCGCAATGACAGGTTTACAAGAAATATGGTGATTATCGGGCGGCGGGACACGTGGGTCCCGCCCTACAGGGATTTGTTTTGTAGGGCAGGGCCCGTGTGCCCTGCCGCGATGGTGCGGCGGGTACTATTATGGCGGGCGGACGGAGGCGTCCGCCTCTGCGAAAAGGGGGATGTCGGCTAAGGGGGGCGGCCGCAGCAGGGTCATCGGCTCCTTCGGATGATTCGAAAGCTGGTGCGTGAGTATTGCGGATCGACACACCAGTGACGTCGGTCACTGGCTCGCAATGACAGGTTTTTTACAAGGGGTGCGTTTTGACATGTTTTGCCAAAAGAGCGCGGGGCTTTTCGCTCCGCGCTCTTCCCTGCTGCTTTGCTATTTACATTACAGGCCGGTCATGGTCTCCATGACCGCCAGTTCCTCGGGGTCCAGGGTCTTCTGCATGGCCAGGCCCTCGTCAATATCCAGATCCACGATGCGACCGCTCCGATAGCAGATGACGCGGCTGGTGCGGCCCTGGGCCAGCACACGCACCGCCTCCACGCCCATGCGGGTGGCCATGACCCGGTCGTGAGCCGTGGGGCTGCCGCCCCGCTGGATATGGCCCAGGATGGTGACCCGGGGATCCAGGCCCAGCTCCTTTCGGATCTGCTCGCCCACGGCCATACCGCTGGCCGCGCCCTCGGCCACCACGATCATGAAATTCGTCTTGCCGGCCAGGCGGGCCCGACGGATCTTCTCCACCACCTGGGTGTCAAAATCATACGGTACCTCCGGCACCAGCACCGCCGTGGCGCCCACGGCCATAGCCACATACAGGGCCAGATACCCGGCCCTGCGGCCCATGACCTCCACCACGGCGCAGCGCTCATGGGACTGCATGGTGTCCCGCAGGCGGTCGATGCACTCCACGGCGGTATTGGCCGCGGTATCAAAGCCGATGGTATACTCGGTGCAGACAATATCCTCGTCAATAGTGCCGGGAATACCCACCACGGCAATGCCGTGCTTGCTCAGCTCCTGGGCACCCCGGAAGGTCCCATCACCGCCGATGGCCACGATGCCGTCCAGCCCCAGAAGCTTGCAGGTGTTCACCGCCTTCTGCTGGCCTTCCTCCGTGCGGAACTCCTCGCTGCGGGCGGTATAGAGCATGGTGCCGCCGCGGTTGATGATGCGGCTGACGCTGGTGTTGTCCATCATCATGATGTCCCCGTTGATGAGGCCGTTCCAGCCCCGGCGGATACCAACGCACTCAATGCCCCGGCCCAGGGCCGCGCGGACTACGGCGCGGATGCAGGCGTTCATGCCCGGAGCATCGCCGCCGCTGGTGAGGATACCGATCCGCTTTACTGCGTTTTCCATAGAAATGACTCCTTTCGGAATGATTTTTCTCGATTATAGCACAGATGACAGTAGATGTGAATCCCGTTTTTTTAGGTTGCCCCCCACCGTGCGCTCGTGGTATACTTATTTTATATTGGCATGTTAGGAGGACGGTCATGCATCCGTATTTTGAGGTTTTAACGCCCCGGTGGTTCAAGCGGGCTTTTGTCTACACCGGCAGCATCGGGGAGTTTCGGTATCGGTTCGCCAACGACAAGGAGAACAATCTGATCCACGCCGCCGTATACACCCATTTCTGCTATGAGGCGGCCAAGGATGTGCAGGAAAAGGATTTTTCCTGGGACGATGAGGGCGTGGAGCAGCTGAAGTCGTGGTTGCAGGAGAAGCTGGAGGAGAACGGCAGCCAAAGTCGGTGACGCATTGCAGAAAGTATAGCGTGAAATAGCGGCGGGGTACGGGCACCCCGCCCCAGCTTTTTGGACAATGGGGCAAATTTGGGTGGGGATTTTTGTGAGATTTTAACCATTTGAAAATTTTGTTATTATTTTGTAATTTTTATGTAGCTTTTTTGATAAACTTATGTTATACTACTTTCCGTTGAGCCAAATGACCCAGAATCCCAAAAGGAAGAAGGGAGTTTTCCATGTCCAGAAAGCTCTGCTGTATCTGCCTGGCCCTGTCCGTTTTTATCTCAACGGTATCCATCGCCTACGCAGACAGCGCATCTATCACACATCCCACCGCGGAGGATTACCGGCAGGCTGTGACCTATTTGGAATCCACAGGCCTGCAGACCGGCTTTGACTCCGCCCGGACCAGCACCCAGCGGCTGTATTCCGCCGACCTGCCTGCAGGCGGCCAGGACGTATCCGTCACGCAGCTGCAATTCATGGCGCTGGATGAAATGGAAGCCGAGCTCCAGGCCCAGCAGGCCGCCCGGGAGCAGGTGGCTGACAACCTGGCCCTGCTGGCACAGTATGACGGCGTGATGCTCAGTGGTGACACCACTGTTTACTCCGACGCCGGCGTGACCGCCAGCGACAAGGTGATCGAGGACGGCAAGGTCGCAAAGCTCAAGGATATTGACGAATCCGGCAGCTGGTACTTTGTATCCTTCAGCGATTTTTCCGGCTATGTTTCCGCCGATGCCTGCACACCGGTGGATTACGCCGAATATGACGACACCGACGCCGTGCGCACCCAGGCGGAGATCGACGCCTTGGCCAAGACCTCCTATGCCGCTACCTTCGGCTCCGGCGTGGTATCCGGCGGCAGCTCCCTGCGCAGCGCCATTGTGGACTACGCCTACTCTTTCCTGGGCACGCCCTATGTATACGGCGGCGCCAGCCGCTCCGGCACGGACTGCTCGGGCTTGACCATGCAGCTGTTCGGCTACTACGGCATTTCCCTGGGGCACGGCTGCGTATCCCAATACTACGCCAGCCAGCCCATCTCCCGCTCTGAGCTGCAGCCCGGCGACCTGGTGTTCTTTTATGAGGGCATCGGCCATGTGGGCATCTATATCGGCGGCGGCCAGTTTATCCACGCCAGCGACTACGGCGTGGTGGTGGCCTCCCTGTACACCAACTATTGGTCCGCCTGCTACTATGGTGCAGGGCGGATCCTGGCAGACTAAGGTACATATTTGATCCGCTGAGAGGGCGCTCCTTTACGGGGCGCTCTCTTTTCATACGGTATAATTGTATAAATATTCGCATATGCAGAATATGCTTTGTGCGTTTTGCGGTGTATAAACCATATTTCTCCTGTTTACAACGGTCAATTTTCACAAAACAAGCAATTTACGCGAATTTTTATGCAAAAAGCAGTTGACATTTATGCATGCTGGGTGTATAGTATGCATTGTCAAGGGGGAACGCCCCAAGCAAACCTCATCTATATACCGCGCGGCGGATCATATAGAGCCATTTCAAAAAATCGAAAGGAAAGATGAAAATGAAAAAGTTCGTATCCCTGCTCCTGGCTCTGCTGATGGTAGCAAGCCTGGCAGCCTGCGGCAAGCAAGCCGACGACAACAACAAGGACAGTGCTGATGATTCCCTCTCCGTGCTGGAGAACGTGGTGACCTGGGACGATGTGGAGCCCTACCGTGTTTTGGTGCAGAAGGGCGACCCCAAGGGCCTGCTGCCCGGCATCAACAAGGCCATCGCAGAGCTGACCGCCGATGATGGCGCCAAGATCAAGGACATCGAGAACAAGGTCGCTTCTCTGGATGTCAACACCCCCGATTCCGTGGGTACCGAGCTCTCCGACACCGAGACCAAGAGCGAGAGCGGCAAGCCCGTGCTGGTCGTTGGCACCAGCCCCGACTATCCCCCCTATGAGTTCTACTCCGATTCCGCTATGACCCAGTTCGCCGGTATCGACGTGGAAGTGGCTCAGTACATCGCCGACTCCATGGGCATGGAGCTGCAGATGGAGGCCATGAACTTCGACAACCTGGTGACCTCCTTGAGCAACGGCGACTTTGACATGGTGCTGGCCGCCTGCGAGTACACCGAGGAGCGGGCCCTGGCTTGCGACTTCTCCGACCCCTACTACACCGATCTGCCCCCCGTCATCCTGGTGAAGACTGCCAACCTGGACAAGTATAAGACCCTGGACGACATCAACAAGGCCGGCATCATCATCGGTGCTCAGAAGAACACCACCAAGGCCAACGCCGCTGCGGATATGTTCCCCGAGGCTGCCAACGGCATGGTGCTGGAGTCCCTGGTCCCCACTCTGGTCACGGAGCTGAAGAACGGCACCATCGACCTGCTGGTCCTGGACGGCAATGTGGGCATGGGCTATGTCACCGCTAAGTAATCTCCCCTGCTGACCACCACACGCGTGCAAGGCCAAAGCCTTGCACGCATGTGTGCTGTATAGAATTTTTGAAAGGATACTCGGTCTATGTCGTGGAATGATCTGTTTGTCAACATGGGCAACACCAATTTCTTTAATTTTTCGTTTTTGCCAAAATATGCGTCCGCCTTTGTGCGGGGCTTTGAATACACCCTGCTGCTGGCGGTGGTGTCCGTGCTGCTGGCAGTGATCCCCGCGCTGCTGCTGGCTTTGATGCGGCTGAGCAAAAATCGCTTCATCAAGTCTATCGCCGGAGCATACATTGCCCTGTTCCGCTCCACTCCCCTGCTGGTACAGCTGTCCATTATCTATTTTGGACTGTTCCATTACATTCAGCTGCCCCGGACCCTGCTGTTTGGGTTCATCGCCATCAACCGTTTTGTTCCCGGCGTGGTGGCCCTGGCGCTGAACAGCTCGGCCTATGTGGCGGAGATCTTTCGGGCGGGCATCCTGGCCGTGGACAAGGGCCAGACGGAGGCCGCACGGTCCCTGGGCCTGTCCTCCTGGCAGAGCATGAAGCTGGTGGTGCTGCCCCAGGCCATCAAGAACGTGCTGCCGGCCCTGGCCAACGAAGTGGTGACCATGGTGAAGGAGAGCTCCATCTGCTCCGTTTTGGGCATGGCGGAAATCATGTACACCGCCCAAGCCGTAGCCGGTAACAGCTACATCACCCTCTCCCCTTATGTACTGGCGGCTCTTATCTATTTCTGCATCAACTACCCGGCTTCCAAGGCCATCGAAGCCATCGAAAGGAGGATGCGTCGTGGCGACAAGCAATAAGCTGATCTCCGTGCAGCACCTGGTAAAGGAGTTCAACAACGGCACCGTGAAGGCACTGAACGACTGCAGCCTGGACATCAACCAGGGCGAAGTAGTGGCCATCATCGGACCCTCTGGCTCCGGCAAGTCCACCCTGCTGCGGTCGCTGAATCTGCTGGAGGAGCCTACCAGCGGACAGATCATTTTTGACGGCGTGGACCTGGCGGACAAGTCCGTGGACATCAACCTGCACCGGCAGAAGATGGGCATGGTGTTCCAGCACTTTAATCTCTTCCCTCACAAGACCGTGCTGCAGAACATCACCATGGCCCCCCTGGCGCTGAAGAAAAAGACCCCGGAGGAGGCGCAGAAGCAGGCTATGAGTCTGCTGGAGCGCATTGGCCTGGCAGACAAGGCAAACGAGTACCCCAACATGCTCTCCGGCGGGCAAAAGCAGCGGATCGCCATTGTGCGGGCCCTGGCTATGGACCCGGAGGTGATGCTCTTTGACGAACCCACCAGCGCCCTGGACCCGGAGATGGTGGGCGAGGTGCTGGACCTGATGCGCAGCCTCGCCAAGGACGGTATGACCATGGCGGTGGTGACCCACGAAATGGGCTTTGCCCGGGAGGTGGCCGACCGGGTGGTGTTCATGGCCGAGGGCAAGATCCTGGAGGAAGGCAGCCCCACCGACCTGTTCGACTATCCCAAGGATCCCCGGCTGCAGGACTTTTTGAGCAAGGTACTGTGAAAATCTATCAGACTCAGACGCTCTCCCTTGGGGAGAGCGTCTATTTTTCAAATTTTCTCCGATATTTATAGACTTTTCTCCGAAATATGTATATAATAAATAAGATTCTGCGTTTTGTTTAGGAGGAGGAGCCAATGGCCTCATTGAAAGAAGAAATCTCCCGGCGGCGGACATTCGCCATTATTTCCCACCCGGACGCCGGTAAAACTACATTGACGGAGAAATTCCTGCTCTACGGCGGGGCCATCGCCCAGGCCGGCGAGGTGAAGGGCAAGCGCGCCCGGGCCGCCACCTCCGACTGGATGGAAATTGAGAAGCAGCGCGGCATCTCCGTTACGTCTTCGGTGATGCAGTTCCGCCACGACGGCTTCTGCATCAACATCCTGGATACCCCTGGCCACCAGGACTTTTCCGAGGATACCTACCGCACCCTCATGGCCGCCGACAGCGCCGTTATGGTCATTGACGGCGCCAAGGGCGTGGAGCCCCAGACCCGGAAGCTCTTTAAGGTCTGCGCCCTGCGGCACATCCCCATTTTCACCTTTGTGAACAAGATGGACCGGGAGACTCGGGATCCGCTGGAGCTGTGCGAGGAGGTGGAGCGGGAGCTGGGCATCGCCACCTATCCCGTCAACTGGCCCATCGGCTGCGGCAGCGAGTTCCAGGGGGTGTACGACCGGGAGAAGAAGCGCATTCTGCACTTTACCGATGCGGGCCACGCCCGGAAGGCCGCCGTCACCGAGGCGGAGCTGGACGACCCCGCCCTGCCGGAGCTCATCGGCGAGAAGCTCGCAGGCATCCTGCGGGACGATGTGGAGCTGCTGGGCGCCGGGGCGGAGTTCGACCTGGAGGCCGTGCAGTGCGGCAAGCTCTCCCCGGTGTTCTTTGGCTCGGCCCTGACAAACTTCGGCGTGGAGCCGTTTTTGGAGTCCTTCCTGCGCATGACCACGCCGCCCCTGTCCCGGGAGAGCGACGAGGGCGTGGTGGACGCCTTCTCCCCGGATTTCTCCGCCTTTGTGTTCAAGATCCAGGCCAACATGAACAAGGCCCATCGGGATCGGCTGGCCTTCATGCGCATCTGCTCCGGGAAATTCGAGCGGGATGCGGAGTATTACCATGTGCAGTCGGGCAAGAAAATGCGGCTGTCCCAGCCCCAGGCCATGATGGCCGCCGAGCGGGAGATCGTGGACGAGGCCTACGCCGGGGACATCATCGGCGTGTTTGACCCGGGCATCTTCTCCATCGGTGACACCATCACCGTGCCGGGGAAGAAGTTCCGCTATTCCGGCATTCCATCCTTTGAGCCGGAGCTGTTCCGATCCGTGTCCCCCAAGGACACCATGAAGCGCAAGCAGTTCATCAAGGGCGTGCAGCAGATCGCCCAGGAGGGCGCCATCCAAATCTTCAAGTTCCCGGGCAGCGGCTACGAGGACATCGTGGTAGGCGTGGTGGGCTCCCTGCAGTTCGACGTGTTTGAGTACCGCATGCGCAGCGAATACGGCGTGGAGCTGCGGATGGAGGGGCTGCCCTATAGCCACCTGATCCGCATCAAGAGCTACGACGGCGACTACCAGGATATGACCCTGTGTACCGACTCCCGGGTGCTGCAGGACTTCAAGGACCGCTATTTCATCGCCTACTGCGGCGCGTGGTCCCTGGGCTTCCTCACCAAGCACAACCCCGGGCTGGTGCTGGACGACCAGTTGAGCGTGTGAGAATCTGATAGAAATCCCCCGGCAAATGATTGCATTTGCCGGGGTGGTTTTTTTGTGGGAGTATGATGGGAACGGATTGCCACGGGCGCAAGGCGCCCTCGCAATGACAGAGTTTTTTGCGCAGGGTACGGTGCAAATCGGCGGCGGGGTGGGGGCACCCCGCCCTACGCATGACAAAGAATCTGAGCAAGCCCGGTTCGGGCCGTCGGGGACGCCGGCCCCTACGCACGGCTTGTCGATAGAGCTTTGTAGGGGGCGGCGTCCTCGACGCCCCGTTATCAAGCATAGGGCGACCGCGAGGGTCGCCCCTACGGATGCACAACAAGCAATGCAGCGAAACGGGCGGGGTAGAACCCCGCCCCTACGCACAATATGAGAACTTATACGGCGGGACGATGTGGGGAGCGAATTGAGCGCCGCCTGTGGCGGAAAAAGCAAAATGAGCGAGTGGCCGCGGTCAAAATTTCAAGCGACAGCCGTAAGGCAGTGCAGAAATTTTGGGCACCGCAACAGGGTCATCATCCCCTACGGATTCAGAGCTCTTCCCAGATGTCGAAGATATCGTCCAGAGGGAGTTCGGATCTATCGGCAAAGATCAGGCGGCAGTTTACCCGGTCGATAGCACGGAGGACTCCGGTGCGCTGCAAATACGCGCCGCCGGTCTTCCGACCATCGGGCTGAAAATAAGTGACGGTGACGGTGGGGCGCTCGGGCAGGCGGCGCTCCAGGTTCTGCAAAATGGCATCCAGGCGCTGCTGCTCCTCCTCGCTGCGCTCTATGCGCTCGTCCGTAAGCCGGGCGGTCTCGCCGATGGCGTCCTCGTACCCCGTCAGGGCCCGGAAGGAGGAAAACTGCGCCGCCCGGTCCCGCATAGACATGGGCGGATGCTTTTCCGACCGGTGGTGGGGCAGGTGCAGAATGTCGTCGTATGCGCCCATATGATCCTCCCTTCTCACGCCTTATGGCCGCCGATCTGCCGGTTGCGCTGGGCGGCGGTGGCCCCTTCCTCATAGTTCATGCCCTTCAAAATGGCATTTTTGCCGTACTTGTTTTTAATGTGCAGCACCGCCTGCTGCAGCTGCTTTTCCCGCGCCAAAGCCTCCTGCTCCGCCGCCTGCTGCTTTTCCCGGGCCGCGTAGTCGGTAAACAGGTCCAGCTGCTCCGGCTGGGGGGAGGCGGGGACCAGCTCCTCCGCCGTCACCTGCTCGGCCACCAGGTACATCCGCCGCACCGGCAGGCGCGTGTCCACAATGCGGTCAAAAAGGGCCATGGCGGCGGCGATGATATATTTGGAGGACGCAGTGGGACAGGGCAGATGCTCCGTGCCGTGGGCCGGCTTGGGGATGCTGCGGCCATAGGGATCGGTGGTTAAGGGGCCGGTGTAGCCCTGGGTGCTGCCCGCCCGGTCATAGCCCACGGTGAGGACCAGCTGCCGGGCCACCACACGCTTTTGCACCAGGTCCAGAGCCAGGGCATCCGCCATTTCCCGGACTACCAGGCGGGCCTTGTCCGCCGGATAGGGGCAGGCGAGCACCTGTCCCGCGCCCATAGAGCTTTTCTCCGGGCGGTAGGACTTGATGTCCGCGAGAGTCACCGGCTCCCAGCCCCAGGCATGGTCGATGAGCAGCTCCGCATTCACGCCGAAAAGGCGGTAAAGCAGCTCCTCATCCGTCACCGACCGCCGGGCCACGTCCCCCAGGGTGTACATGCCGTTGGCCTCCAGCTTTTTAGCATAGCCCTTGCCCACCCGCCAGAAATCCGTTAGGGGCCGGTGGGACCACAGCTTCTCCCGGAAGCTCTGCTCGCTCAGCTCCGCGATGCGGGCTCCGTTTTTATCCGGCTTTATGTGCTTGGCGCCCACGTCCATGGCCACCTTGCATAAAAACAGGTTGGGCCCGACGCCCGCCGTGGCGGTGATGCCCGTCTCCCGCAGCACTGCCGCCATGAGCTTTTGGGCAAAGCCACGGGCATCCAGGCCGTACAGGGGCAGGTAATTGGTGGCGTCAATGAACACCTCATCGATGGAGTAGACATGGATGTCCTCCGGGGCCACATAGCGCAGGTAGATCTGATAGATCCTGGTGGAAATTTCCATATAATAGGCCATGCGGGGCGGGGCCACAATATAGTCCAGGGCCAGGGAGGGATCCGATCGGATGAGCCGGTCGTCGTACTCCCGGACATACGGCCTGTGCTGCGGACAGGCCCGCTGGCGCTTTTCGTTCACGGCAGCCACCTTCTGCACCACCTCAAAGAGCCGGGCCCGGCCGGAAATACCGTAGGCCTTCAGAGACGGGGACACGGCCAGACAGATGGTCTTTTCCGTCCGGGTGGCATCCGCCACCACCAAATTGGTGTGCAGGGGGTCCAGGCCCCGGGCCACGCACTCCGCCGAGGCGTAAAACGACTTCAGATCGATGGCCACATACACTTTTTTCGCCACGGGCTCCCCTCCCCTCTCTGCTGTATTTTCATCTCTATTGTACAGGATAGAACATCTGTTTGCAAGCCCAAATCGCAAAAAACGGCCCTCACCGGAAGGGTGAGAGCCGTCAGTCTGTCCATAATAAGGCCGGTTTCAGCTTTTTCCGTGGATAGAGGTGCCGCACTTGGGGCAGGTGATGATGATCTTGCCCTTGCCCCGGGGCACACGGCAGATGGTGCGGCAGTTGGGGCAGATGAAATACTTATGCTCCTTATCCGCGCTGCGGGCCCAGCCATTCTTGATGGGGTTCACGATCTTGTTGAGAAACCAGGCGTTCTCCCTGCGCCGCTTGGGCAGGTTCCGGGAGAACATACGGAAGATCGTCCACACCATCAAGAGGAAAACCACCGTGGATAGAATTGTGTGGACCGTCTCGCTGCTGTATTTCACAAACAGATTCACGGTGTTGAGCACCAGCAGCAGCACCAGCGATGCCCAGCCCAGCTGGTCGGAGCCGTTGCGCCCGTACATAAAGCGGGAAAGCGCGTTGCCCAGTTTTTGGAAGAAACTCATAGCGTTGCCTCGATTCCTGCAGGGAATTTTTCACCTGCATTATTTTACAGGAAAAGGGCCGCCAGGTAAAGGGCGTTTTTGCAAAGTTTACAAATTTGTTACGAATTATTTGCGCCGGGGCGCTTTACTTTCACGAACTAAAATAGTAAAATGAAGAGGAACTATAAAGGAGGGCAAACGCCATGCTGCATCCTGCCAAATCAAAAATCGCCACCAAACAAAAGAGCGACCTGCTGTACAAGGCCATTTTGAAGCTGGAGACCGAGGAGGAGTGCTACAACTTCTTCCAGGATCTGTGTACCATTTCGGAGATGCGCTCCATGGAGCAGCGCTTTGAGGTGGCTAAGCTGCTCAACGAGGGCATGATCTACAACGACATTTTGGAGCGCACCGGGGCCTCCAGCGCCACCATCAGCCGGGTGAACCGGTCTCTCCTCAACGGAGCCGGGGGCTACGAGAGCATCCTGGAGAAAATGAAGGAGAGCGGCGAGGAATGAACGCATACCAGGGACTGGCCGGGGCTTATGACTCCCTCACCGGGGATGTGGGGTACGAAAAGCGGGCGGATTATCTGGAAAAGCTCTTTGCCCGCAGCCGCATCCCGGTACACACGGTGTTGGACCTGGCCTGCGGCACCGGCACCATGACCTGGCTGCTCACCGGCCGGGGCTACGAGATGATCGGTGCGGACGCCTCGGAGGAGATGCTGGCTGCCGCCATGATGAAAAGCGGCAGCGTGGAAGGCATTGCGCCCATCTTCCTGCACCAGTCTATGCCCAAGCTGGACCTCTACGGCACCGTGGACGCCGCCATCTGCTGCCTGGACAGCCTCAACTACCTCACCTCCCCCGCCGATGTGCAGCGGACCTTTCAGCGGCTGCATCTGTTCATCGCCCCGGGTGGGGTGCTGATTTTCGATGTAAACACTCTGGATAAGTTTCAGAGCCTGGACGGCCAGGTGTTTCTGGACGAGACGGAGGAGAGCTACTGCGTGTGGCGCACGGAGTTTCGGCGGAATATTTGCTCGTACTGGGTGGATCTGTTCCGCAAGGGGGCGGACGGGCGCTACCGCCGGGACACGGAGCTGCACCGGCAGCGGCACTATGCCCCGGAGGAGCTGACGGGCTGGCTCCGGGAGGCCGGGTTTGGCAATATCCGCATGTACGGCGACTGCCGTCTGCGGGGGCCTAAGGACGGCGAGCAGCGGGTTTATTTCTGTTGCACGCGGGAGTGAGCCTATTTTTGTAGGGCGGGGTGGCTACACCTTGCCGCGAATTATGGATGCACCTATTATTTTGCACCCGTAGGGGGCGGCGTCCCCGATGACCCGCCCCCCCATACCATATTATGTATAAAGGAATTTTCAAGCTATGAGCGATAGAATTGTCAGAGCCATCACTTCCGATGGCATGGTCCAGGCGGCGGCCATCAGCAGCCGCGATCTTACCGAGCGCGCCCGGCAGATCCACAAGACCCTGCCCGTGGCCACGGCGGCCCTGGGCCGCACCCTGGCCGGCTGCGCCATGATGGGCAACGCCTTGAAGGGCCAGGGCGCCAGCCTAACCCTGCAAATCAAGGGCACCGGCCCCCTGGGCACCATTTTAGCCGTATCCGACCCGGCAGGGAATGTCCGGGGCTATGTGGCCAATCCTCAGGTGGACCTGCCCCTGCGGCCCGACGGCAAGCTGGACGTGGGCACGGCGGTGGGGGCCGAGGGCGGCACTATGACTGTCATCAAGGACCTAAACATGAAGGAACCCTATGTGGGCACCGTGGACCTGCTGGGCGGCGAGATCGCCGAGGACATTGCCAGCTATTTTGTGGAGTCGGAGCAGATCCCCACGGCCTGCGGCCTGGGGGTGCTCATTGAGCGGGACCAGAGCGTCCGGGCCGCCGGGGGCTACCTCATCCAGTTGATGCCCGGGGCCGACGAGAACACCATCACCAAGGTGGAGGGCGGCGTCCTGGCGGCGGGGAATGTGTCCGCCATCCTGGACAAGGATCCGGATCCGGAGCACCTGCTGCAAACCGTTCTGTCCGACTTTGAGGTGAAAATTTTGGAGTCTGACCCGGTGGAGTATAAGTGCTATTGCAGCCGCGAGCGGGTGGAGCGGGCCCTCATTTCCCTGGGCGCGGAGGAGCTGAAGAACATCCTCCACGAGCAGGGGTCCTGCCAGATGACCTGCCAGTTCTGCGATGCGGTATACGAGTTTGACGGGGCACAGCTGCAGCAGCTCATTGATAGTTTGGAGACAAAAAAATAATTGGCAAAATATGATTTTTGGTGTTGACAACGGGGCATATTTTCGGTATAATAAACCCTGTCGTTACGAGTGGAACGGCTGAAGCGGGAGCATAGCTCAGCTGGTTAGAGCACCTGCCTTACAAGCAGGGGGTCACTGGTTCGAGTCCAGTTGTTCCCACCAAAAATATGGCCAAGTAGTTCAGTTGGTTAGAACGCCAGCCTGTCACGCTGGAGGTCGTGGGTTCGAGCCCCATCTTGGTCGCCATATGCCTCTGTAGCTCAGTTGGTAGAGCAGCGGACTGAAAATCCGCGTGTCGTTGGTTCAACTCCGACCGGAGGCACCATTTGCGGGCGTAGCTCATCTGGTAGAGCGCGACCTTGCCAAGGTCGAGGTAGCGAGTTCGAGCCTCGTCGCCCGCTCCAAATACAGAGGGGACTTCGGTTCTCTCTGTCATTCGGTGACATAGCCAAGTGGTAAGGCAAGGGTCTGCAAAACCCTCATTCCCCGGTT